>Ga0268285_1000131_pt1 | contig 48362 bp, 41 predicted proteins | sample saktaG_2_FD_190144 | JGI IMG/M metagenome (GOLD analysis project Ga0268285, IMG submission 190144) | Saline water microbial communities from Sakinaw Lake, British Columbia, Canada - sak_2013_06_06_120m | ecosystem: Environmental > Aquatic > Non-marine Saline and Alkaline > Saline ... | reverse complement strand
ACATTACTTGTTGAAATATTTTTAGCTTTTTGGTATCAATTCTTGTTCTTTCAATTTTCCTCATGCATTTTCATCAATTTGAGCAATCTAATTGCGCCTAACTTTTCATCTCACTGCGGGGTTCGTTGCAAATAACCGGTGCAAATGGAGCGCAGCGGAATTTGCATCCGAGTTAATTTGCCTTGTTAGGAATTATTTTTATTTCAGTATTTATTTTTCCTGCAGGAATCACACGCGATATATCTTTTAAGCTGCCAATATATAATTCTCTGTGTTTCCCATCACCACCAAGGCAGACAATACGCCACTCAGATTGATATTCAAATTGTTTTCGTTTCCTGAAAGGGCCAATTATTCCTGTATGATTATCAGCAACATATTCAACCAAATCTGATTTACCTATAATTGATTGTTTTTTAAGTTCGGCAGCAACCCTCTTGATAAATTCATCTCCGTTCAGCAGCACAAGGGCAGAATCGCCAAGTTTAAAATTGCGTTTATCAACAGGGAAAGAACCATGAAATGGTCGCAAAGCATACATACAAAATAGATTTATATTTTCTGGATTTTTAGGAGGAATCTTATAATCCCAGTTTGTTATATTGATTTTGACATCCTTCCCCTCTGGAGTTTTTAAAGTTGCATAACCTTTAGATCCCATATGATATTCTGCTAAACTGTCATTAGGATCATGGCGCGCTTCATCACCTTCAACTTTCCAAAAATATGGCAAATTATTCATATAAAGTTTGCCATCATTGTGAAGCTCTTCAATATGTTCCTTCTTGCCGAACTTGACTAAGGTTGAATTTTCCATTTTCACCCTAACGTCGATTAGGTGGTTTGCCTTGATTTTGATAGTAGTTCCTCAGCCTTAGAAAGGCGTTTTACAATTGCTTGATATCTCGGCCCTTTTCTCACATCTGCCCTACCTTTTGTTCCGTGTTTTTTGTAAAATCTTTCAACGGCATTTATGTAACTCTTACAGTAATCGATCTTTTGCTGATAATTTTTTTCTTTCCTGGAAAGAATAGCCACCCGTTCAAAATAGTAAGGAGCTGGCACAAGACCGGCTTTCTCCATCGATTTCAATTCTGCATCGCAGCACTTTTTCATATAATCGATATCGTGCTTCTTTTCTTCAGCATATTCCCAAGTTTGTTTTCCTTCTACCAGATTTGCACCTCCCGTAACTTCTGCGATTAACTCTCCGCTGGTTTTTGGTTCACCATTCGGCTTTTCAATCTGAGGTGCTTTCTTTCTGAATAATTTACTTAAAAGACTCATCGAAGCTCCTTACCACTTTTCGATAATTTCACTGGCGGGCGGTTAGCGACCAGCAAATGTGAATGCTATGAATATTAAGATATTAGTCATAAAATCTTACCACCTCCGGTTGAAATCGCTCCAAGTGAACCTGTACTGATATTCGCTTTTTTATGAATTAACCTAATAACTGTTTCTACATCATTAATGGTTTTTTCAGTTACGTCCTTTGTACAACGTTTTTCCCAGTCTGTTTTTGGTAATTCTTTTTCAATAGGTTTTAATTTTGATTGAGTCCATTCATCATAAATTGTAACTGTCCTTGCATGCGCCATATAGTCGCGAAATTTCCACAGTAATTTGATAGACTGGAAAGGCTCTTTCCCAAAATCCATATCAATTTCAAGATGATTGCAAATCATATTTAATTTATTTATCTTCGGTATTCTTTCTACATCATCCCAAAATGGAAACATTTTTTCACCAGCAAAATTTAGATAAGCTTCAAAACAAAAAGCAATTAGAATTTGAGCAGTCATATACATATAGTCACTGAAAGGTCTTATAATATTTTCATCTTTGAGTACTTGCTTCGCAGAAAGCCATAAAATCGAATGTGTAAATATGGTATTTTCTTGTTTGATCGTAATGCTTTCTTTAGGTTTCATGTAAACAAACTCCTAACAATTAATATACGTAATACGCATTTCCTTGTTATTTGAAGTAAAATCTGTTTGTAAAATTAATAAGTTTCAAGTTATTTTGAGTACTTGTCAAATTTTATTGAGAAATTCAACAAAGTCTGTTTATTATCGCGAAAAGCATGTTCCAGCTAATATGGGATTTTGTAAGATTGATGCCATAATGTATAAAAATTAACCTCTTCTCGAACAGTCAGCACCTCTTTGGTATTTATATAAATAGGTACAGCGTCTTTTTTATTTCTCCTAAATAAAAAACCCCATCTCTTCATGTGAGAAACGGGGTTTGTTTATAATATAATCTGCCCATGATTACATCTTTCTTGATGATGAATGGGGATTTTCTCAATTACTAAAACTTCAATGAACTCAATATCTACAATACTAAAACGGAATTATTTGTCAAGGGTTTTCTATGGTTGTCGTCTTTGAGATCCCTGAATTTCAAGGTATTCGTTTAATAGCATCACTGATGTAAAAGAACGAAAGGAACTATATGGATTTCTTAAACCATGGATTGATAGGAATTACATGAACTATATCTGGTAACATAACTATACTGGCAACATATCTGCTCTGTCGTAACAGTTTTGGATATTCTGGAAACAGTACACATATTGAGAGAAACTGGAAAACAGCGAGATCGGGTCCTCAGATGAGGTTGACCACAATGGCTCCCATTACGGTAAGCAGTACATTGCCGATGGCGTAGGGAACGGTGTAGCCGATGACGGGCAGAGGGCTTCCGCAGTCATCCTTCAAAGAATTCAGGGCCGCAGTGCATGTGCCGGCACCTGTCATGGCACCCAGCAGGAGCACGGGGTTCAGCTTAAGCCCATACAGACCGAACACCCATGTGAGCACATGGGGAATGGTCGTCAGGCACACTCCAGCAAGGAATATGCTCAGCCCGGCCTGTTCCAGGGCGGCCAGAGCCCTGGGACCCGCGGAGATTCCCACACAGGCTATAAACAGGTTCAGCCCCAGATCGGTGAATATCCACTGCGCAGGGGTTGGTATCTGGCCCCAGATCGGCTTTCTGGAACGTAGCCAGCCGAAGAACAATCCGCTGACCAGAACTCCGCCGCCGGTTCCCAGGGTAACGGGTATTCCGCCGATGGTTATCGATAGCAGACCTATCAGTGTTCCGAGGATGATGCCCAGCCCCACAGCCACCAGATCGGTGACGGCGGTGGATCTTTCCGCGTAGCCGAGCTCTGCGGTAAGCTTTTCCACATCTGTTCTGGTACCCATGACCTCGATAACATCTCCCGTATGGATCACAAGATTTTTGTTGAGCGGCAGATCGTGGGCCTGCCTGACAACACGGCGGACGAAACAGCCGTGACCGGTTTTTGAGAATATCTCTTTCAGGGTTTTACCGCTGTACTTCTTTGCGGTGACGCAGATACCGAGCAGTTCGCCAAGCATTCCGCTGACTGACTGGTTGTCCACTTCCGGTCCAATCAGTTCAGGAGCCTTCAGGAGTTCTGTTCTGTGGCCGGTGAGTACAACCGTATCACCCTTTATCAGCACCATGTCACCGGGAACAGGGTCGATCACCTTTCCGTCTCTGCACACTTTTTCCACCGCAACAGTATCAGGAAAAGATGCTTCAAGGGCTGAGGAGGTCTTCCCGGCGACGGAATCATTGCTTACCGTGAATGCTCTGGGCATAACCAGGCGGGACCAGTGGAAGGACTCAACAGTGTCTTCCCCGGTTGTGGCGCCCATCTCCTTTTCCTCCTGCGCAGCACTCTGCCGGAGGTCAATCCTCCATATCCGCGGTAGAACCTTCAGAAGTAAGATCAGCCCGGCTGTTCCGAAGATATATGTCACGGCGTAGGCCACAGCCACATCGGACTTCAAATCGAGAGCGATGCTTCGCGCGCCGGACTCGAGGTGCATTATTGCCCCGTCCGCCGTTCCGATCACAGAGGACTGGGTGAGGGCTCCCGCCACCATTCCTGCTCCGTAACCGCTGTTCAGGTGGAAGAGCTTTGCCAGAATAAGGGCCACTGCCATGGCAGCCGTGCAGAAGAACAACGCTACGACTATGTACTTTGCTCCCCCTCTCTTCAGGCCCCCGATGAAATCCGGTCCCACCCGGTATCCGATGGTAAAGATGAACAGGCCGAAGGACACAGTCTTGATGATACCAAGATCGTATGTGGTGTTCCTCAGCAGGATCCCCCCCAGCGCGATGCCCACAAGCAGTACGCTGGTCGTGGATCCCAGGGAGAATGTGCCGAATTTCACTTTCCCCAGCGCGTAACCTCCGGCCAGTGCCGCGAAGATCAGGATGGAGGGATTGTTACGGCAAAGCTCGGCAAGTTCATGGAGTATTTCCATCATTCGCCTGCCTTCCACTCCTTCACATATTCCTCAAGCAGGTCGCTCACGGCATGTCCTATCTTGTCGTAGTCGGCCTTGTTAAGGTTTGCGAGAGAAACCCGCACGGACATTTCAGGGGCGTGGAATCCTCCGCCGTCCATAAGCACAACATCCTTTTCCCCGGCCAGTCTCCAGACGAAGTCAATGGGCTCATGGGTAGTCTTCAGCCAGTTGGCGAATTCCTCGCCGTGTCTTTTAACTGCAAGCTTGTGAATATCTATTGTTGTGTAGTACTTAGCGTAGGAAGTAAGCTCCACCGGTTCTTCCCCAAGAGCGGCATAGAGCGTGTCGTACCTCTCCCGTACAACATCCTGTACTTCCTTTCGGTAGAGTCTGCTTTCCAGATCGAGGAGTTCCTGCAGACTGAACAGCACCATCATCACCTGCTGGGGCGTGGATAGCCCGGCTGTGTGGTTCAGGGCAACTGTTCTGCTGTCAGCTACAAGGCGGTCGATCAGCTTGATGGAATCGGGGTCTCTGCTGATGGTTACATACCTCTCGTGCAGTTCTTTCTTCTTGTCCTCCGGCAGAGCGGCGATCATCTCATCCATAACATTGTCCCGGCTGATGCCGATCGCGCCCAGCCTCCAGCCTGTGGCTCCGAAGTACTTGGAGTAAGAGTAGACAAGTATGGTGTTTTTCGGGGCAATTGCCGCCAGTGACCGAAAGCCGTTCACGAATGTGCCGTACACATCATCGGTCAGGATTATCAGGTCCTTCCTTTTGTCCCGGACCAGATCTGCTATCTTCTGCAGAGACTCTTCGGCAATGCTCACCGATGAGGGGTTGGATGGGTTTACAAGGAAGAAGGCCTTAACATCGGGATCGGCCAGCTTCGCAAGCTCGGCGTCCGTGTACTGCCAGTCCCTGTCCTCGTTCTGTTCCACATCAACTATCACCAGCTCGTAATCGTTCAGCACCGGAATCTCAAGGTAAGGAGTGAATATCGGTGTTCCCAAGGCTATCTTGTCACCCTTCTTTACCAGATGGTTCTCCCGAAGCGTGTTGAAGATGTATGTCATCGCTGCTGTGCCGCCTTCTGTCAGGAAGATATCCGTGGCTCCCTCAGGCGGTCTGGAGTCGCACATGGCCACATCCAGATAGGCTCTGACAATCTTCTCGGTGTTCACAAGGACTCTGTCGGGGGTAGGGTAGTGGTCACCCAGAATACCGTCAACCATCTCACCCACGAACTCATCACCGTTCAGACCCATCTCAGTTGTGACATAGTTCAGCGCATCCGCAAGGAACTGAGCTCCCCGCGTCTCGCTGTGTATGAGGCAGAATTCACGGAAACGCCCGGCAGATCCGGAAGCAGAAGGAGCCCCTGCCAGTCCCGGCCGGCTCATTACTCTGTATGCCTCCTCCATGGCGAAATTACCCAGCAGGAAGAACGCATGCCTGGCCTCTGTGGCCACCCAGTTGGGGTTACCCCTTCCGGCGTTGAGCATGAGCTTTTCAGACTTCTTTTCGGCCATGGCGATGAGCTTGTCCTTAAGTTCAAATGGACTCAGCTGCTCGTAACTTTTTTCCTCGGTTGCCCTGTTCATAAATAAACCTCCTTCCGGGTTTCTCCTCTGATAAGAGCTTCTTTTTTCATAAAGAAAGTATAAGAAAAACAGCCTTGTGAGTCAATGGAATAATGACCACAACATATGGTATGGGGCGCCGATGATCATGGATGTTCCCTGAGTTGAGCTGAATTGATAAAATGTGGCCGGACGGTTTTTCTCGGTGTGCCTCGGACCTAATTGATTCGACCGTTCTTCCGTCTGTCAAGGGTCTCGGCAAGGACAGGGAGCAGAAGTGAACCGAAAGGAAGAACAAAAACGATCAAGACAGGCATATAAAGGGAGAGACGTTTTAAATGGGACTTAAGACGGGTCATTTCTTCTCCTGTCCATTCGACCCCGGTATTTCTTCGTTTCATCAGAAGCCGCATTAAATCGCTCATATGCCGGCTTTCCTGGAATATCAAAGCCTTGTTTTTTAAGATTTGTCTTTTCAGGAATAGTTTTATCATCGAGAATAAGTTTTATTAGAGTTAGAAGCCGGTTGTGTTCGTCACGAGCCCTTCAAGGTTATGATAATTTTCACATATAGCAGCTACGTTATCCCCCTTCAACGATTTTCTGTATTGTAAATTCGGATGTTATGACCGTATGGTCGGATGGTTTTTCGGCGCGTCTCGGCCCTAAATCGATGGAACACCGGGCAGATTGATCGGCAAGCGGAGCGGTTGTGAGAATATGGTCTACCCTCCAGCCGAGCCCCCTTTCTACTGACCTGGGGACACGATAATCAAAAAAAGCGTACTGTCCTGCCTCTCCGGGGTGATGCTTTCTGAAAACATCGACAAGCCCCCATGATTTTAACAGATCAAAGGCATCCCATACCTCCGGGGTAAAATCGACGTGGCCGCGGAGTCTTTTCGGATCATGGACATCGATCTCCTCCCGGGCAACATTGAGATCACCGCAGCAGAGCATTAAATCTTCGGGTGAGAAGTGTTCTGTGAGGTAAGTCCCGAGGCGCTTGAACCATTTGAGCTTATATTTGAACTGAGGATGTTCTTTATTGCGTCCCTGGGGAACATAGAGGTTTACCACGGATATTCCCGAGTATGTGCCCCGTATGAGACGGTCACCGTCAGCCGGGCCGTCATCCTCCAGGCCGAATGAAACATTCTCGGGTTTTGCAAGGGATGCTATGGCGACACCGTTATATCTCTTTCCCCCCTTGAAGATCACGTGGTAGCCGGTTTCCGTAAATTCTCTCACGGGAAACTTGGCATCCTCGACTTTGGTTTCCTGCATGCAGAGAACATCCGGTCGATTTTCCCGAAGCCATGGTATGACAAGGTGAAGTCGAGACCGTATGGAATTGACATTATACGTTGCAACCTTGAAAGCCGCCATCTGCCCCCTCCGTAACGCTAATACACACGTGATGAAGATACCATGATATTCTTTTATGCTCAAAGGTTTTTTAAAGATGAAATATTTTTTGCTCCGCTACGTTAAAACGACCCGTTTACCTTAAAACCTAAACATAGTGTTTTGTCTTTCATAAAATTCCCTGAAAAAGTCTGACTGTTGCCTTAAGGCGTCATAATGTTCTTCTTCCCACTTGGAAAGATACAAAAAGAGATCTTTGAGCGTTTGATTATCGGTACTGTCTGCCATCTCCTTGTACTTTTTCGATGATTCGAGCTCCAGTTTCATCCCGATAGACAGAGCAGACATTTCGAAGTGTTTATCTTTGAGGAAATTTTTAAAATCTTCAGTAAAAATGGGGCTTTTTGAGTCTTCGAACTGTGCGAGTTTTGATAGTTTTGGTTCCGGTACCGGCTTTCCTTCAAAATAGGATTTGGCCACTTCCTCCAATTCCTTATAATGTGAGTATTCTTCTTGTGAAAGATGCTCAAATATTTGTTTTGCTTTCTTGTCAGTCACTTTTTCAGCAATCATCGAGTATAATTCCCTTCCTTCAAGTTCACCTCTCATTGCTTCTTTAAAAGCTTCTTTTAAGTTCATCTCTGCCACCTCCTCATTTTTTATAAAAAATTTTCAGTTTAATACTACTGCCGTTTCCCTGTTATTGTTACAAAACAGTTTTCAACGAACGGAAAAATGGAGCTGAACAAGACTTTAAAAACTGAACAATTCGCAGTCAGATGATACTGAACCATAAGTACGGAAAGAGCGTGATTGAGTAATTGACGCCGGGAGAGAGAAGCTTGCTGGAAAAGTGAAATCGTATGACAGGAAATGGAATGGGAACATTAAGCAGTGGAACAGGAAACGAAATGAATACTAACTCTTTTTAGTGTAAGCGTGAGTCGAACCAACTATACGATAGAAAATGTAACATATCGATATTTTATAATGCAACAAAAAATTGTAAATCTCCCCGCCCACAGAGCCGGGGCTTTGCGGGTGCGCTCCCGGTTACCGATGCTTTGCTATCAGGTGATGATTGCCATTGATAATGGGATATTTGGGGTGCCGATGAAGAAAAATTACACTTTCAGGAAGAATATGATAGCTCATGGAGTTTTTCTGACCATAACGGAAAAGAGGGCGGCGGCAAGGCACAGACAAACGCCGATTATGAAAGCGTGCTGAAAACCGCCTATCAGCATGCCGGGTGATATCGTTGAATGCGCAAGGCTTATAGTAGCCATTGACACTTCTTGCGGAAGGGATGAGGAAAAAATTGTTTCAAAAAGACAGATTCCCAAGACACCGCCCATGTTTCTAACCAGCATCATAACACTTGAAGCAATGCCCTGAAATTTCTCCGAAGCCCCGCTCATTATAAGACTGCTGTTGGGCGCCATGAACATCCCGGCACTAAAACCAAATCCTGCCAGTGACAGCGCGATAAAAAGAATCGATGAACTTTCCCCGAGAAATGAGAACATCAAAACAGCTCCTGCGCACAAAAGCATGCCTGTGGTGCACAGCCAGCGTGAGCCGATCCTGTCCGAGATACTGCCTGATATTGGCCCCATAATAACCATTAACGCGGTGGGTATGACCAGAACGAGTCCTGCCTTGTCGACTGCCAGTCCCCGGGCTATTTCAAGATAGAATGGAAAAAGGAAAATCGTGCCGTTCAGTACCATGAGCACAAAGAAAGAGGCCAGAGTTCCCATTGAGAAATTCCAGTTTTTAAAAAGATCCATATCCACCAGCGGGTATGAAATCCTTTTTTCCCTGAGGAAAAATAACGTAAAAGAGATAAAGGAAATGGAAAAACATGAGATTATGACTGCTGAAGTCCATCCCATCTCTTGACCCATATTCAGGGAATAGAGCAATGACATGAGGGCGATGAATATGAAAATTGCCCCCGGTGCGTCAAACCGTGAATCTGCGGGTTTCACATGACTCCGGGGGAGAACCGTGTGTCCGACGATAATTGCTATGATTCCAAGCGGGACATTGACGAAAAATATCCATCTCCAGCTGAGAAAAGCGGTGATGAAGCCCCCTACCGCCGGTCCCACCGAGATTCCGAAAGCCGCAAAAGTTCCTACGATTCCAAGCGCTTTTCCCTTTATCTCCCGGGGCAGGAGGACAGACACAATGGCGGGAGCAAGTGCCGATAGAATTGATCCGCCGATTGCCTGAATTACACGAAAGGCGATGAGTTGATCTATGCTGCCGGCGATTCCGCATAAAAAAGAGCCTGTAATAAATACGGCAAAACCCGCAACGAAGACCTTTTTAAAACCCCAGATGTCGCCCAGTTTGCCGAATCCCAGGAGAAAACTGCTCAGGATCAGAAAATAAACCAGAACCACACGCGATACCGTACCAATGCTTACGCTGAAATGCTTTGAAATAACCGGCAGGGAGATGTTGACGATACTGATATCAAGGGTTGACATAAACGTGGCAAAGGCAACACTGACTAATATCCATCGCTGCTTGGAAGCATCCGTTACAATAAATTCTGACATTTGTGTTCCACCGGGCCGGTTTTTTGTCGAATCTCTATACCATTTCCATTATATTTTGACCAGAGCTCTCCCCTTAGGAGGTGGTGATCCTTTTGTTTTTTAATAAATAGAGCATTTGTTATAAAATACTTTATTGAAACATTCTTGACTTTTTGTTATTAAGGTATGGTACAAAAGAGGTAAGGAATTCTCTGGTTAGTTGTTAACAATTCAAGAAGATGGATAACCCGGTAAATATCAGTCATTGTAAGAGTTTGAGAGAGACTGTAAAAGGAGGATCTATGAAGACGAAGCATAATGTAATAATCAGTCTGATAGTTGGTATGGTTTTTTTATTTGCCCCGGCGGGTTTTTGTCAGGATCAGGTGACAGCGGCACAATGGACACAGCTCGTCGAGCAGGTAGGTGTTAATGGAAACGTCAATTGGACCACAGGGGTTATTGAGGCTGTTGGCATAGGGGCACCTCCTGAGAAGTACTACGGAAAACCTCAGGCACGTCCTATGGCACTGAGGGCTGCGCAATTAGATGCCTACCGGAATTTACTTGAAGTAGTAAAAGGAGTACGTGTAACTTCTGTAAGTTATATGGGAGATTTTGTAACAAAGAGTGATGAAGTAAGGACAGAAGTTTCAGGATTGGTCAGGGGGGCTCAGATAGTCAAAAAAGAGTACCTTTCTGATGGTACGGTTGAAATGACCATGAGAATGTCACTGAGTGGCGCCCTCATGCAGGTAATCCTTCCCAGGGTTATCGAGGTCGAGAAGGCTGAAAAACCGGCTGTCGTGACACCGCCGGAACCCCCGGTGCAAGCAACTCCCCAAAAAGAGGAAGTTACTACTGCTCCTCCCGCACCGAAAGCCCCGGCAGGGGTAGTTTACACGGGTCTGGTGATAGATGCCCGCGGCATCCAGGCACGGCCGGCCATGTCACCTAAGATTGTTGATGAAAATGGTCAGGAAGTCTATGGTTCCATGCAGGTGGATCGTGAATTTGCGGTTCAGCAGGGCATGAGCGGTTATGCCAGAGATCTAACGGCGGCTCAGAGCAATCCACGGGTTACTAATGATCCGGTTACCGTTAAAGGATTGCGTACCGTTGGTACTGGCCGGTCCAGCATTATAATCAGTAATGCGGATGCCCAGATGATCAAATCTGCTGCTGAAAATCTTTCTTTCTTGAAGAAATGCCGTGTAATGGTTGTTCTGGATTGATTTGAGTATCGCGAGCCTAAAATCACAATTCGGAAGAGCATATAAGTACATGCAATTTATACATAAATGAGTAATTTGACCGCAACTGCCGGATAGAAGATAGTTGCGGTCTTCTGTATTTAGGAAGCTTAAATTTGTTTCGAAAAGGCTTTTTGCTAACTTGTCAATTCTTTGATGCTCAAACTAATCTGAAAGGACGGGTAGATGAATCCTGACAAAGGAAAGATAGTTGTTTTACCTGAGGATTTGACTAACAAAATAGCAGCAGGAGAAGTGGTGGAGAGACCTTCGTCGGTCGTGAAGGAGCTTGTGGAAAACTCTCTTGATGCTGGTGCGACGGATATCATCATTGAACTTGAAAAGGGTGGAAGGGAACTTATAAGGGTCATTGACAATGGAGAGGGAATAGGCCGTGAGGATGCTGTCCGCGCCTTTGAAAGATATGCCACGAGTAAGATATATAGTTTTGATGATATATATAAGGTTAAATCTTTTGGTTTCAGGGGAGAAGCTCTTCCCAGCATCGCATCGATTTCCAGGGTCGAACTGGTAACGAAAAGGAAGGAATCTTTGTCCGGAACCAGGGTAATGGTTGAGGGTGGGGAGCTTAAAGATGTTATGGAGACGGGGTGCCCGGTTGGCACATCTGTTTCTGTCAGCGATATATTTTATTCTGTTCCCGTTCGGAAAAAGTTTCTAAAAAAGGATTCTACTGAACAGGGGCATTGTGTTGATGTTATAACGAAGCTGGTTCTGCCGCATCCCGATGTCAGGGTAAAGGTTGTGGCAGATGGAAGGACGATTTTAAATATTCCGAGGACTAAAGATTTGGTTGAGAGAATTCCTTTGGTTTTAGGAAGGGATTTGAGCGGAAATGTCCTCTATGTGGAAGGAGAAAAAAAGAATATAAGGCTGAAAGGATTTATTTCCAGCCCCCGTTTTACCAGGTCAAACACAAAGAGGATGCTTTATTACGTAAATAAAAGAGTTATAAAAGATAGTTTTTTAAACCATGCCGTTATGACCGCTTACAGGAGGCTGATTGAGACAAGAAGATATCCAACGGCAGTAGTATTGCTTGATCTTCCCCCTGATGATGTGGACGTAAATGTTCATCCGACAAAGATGGAAGTTCGTTTTAGAAATCCGAGGGAAATCTATGAAACTATAGTTGAAAATCTTGTGAAGGTGTTGGCCGGTATCTCCCCTGTATTGGAGATATCAGAGAAAGATGGCAGAGGCCTTCAGGAATATAGGGGAAGGGTCAGAGAGGCGCTAAAGAGGTATACGATTTCCTCGGATATGAGAAAGCCTTCTCAACCCCTGTTTAGTAAAGGAGAAAAACTGCCCTTGTCTTCCGTTATTGAAGAGGTTTCAGATGAAGATGGTACTGCTGATCGTGCAGGGATATGGGAACTTTCTGAAGACAAGAAATTACCTTTTTCCTCTCTCGAGTATATGGGGCAGGTCACTGCTGCTTACCTTGTTTTTTCTTCTCCTGACGGGATTGTTTTGGTGGATCAGCATGCAGCTCATGAACGGGTACTCTTTGAAAGGCTGAGAAAGGTATCCATGGACGAGAAGGTTGTAAGTCAGAGTTTATTGATTCCGGAGCTTGTCAGTCTTCCTATCCATGATTTTGCCTTACTTATGGAATTATCCGGAGTACTGGAAGATGTGGGCATAGAAGTCGAGCCGTATGGGGGAAGCACTGTCGTAATAAAATCTATTCCGGCAGCTCTGCCCGGAGGCATTGAACCCAAGGCACTGCTTCTTGATGTTGTCGAGGAAATTTCAAAGACGGGAAAATCCCGGAGAATTAAAGAAGTAAAGGATGAAATCTTCAAAATCCTGTCTTGTCGAGGGGCTATAAAGGCAAACCATAAACTTACTGAATCGGAGGTAGAAAATCTGTGTAAGGATCTTGATTCAACTCCATTTGCCTCAACCTGTCCGCATGGAAGACCAACTTATATACAGCTTAACATCATAGATCTGGAAAAGATGTTCAAGCGAAGATAAAGCAACGTAATGAATTCTACCGGCCATAAACCCCGCATTGTTATTATTCTCGGCCCTACAGGTGTCGGCAAGACTGAAGTTGCCATTAAGCTTGCCCGCGAATACGGTGGCGAGATTATCAGTGTAGATTCCATGCAGGTCTACCGGTATATGGATATCGGTACCGCAAAACCAACCTCCGAAGAACAATCTCTTGTAAAACACCATCTCATAGATGTGGTAGACCCGGACGAAGAGTTTGATGCGGCAATGTTTATGAGTCAGGCAGGGGAAGTAATTGACAGGCTAAATAGTGAAGATAAAAGCATATTTGTCGTAGGGGGTACGGGACTTTATATTGAGGCCCTGATTGGGGGGCTCTTCAATGGGCCGGGGGCCGATAGGAGTTTGAGAAGCGCCTATAGAAAAGAGCTTGAAGAGTATGGAAGGGGATACCTCTATGAAAAGCTGAAGAAGATGGACGAGGCCGCCGCGGAGACAATCCATCCGAATGATGTTTTTAGAACGATAAGAGCGCTTGAGGTTTTGGAGCTCAGCGGCGAATCGATTGTCAAAAAGTGCAGTGATCACCACTTCGGCGACAAACGGTATGATTTTATCAAGATAGGATTTATGATCGATAGAGCCCTGCTGTATGAAAAGATTAACAGGAGAGTCGAAAAAATGATGGCGGATGGGCTTGTGGAAGAAGTCGAGAAACTTCTAAAAATGGGTTATGATGAAACCCTGAAACCTATGCAAGCTTTCGGATATAAACATATCGTTAATTGTATAAAGGAAAAGTGTGATATTGAAGAGGCGGTAAAAATGATAAAAAGTAACACAAGACATTATGCAAAAAGACAGCTTACCTGGTTTAGGGCTGATGAGAATGTCGAGTGGGTCGATCCTTCAAATATTGGTGTGGTGAGGGAAAAAACAGGCAACTTCTTAAAGTAACACTTTAACCAATCTCAGTGTGTCAGTTCGCTAAATTTAAAAGTGGGGCCTTTTAGAAAAGGCCCCGCTTTTAACAAAGGTTTTCCCGAACTTCTCCGAAAAAATAACATCTGCCTCCGAGGGTCTTCGAAGGAGTACTTTACGGGTAAGAGCGGTTCGTTTTGCTAATCATTTTAAGAGTCTAAGGGTGACTCTTTAATGGTATCTTTTATCGCCTGCAGAGAATTGAGAAGTTGGGTATACCTCATAGCGAGACCGATATTCTCGGCAAAGAGCAGCAGAGAGTCAACGTCCCGATCTGAAATATCCCATGCCTCACGGTGATACAGTCGTAGGGCACCAATTGATTCACCATAAAAATTGATAGGAATGGAAATAATGCTTCCTATTCCCTCCTCTTTAGCGTCCTCTGGGTACTGAAGGGCCTTTGTCTTTGTAATATCACTTACTATAACAGGTTCCCCTTTAAGGGTATCGCTGAGGCTTTTATCCATAAAAACGGGGCCTTTATTTATATAGTTGATACTCAAACCGCAACTGGCCAGAGCTTCAAGCTCTTTTGTCTGAGAATTCAGGATAAATATCGTGCAACCCTTAATATCCAAGGCTCCTACTAATAGTTGAATCATGCGGTTGCTCATGATTTCCAGATTATCAGATTCCCCTATGGCCCTGATAACTACCTTAAATATATCTATATCTATTTTTTCTTGGATGCTCATGAAATCCCTCCTCGCTTGTTCTATTGGATTAAGAACCACTAGGTTAAAATTTATTACTCACTTTCAATGGTACCCCTCTTTTAACTTGAGAGGTCTGAACATGAAGTATAGTTTTCCTGAAGTGGCAGTTATGAAACGATGCAGACCGTTGTGTCTTTTAAGGCGACCACGACTTTGCCGTGAACACTTCCGGTAAAAAATTGTTTAATTGCACCTGGTTTATGATTCATGACAACTAAATCAAAACGTTCTTTCGTCGCAAACTTAATGATCTCACTAGCAACATCTTTCAATCTGGGTTTAAATATACAGTGAACCTGTTGTCCGGAAAAACCGCTTTGCAACAGTTTATTCTTGGCCTGATTGAGAGCAGCTTCCTGTTCTTTAACCTGCTGGGAAAGATAAATCAGATTACCCCTCATTTTTTCCATAATCGGGGATTCTTTCAACTCAATTGCCGGTACGGACATGTGGGCATTAAATAGTGTGATTTCGGTATCCTTCAGATGGGCAAAAGTACGGATAACAAAATCTAAAGCCTTCTCATCATATTTAGTAAAATTATAAGGTAATAATATTTTTTGACTGGCCATATCGTCCTCCTTCCTCCTTTTTAGTTTCAAGAATTAAACACCATAATCAAACCGCTTAGAAATAGAGAAATGAAATTTGCTTTTTGGGGCAGTACGCGAAGTATAGTTAAAAATATCATATTTTGGGGTGGACTGTCAATCAAAAGTTAGCTTAAACAGGCAAATAAGGTCATTTTGTGATTTTTATGAAGCCGTCAAAAGTTAAAATTCCTTGACTTCAAAATTGTATAAATATATTGGTAATAAATAGAAAATTAAAACAGCCTTGTAGACAATCTTTTTAATGTGAAGAAAGCTTTAAGAATATGGGTTTCCACCGTATCAATTACGGGGTAAACTCTTACTCAGAACATTTTTACCTTTAAGAGGGAGGGGGAAACTATGATACGCCAATTAAAATGTCATAAATCCTTTGTTTTATTAATTATAATTGCCATAGGTGCTTTTGTTTTTTCCTGTGCACCGGAACCAAGAAAACCATTAAGCCAGCTTGATACTCCCGAGCACCATACTTATACGGGGCTGAAATTGCTCAATCAGGGTAAATACCAGCATGCCGAGAGGGAGTTTGAGTTGGCCATACAGCTTGATCCGAAGTATTCTAAAGCTTATGTGGGGCTCGGGTTGGCGAAAGCCTATAAAAGGGACTTCGAAAATGCATTTGATTTAATGAAAAATGGGTGGGGGTATGCAAAGACAAAGGAGGAAAAAGTCTTTGTTCATATTGGAAAAATAAGACTATATACGATGAGCAAGGAGCATAAAGACTGGCTGGAACGGGCCAAAGAACAGTTTAAATATGCTATTGCTCTCGATCCCAAGTCTTCTGCTTCCTATTATTTTATGGGACTTGCGTATAAAGGAGGGCTGGAGTTTGACCTGGCTGGAAAGATGTTCAGCAAGGTACTTGACTTGAATGACAGTTATGTAGGAGAAGCTGATAACCAGTGGAAATTAATCCAGAAGATACAGAGAGCCACGCCGGGTACAATTACAGGAAAGAAAATTGCAATTGTTGAAAGTATTACCAGGGCTGATGTGGCGGCGCTGTTCATGGAAGAATTGAAGATAGATGTGCTTTATGATAGGAGATCACAGAAAACTTTTGATACTTCTTTCAAATATCTTGGTAAGATCAAGGCTAAGAAAGAAAAAGAGGCTGCAGCAACGGATATTGCGGAGCATCCACTGAAAGTTGATATTGAAGGTATTCTGGAAATAGGGGTCCGTGGCCTGGAGGACTATCCTGATGGTGCTTTCCATCCGAATGATTTGGTAACCAGGGCTAACTATGCAATGATGATCGAGGATATATTGATCAAGGTCACCGGTGAAAAGGATCTGGCGACTAAATTTATCGGGAGTACTTCCCCGTTTCCGGATTTAAGATCTGATCTTCCTTATTTTAATGCCGTCATGGTTGTTACCTCAAGGGGCATTATGCAGGCAAAAGACTTTACTACCGGCGAGTTTGCCCCGCTGGGTTCGGTCTCAGGTGTGGATGCCCTTTTAGTCATCAGAAAGATAAAGGAACAGTTGAAATTTTTCTAAGAGAGCAAAAGCTTATGGCTGATGCTGTTTAATTGAGAATCATTTGATGATTCTCAACCCCCATAAAATCCCCCTCTATCCCCCCCTACTAAAAAAGGGGAAGGGTGAGGGGGTTTTCCCTTTAAGATCGGCATAAAGTGACAAAGGCCTCAGAGGCAGAAAAAAGTAATGTCACTTTGTGCCTTTTAAACAATGTGTCCACATATTTTCCGGGTAGAGCGGAAATGGGCAGGTATTCCTCAAGCGATCGGTTTTAGTAAATAGTATTTTCTTATGGAGACGAGAGATGGAAGAAAAGTTGTTGAGTAAATCTTATGAACCTCATGGAGTTGAAGCAAAGTGGTATAAGTACTGGCTTGATAATAATTATTTTAGGGCGGATGATAAAAGTGAGAAAAGTCCCTTTTCAATTGTGATCCCACCGCCGAACGTGACCGGCATGCTCCATATGGGGCATGCGTTGAATAATGTTCTGCAGGATATTATTGTCCGGCATAAGAGGATGCAGGGGTATAATACCCTGTGGATGCCGGGTACTGATCATGCGGGAATCGCCACCCAGAATGTCGTTGAACAGGAACTGGCGAGTGAGGGAATTACAAGGCATGATCTCGGCAGGGAAAAGTTTATTGAAAGGGTATGGGAGTGGAAGGAGAAATATGGAGGAGTTATTATAAACCAGCTCAAGAGACTCGGATGTTCCTGCGATTGGTCAAGGGAACGCTTCACTATGGATGAAGGGTTGACAAGGGCTGTAAGAGAGAGCTTTGTGAGGCTCTATAATGATGGTTTAATCTATCAGGGAGATTATATTATCAACTGGTGTCCCAGGTGTCATACGGCCATATCGGATCTGGAGGTTGAATATAAAGAAGAAGAGGGTGGATTGTGGGATATCAGATACCCCTTTGCCGATGGTGAGGGGGATATTGTTGTGGCCACGACGCGTCCGGAAACTATGCTGGGGGATACGGCGGTTGCAGTTAACCCTCATGATGAAAGATACAAAGATATGATCGGAAGAGAAGTTATCCTTCCTCTGGTTAATAAAAAAATACCTGTTATCGCGGATGATTATGTGTCCAAGGAGTTTGGTTCTGGCGCAGTAAAAATAACACCCGCCTGTGATCCAAACGACTTTGCAATGGCTGAAAGACACGGGCTTGAAATTGTCAAGATAATGGATGAAAGAGCTGTAATTAATGAGAACGGGGGTATTTATCGGGGGCAGGATCGCGATGAGTGCAGGAAAAATGTTGTTCGTGACCTCGAAGAGGGAGGATATCTGGTCGGCAAAGAACCCTATATCCACAACGTGGGACATTGTTACAGATGTAGAACCGCTATAGAGCCGACAGTTTCCAGACAGTGGTTCGTAAAGGTAAAACCGCTTGCCAGGGCTGCTTCCTCGGCTGTTGTAAAAGGTAAAACCAGGATAATCCCATCCTTATGGGAAGGGACTTATTTTGATTGGATGGAGAATATCCGCGACTGGTGTATTTCCAGACAGATATGGTGGGGTCACAGAATACCTGTCTGGTATTGTGAAGATTGCGGGGGCGTAATTGCTTCGGTGAAGGATCCGGACAGCTGTCCTGAGTGTAAAGGGAACTCACTCAGGCAGGAGGAAGATGTTCTGGATACATGGTTCAGTTCCGCACTCTGGCCTTTTTCAACCCTTGGGTGGCCGGACAAGACAGATGCATTGAAGACGTTTTATCCCACATCCCTTCTTGTTACCGGGTTTGATATCCTCTTTTTCTGGGTAGCGAGGATGATGATGATGGGACTTTATGTAATGAAAGAAGTTCCCTTTGATGCTGTATATCTCCACGCACTTGTTCGTGATGAAGAAGGACACAAGATGAGCAAATCGAGTGGGAATATAATAGATCCTCTTGAAATGATAGAAAAATATGGAACAGATGCCTTCAGATTTACACTCGCGGCATTCACGGCTCAGGGGAGGGATGTGAAGATGTCGGAGGAGCGTATCGAAGGCTACCGGCGTTTTGTTACCAAGATATGGAATGCCACGAGGTTTTCCATGATGAGCCTTGAGGACTATCATGCAGGAGGTGTTGAACCTCGAAAAGATGATTATTCGCTTTGTGACCGTTGGATTAAAGACAGACTCAATAAGACCACGGGAGATGTGACAAAATATTTAGATGAATACAAGTTTAATGATGCCGCTCACAGCATATATAACTTTGTTTGGCACGAGCTGTGTGATTGGTATCTTGAGCTGATAAAACCAGTCCTGTATGGTAAAGATGACCCCGCAAAAAAACTTGCCGCTCAGCAGACTCTTCTTATGGTTTTAAAAGCTTCCATAAAACTTCTTCATCCCTTTATGCCGTTTGTAACCGAGGAAATATGGCAGAAACTCGGGGGTGACGGAAATTCTGTTATGATAAGCAAATTCCCGGTAATGGATGATGACCTTCGTGATGAAGATGCGGAAAAAGAGATGGGGGTTATCATGGATGTGATTACCTGTATCAGAAACATAAGGGGCGAGATGATTATTCTCCCATCAAAAAAATTAAAAGTGATCGTTTCGGTTCCTGATGAAGAAATGGAGTCCGTGGTGACTTCTGGCAGGGATTACATTGTCGATCTGGGCAATCTGGAGGAATTAACCGTTTGTGGCGAGATTGAGGAACCGAAAGGTGCCGCAATAGGTGTTGCAGGTTCTTTGAGGGTATTTGTATTACTGGAAGGAGCGATAGATATAGCGGCAGAGAAAGCAAGGCTCGAAAAGAAAATTGCCAAAATTACAAAAAACCTCGCTGTTGTTTCTAAAAAACTTTCCAATCGTGATTTTAAGGAGAGGGCTGCGGAAGCAGTTATAAGTAAGGAAGAAGCAAAATTCAAGGAGCTTAACGAGAAATATGCCGTGCTCGAAGCGGCCATTAAAAGACTTAAGAAGATAGAGTCATAATAAAAGCTTAAAGTGCCTAAAGTGAACTAAAGTGCCTAAAGTTAAAGAATGTGCTTTCAGCGCAACCTGTTTAAATTTGACCACGCTAAAGACGTGTATTTTAACTTTAGCTCACTTTTAACTTTCAATTTTACTCACTCTTGCAAAATGCTCCAGAAACATATCATACATAGGCTGATACAGTCGGCCCTTAAGGAAGATATAGGCTCCGGTGATATAACCACCTCGGTTGCCCTGTCGGGAAGGGAAATTGGTAATGCCCGCGTCGTGGCGAAGGAGGATATGGTTGTAGCAGGAATTGGAATTTTTAAAGAGGCCTTTTCATTTTCAGAAGAAGAAGTTGAATTTACGAATAGTGTTGAAGATGGTGTGCTTGTCAAAAGTGGGGACGTACTTACTAAGATGTCAGGAAACCTGGGAGATATCCTCACTGCGGAGAGAGTGGCGCTGAATTTTCTTCAAAGAATGTGCGGGATTGCCACTCTGACGCGAAGATATGTGGATGAGATCAGGGGAACCGGTGCAAAAATTTTAGATACAAGAAAAACAACGCCCGGTTTGAGGGTCCTGGAGAAATATGCCGTAATGATTGGCGGCGGCTTTAACCATAGATTCGGCCTCTATGATGGCATCTTGATTAAAGACAACCATATTGACGCCGCCGGCGGGATTCTTCCTGCTGTTGACAGGGTCAAGAAAAGCGCTCCCCATACCTTAAAGATAGAAATTGAGGTAAAGAATTTAAAAGAAGTCGAGGAGGCGTTATCTGCAGGAGTAGATGTCATAATGCTCGATAATATGGAGGTAGAGGAGATGAAGGAGGCCGTTTCTCTTATAAAAGGAAGAGTTTTAGTTGAGGCTTCAGGAAATATCACCCTATCCAACGTAAAAAAGATTGCTGAGACCGGAGTGGATTTTGTATCTATAGGCGCGCTTACTCATTCAGCACCATCATCTGACATAAGCCTGAAGCTGAAAGCCTGAAGTTAAAAACCGGCTTTAAACTTTCAACTTAAAACTTAACGTATTCGTAAAAAGTGAAATTCGACGAATATGTCATTTCGACCATAGGGAGAAATCTTATCTTTTCAGCATGTTATGTTTTAAAGATTTCTCGTTTCACTCGAAATGACAAACTGAAAAAACTTTTTACGATACCATCAAACTTAAAACTATGTTTAATGAACATGATCTTGCAAGCCGTCTTTCAGGAAGGCTTATAGGGAACAGGGTACACTTTTTAAAAGAGGTCGATTCCACAAATATATATGCCTCCGGACTTGCAAGGGCTGGTGCTCCGGAGGGTACGGTTGTCATTGCGGACTGTCAGACGAAAGGGAAGGGGCGTATGGACAGGGTATGGCAGTCTCCTCCCGGGAGTAACATATATACTTCAATTATATTGAGGTCTTCGATAGAAACTGCAGTGGCCCCCCAGATAACCCTCGTAGCCGGTGTTGCAGTGGCCGGGTTTCTGTCTGAATATTGCCCGGAAGATGTTACCTTAAAATGGCCGAATGATGTTCAGATAGGTGGAAAGAAAATATGCGGTATTCTCACGGAAATGAAGACCTCCGGTGGGAAAGTTGATTTTGTCATAGTTGGAATCGGCATTAATATCAATATGAAAAAAGAGGATTTTCACAAGGAGTTTCGAAATAATTCTACATCCTTGATTGAAGAGGTGGGGAGAGATATTTCTCGTTTCGATTTTACTATAAGATTGTATGGTTTCCTGGAAAAGTGGTATAAGGAATTTTTATTGGAGGGGTTCAATCCGATAAAAGACGAGTGGTTAAAATATGCCGGAATCATTGGAAAAGAGATCAAGGTTGTTTTAAACGATGATATTCAGACAGGCAAAGCGGTCGGTATTGATGAGTACGGAGCACTCCTTATTTTTGATGAAAAGGAAAAGATAAAACGCGTGATAGCCGGTGATGTTTCTTTGGTGGAGAATTGATTATGCTTTTGGTTATTGATGTCGGAAATACAAATACGGTGCTTGGTTTGTATAAGGGGGACAACCTCTTGCATGACTGGAGAATCAGGACGGTTGTTTACCATACGGTTGATGAATACGGAATGAGGGTGCTCAATCTGTGTAAAACGGGTGAGGTCGATCCAAAATCAGTTAACTGTATTATAATTTCTTGCGTTGTTCCACCTATGTTGAATATCTTGAGGCCTCTCTGTCAGAAATATTTTAATGTAGAACCGCTGATTGTTGGGCCGGGGATCAAGACAGGAATGCCGATCTTTTATGATAATCCAAGGGAAGTAGGTGCGGACAGGATAGTAAACGCCGTTGCTGCTTATGAGAAGTTCAAGAGAGAGCTGATAATCGTGGATTTTGGTACCGCTACCACTTTCGATTATATTTCGGAAAAGGGTGAATATATGGGAGGCTGTATAGCACCGGGCATACTTATATCGAGTGAAGCTCTTTTTGAAGCAGCTTCAAGGCTTCCCAGGGTGGAGTTCATCAGGCCTAAATCCGTTATTGCTAAAGATACGGTGAGCAGTATGCAGGCCGGTATCATGTTCGGTTATGCGGGTCTTGTGGACGGGATAGTGGATCGTATAAAAAATGAAGTTAAATCGAATCCTTTCGTTGTGGCAACAGGAGGATTCGCAGAAATAATAGCTCCTGAAACGAAGAGTATAAAGGTGGTCGATGCAATGCTTACTCTTGAAGGACTCAAAATAATCTATTCAAGAAACTGTTAAAAAGCTTAAATGAATCCTGCCTTTTTATAGTTCTATTTCTTCTTCCCATCTTTTCAAGTCGGAAAGCGCTCGTGCCGCAAAATATTCCCCCTTTTCTTTTTTAGGTACCTTCTTGGAAAGTGGAGGAAAAAGACCAAAATTTACATTCATAGGCTGAAAAGTTTTGATGCCGGTATCTGAAATATAATGGAGGAGAGCGCCAATGGCCGTTGTCTTTGGCGGGACGGCGGCTAAATCTTTTTCCTTCAGATAACGGTACATATTTATTCCTGCGATAAGACCCATGGCTGCAGATTCTACATAGCCCTCAACACCGGTAATCTGTCCGGCAAAGAAGATATTATCATTTGACCGGATCTGAAGGGTATTTTTTAGCAGGGCAGGGGAGTTTATGAAGGTGTTTCGGTGAATGCTTCCATATCTCGCAAATTCCGCTTCTTTTAAGCCCGGTATCATCCTCAATATCCGTTTTTGTTCCGGCCAGGTCAATTTTGTCTGGAATCCCACCATGTTGAAGAGAGTACCTTCCCTGTTTTCCTGGCGTAGCTGGACAGCGGCATAAGGCTGTTCCCCTGTTTTGGGATTTATCAAACCTACGGGCTTCATTGGTCCAAAGGCAAGAGTATTTTTCCCTCTCTTTGCCATTACCTCAATCGGAAGACATCCCTCAAAGTACTTCAACTCTTCAAAGTTTCTAAGGGGCACCTCCTTGCCTTCTGTAAGTGCCTTACAAAACCGTTCATATTCGCTTTTGGTAAGGGGACAGTTCAGGTAGTCACCATCGCCGTTGTCGTATCGCGATGCCCTGAATACCAGTGTGTGATCGATTGAATCTCTGTCTATTATAGGTGAGATTGCATCATAGAAATGGAGATGCTCACAACCGGTAGTCTTCGAAATGCTCTTCGCCAGTGATTCGGAAGTAAGAGGTCCACTTGCGATAATAACGGGGGAATCTCCGGGAATTGCCGTAATTTCTTTACGGTTGATTTTCAGCCCTTTGCATTCATTTAGCTTTTGCTCAATATATTGCGATAAAAATGTCCTGTCTACAGCGAGTGCCTTGCCTGCCGGTACGGCGGTAGCATCGGCCGACTCAATAATAATAGAATCCAGTATACGCATCTCTTCCTTGAGAAGACCTACTGCGTTTCGTGTGATATTGGAACGGAGCGAGTTGCTGCAGACAAGCTCGGCGAGGAGTGGTGATTTATGGGCGGGCGAATATAGCCCTGGTTTCATTTCGTAGAGCAGAACATCAAGCCCGCGTTTCAATAATTGCCATGCGGCCTCGCACCCTGCAAGCCCGCCACCTATTATAATTACGGGTTTCGAGTCTAAAGTTTCAAGTTTCAAGTTTCTATCATCCAGTCAGTTGGGTGGCATTTTATCTGCCCGCTTGTACCTCGCTCGCAGTGCCAGGCGGGCATAAAGTTATTTCCTGACCCGGATCAGGCGCGAGGTGGCCTTAAGATTTCTTCTCTTCATACCCGCAATCCTTGTTGAGGCATGTCTTCAAATATCCTTTACCTCGACTATATTTTTCGACAATAAACGGGGCTCCGCACTGGGGGCATTTTTCTGGTATAGGTTTGTCCCAGAGGGCATAGGTACAGTCCGGATAGTTTGAACAACTAAAAAATATCTTCCCCTTTTTCGTCCGTTTTTCAGAGAGGTACCCGGTACACCCTTCTTCCGGACACATAACTCCTACACTTATCGGCATGGTATTTTTACACTCAGGATAGCCGGAACATCCAAGGAACCTGCCGAATCTGCCCTCTTTTATAATCATTTTTTTGCCGCATTTGCTACAGTCAGTATCGGTTGCTTGTGCTTCCGTCTGGTTGATCTTTCCCTTTTCATCCTTGGTGAAATTGGTTGTGTTGTCGCAACTGGTACATTTCAGAAACCTGCCGAATCTGCCCCATTTTATGACCATAGGACTTTCGCATTTATCGCAGATGCTGTCGGTTGGTGTCTCTTCCTTCTTTAGATTTCTCATTTCGGTTTTGGCTTTTTTCAGGTCTTTCTCAAAGGGGGTGTAAAAATCCCGCAGGGTTTCAAGCCTCGTTAACTTTCCTTCTTCTATCAAGTCGAGTTGATCTTCCAGGGATGCGGTAAAGTCAATGTCGAGTATTTTTGGAAAGTTTTTTACCAGAAGTTCGGTGACCAGAATTCCAAGTTCAGTTGGGTGAAATCTTCTGTTTTCCAGCCTGACATAGTCTCTCTCCTGAATGGTGCTCAATATGGCTGCATAAGTTGATGGTCTTCCTATCCCATTTTCTTCAAGCTCTCTGACGAGCGTTGCCTCTGAAAACCTTGGTCGCGGCTGAGTGAACTTTTGTTCCGGTGTGAGAGAGAGAAGCGATGGGGTTTCATTCTCCTGAACCTCTGGAAGAATCTTGCCGGAGCCATTTTCCTCTTCCGCGTCGTCTTTAGTTTCAGTATAAACAACGGTGAATCCTGCGAATTTCATAACGGCCCCTTGCGCCCTGAAAATGCAATTTCCTGCAGATATGTCAATGGTTGTCTGGTCAAAAATCGCAGGATTCATCTGACTCGCCACAAAACGGTTCCAGATGAGCTGATAGAGACGAAACTGGTCATCGCTTAAATACTGCTTGATATCCTTCGGTTTGTGGAGCATCGATGCGGGCCTTATTGCCTCGTGGGCATCCTGGGACTTCCGTGGAGACTTAAATGCCCTCGGTTTTGCCGGAAGAAAGTCTTTGCCGTAATTCTCATCTATATAAGCTCTTGCCTCGGCGATAGCTTCCGCCGATATACGAAAAGAGTCGGTCCTCATGTATGTAATAAGACCTACTGGCCCCTCTTTCCCGAGTTCTATCCCCTCGTATAATCTCTGGGCGACACTCATCGTCTTCTTTGCCGTAAAACTGTGTCTCCTTGATGCTTCCTGCTGAAGTTTGCTTGTTGTAAATGGGGGAGGGGATTGTCTTTTGGTCTCCTTCTTTTCTATTTTACTTATGACAAAGGGAGCTGATTCAATATCTTTCAGTATTGCATTTGCCTGTGCTTCATTTTTTACTTTTGCCTTTTTTGCACTGACCTTTATAAGGCGTGCTTCGAATTGAGGTGGATTTGAACCCTCTAACAGTGCGGTAATGTTCCAGTACTCTTCCGGCACAAATTTTAGTATCTCTTCTTCCCTGTCACATATTATCCTTACCGCTACTGATTGAACACGCCCGGCGGAAAGCCCCCATTTTACCTTTTCCCATAATATCGGGCTGATCTGGTATCCGACAAGCCTGTCCAGTACACGCCGTGTCTTCTGTGCTTCATATTTATCGTAATTGAGTTTCAGAGGATTCTTGATTGCTTTGAGTACAGTGTTTTTGGTCAGGTCGTTGAAGAGAACACGATAGATGTTTTTATTCTTGGCATCTATCTCCTCGAGTATATGCCAGGCTATGGCCTCTCCTTCTCTGTCAGGATCTGGGGCAAGGAATATATCGCTTGCGTTCTTCGCTGCTTTTTTGAGTTCGGAGACTACCTTTTTTTTCTTTTCTATGACCGTGTAAGTTATTTCGAAATCATTTTCGATATCGATGCCCAGTGTTTTGGGGGGGAGATCTTTTACGTGTCCCACAGAAGCCCGAACGTCGAAGTCGGACTCGAGATATTTCTTGATCGTCTTGACCTTGGTTGGGGATTCAACAATTATAAGCTTATCCGGCATGGCTATCCTTTCAGTTTAAACATTTTTCCGGGCATTTGTTCAATGTGTCCTTCGAGCTCCAGAGTTAAGAGGACATTTAGAATGTCACCGGCTTTAAATCCCGTTCCGGTGATTATCGTGTCAACATTTGTAGGTTTTTCGGAGATAGATTTTAACACGGTGTGCTGTGTATCATCCAAATTTTTCATGTTTTGTGGTTTGATACTGTCTGGTCTTTCCCTGGTCACTTTGATTTTCGCTTTTAACCTTGAGCCTTCAATCTGCGGTGTTATCTCTTCCAGAATATCGTGGACACTCTCGATGAGTTTTGCGCCTTCTCTTATCAGTTTATGGGTTCCCCTGGAACCGGGTGAGTCGATGCTTCCCGGCACCGCAAACACCTCTCTTCCCTGCTCTAATGCGAGCCTGGCGGTTATCAGGGAACCACTCTTGTCGCCAGCCTCTACGACAACGACACCGAGTGACATACCGCTTATGATTCTGTTTCTTGCCGGGAAATTTGGCCCGCTGGGTGGAGTAGAGAAAGGAAATTCAGTAATAACAGCCCCGTTTTCGGAAATTTTTTCAAGGAGCTTTTTGTTTTCCAGTGGGTAAACTATATCAATACCGCATCCTAAAACAGCGATTGTTCTTCCCTTTCCGGTGAGTGCCCCTGTGTGTGCCGCTGAATCTATTCCCCTGGCCATCCCGCTGACAATGGTAATTCCGCGCAGGGCAAGTTTTTGGCAGAGTCGCTGCGTGGAAAATTTACCGTAAGTGGTGGCAATTCTGGAACCGACAACAGCAACATTTATGTCATCTTCTCTCAGCGTTCCTTTAACATAGAGAAATGGTGGAAAATCATATATATTAAGGAGACTTTTTGGGTATAAAGAATTACTGGCTGTTATTATCGAAATCTTTGCTTTGTCAGCCAGTTCGAGCTCTTTGTCTACTTTCTGCCAGTCATTAAAGCCCTTGATGTTGAGAGCTATCTTTCTGGTGATGCCTGGAATAGCCCTGAGAGCGTCAGTCGGAGCATTGAATGCGTTTTCGGGAGAACCGAAGACCTCAATTAAGTTTTTAAATCCCACATTTCCAACGCCATCAATGAACTTTAAGGCAATCCAGTATTTTATATCGCTTTCCATTTCGCAGGGAAGATATATCGGATAATCGGCGAGTGTCAATAAAAATCTTTGCGTTCTTTACGTTTTTGGGTTAAAAATTCAGCTTCCGGTTTGAAGTTTAAAACCGAGATATGGGACTGCAATAAAGGGGTAGTGATGTTTAGACGTGTTTGTATTTTCTTTCTGATTTTGTTGATTGTCAGTGTTTCGGTCAGGATTGTTGAAGGAAGGGAAGAAACTTCGGGCATAGGATTGAAGGAGATAAGGCTTGAAGAGGGGAAAAGTATTCTGGAAGTGGGTTCAAAGTGTTCTTTCAGAGCGATTGGTCAGTATGCAGACGGTACGGAAAGGGATATCACTGATGAAGCGGAGTGGATATCAGTAAATGACAGGGTAGGGCGGTTTGCTGATAAGGGGGTACTTGTCGGAGGGGCAGTGGGGAACACTCTTGTCTTTGCAAGTTTGAACAGAATTAGAAGCAGCAGCCTCAGGGTTCAGGTAGAGCCCGCAACCCGGCCCGTATTAAAAGTCCAGCCTCTTAAAATACCTCTCGGAAATATCGAAAAGGACAGGAGTAAAGAGTTTACCATAACGGTCAATAATATCGGCAAAGGAGATCTTAAGTGGGAGACCCGGACCAGCTCTTCGTGGTTAGTGCTAAACAGCGATCTTTCCCGGGAAGCTTATGACCTGTGGCGGAAGACATCGATGAAAAATATGCTTAAGCCCGTTGATATGAATGGCGATGGGAAGATAGATTACTTCCCACCGAAAGTTGGACTACTTTCCTACACGGCCTGGATGGCAGAGAGAAGAGCTCTACAGGGCGGGTTAACCAGAAGAAATGCTGCCGATATCATTACCATCACGGCATATACACTTGGTCTTTCAGATGGGGAGTATAATGGAAAAATTTTTGTGACATCTGATGCGGAAAGACAGGAGATCGAGATTTCCATGAAAGTGGTTTCCCTTGAATATATAACCATTACTCCAGTTTCTATCAAAGTGAGATCAGGGCAGAGGAGGAAATTCAGGGCAGCAGGAGTCTGGTCTGATGGAAGCAAGACGGATTTGTCTGGGCCTTTAGATGGCCGGTGGGTAATTTCCGACCCTTCTGTCGGGAATTTTTTGTACGGTAACCCTGTTTTTGTTGCGAGAAAATCAGGTAAGACAGAAATCAAAAAGATTAGGGGAGATATAGTAAGTGATATTGCACTGGTAGAGGTTGAAGAAGGTATTTCCCACCCGGTGCTTGCTGTTTCTCCCAGAGAGATAGACCTTGGTGCAATCGGTCCTGGAGAAAGCTCCAGGGGCACTTTTTCTTTGAAAAATTTTGGTTCTGGATTCATCGATTGGTCGATTGATGGACTTTCCGAATGGTCTCTGAGCGGTGAAGATGGTCTGTCCGGTATTGTGCGCAATACCCCCGGTCATATCAGGGTTTATCTGAGGTCTTTAAAAAAAGAGAGCAAAGAGGACTGGGAGGAACCTGAAGAAAATGTGTCTTCTCTATATCCCGTTCAGTTGAGACTCGAATCTGAAGGTAATTTTCTAACCTATACAAAGAACCTACCAATCGGAAGATATAGAGAGATGATAAAGTTGTCTTCTGATGGTGGAATGAGACGGATTTTTCTGAGATTTGAGATTACACAGGTAAAATCGGTTCCATCCATAAAAGTGGGACCACTCGGGATAGATTCAGGTGTTGTCGCGTCCGGTAAACAGCTGGTCAAGAGGGTCGAACTAACGAACGAGGGTAGAGATGTCCTGAAGTGGAAGGCCAGATTCCAGGGAAACCGTAGAACTTTTGCCGGTGTGCCCCTGAAAAGGGGACTATATGTTTCATTTTTGAATCCGGATGTTCGTGATAGTGAAAAGTATGCGGTTCCGGGACATTTGAAGGATTCAGTTGATATTTCTGGTGTCTGGTCTGAAGATAGAGGATATCCTTACAGTTATGGCGAAGGAGATATATTAAAGTATAAATTTCCAGGAACAGGTATTGCTCTGTTTATCTGGAAAGATTTTGAAGGAGGATATCTGACAACGTATGTTGACGATGAATTGATGAAGGAGATTGATTGTTATTCCAAGAAAAATAAAAGAACAGAATCTCTGGTGGTGGAAGGCCTTGAAGATGGACCGCATATCCTGAAACTTGTAAGTGAAGAAGGACGTGTGGTAATTGAAGGTGTGAGGGTTTCCAGCACTAATATTATTAAGGGAAATTATGACTGGATAGAAATCTTTCCTAATATAGGTACGACAACCAGTGAAACAGATTATGTCAATGTTATGATCAACTCCCGGGGATTGAAGCCTGGATATTATAGCGAGAATATCCTCTTCACCTCTAATGGGGGGACGGAAATTATTGAAGTTACACTTCAGGTTTCTGAGGATAAAGCTTCGGAAATTATAGATATTTATCGTTATGTAAGTGGGTCAGATTATCTCTTTACGGCAGATCCTCAGCTTGGAGGTCCGGATGCCCTGAAAGGATATAAAAAACAGGAGATTGCCTTCAGGCTTTTCAGTAAGGATACACCGGGAACAACAGAGTTCTTCAGGTGGTATAATCCATCAAAGAAAAGCCACTTTTATTCTGTTGACAGAGAAGGGAAGGGGAAATTCCTGACAGGATACGTTTTGGAAAAATCGATAGGGAACATCGCAACGACCGAGCTTTCAAGGACAAAGGAGCTGTATCGCTGGTTCAATCTCTCTTCCGGAGTTTACTTTTATACAACCGATCCAAAGGGAGAGGGGTGCTCCAGAAGGGGTTATAAGTATGATGGAATAGCAGGTTATGTGAGATAAGTTCCCTAAGTTTCAAGTGTCTAAAGTGAGCTAAAATTAAAATGATTGCAATCTTCAACTTAGATGCTTATATTGACTTGACAAAACCTCTTAAAGGGTTTAGTTAGGATGGTCTTTTTGGGGACTAGACTATTATGCGCCTGTAGCTCAGCTGGATAGAGCAACGGACTTCTAATCCGTAGGTCCTGGGTTCGAATCCCCGCAGGCGTGCCAACATATAAATGGTGGGTGTAGCTCAGTTGGTTAGAGTGCCGGGTTGTGGCCCCGGAGGCCGGGGGTTCAAGTCCCCTCACTCACCCCAAAAATTTAGGGTCTGTCATGAAATAAGTGTTGCACTAAGGCGCTCAGATTTGGTTTAGATTTGGTCGATCTAATTGAGTAAAACCACAGGCGTAGCAACGCTACGTTGAGGATTTTGCGATTGAAGATTGGCCAAAGATAGCCTGAAGATGAGATGCATGAATGTAACAGTTATTTCATGATAGACCCTTATGATGCGCCCGTAGCTCAGCTGGATAGAGTCGCAGACTTCGAATCTGTTGGTCGTAGGTTCGAATCCTACCGGGCGTGCCAGATCCGCTTTCAGGGCCCTTAGCTCAGCTGGTAGAGCAACTGACTCTTAATCAGTAGGTTGTCGGTTCGATCCCGACAGGGCCCACCAATTATTTTAAGGGGTTAGCTAATATAAGCTGGCCCTTTTTCTCGTTTCGTCTACTGTTTTTTCTTTTTTTTCCGTTGGAAAGGTTAGTAGTTGAGGAATCCTGAATGCCTGCTTTGTCCTGAGTTTATCCACAAGGTGGGAATAGACTTTTACAATCGTTTCTATCTTTTCCCTATATGTAAAATACCCTTTGTAATGTTGCACAGATGTGCGTTTAATCTTTCTACATAGCTCAATATGTCTGAGAAAACCAGTCCCGAATCACTTATACAGGTACTCTTCTCAAGTCTTTTTATGTGATTCAACCTGAAATCGGCTATAAGAGATTGTATCTCGGAGTTAATCGTCAATGTTATATTTGCAGATTTGTGATCATCCTCCTCTACGGCCTTCTTTGTGTGTTTCATTAGAGTATTTGTTTTTTCAAACAGTTTGTTGAGTTCATCCCGGGCGTCACCGGAAAATGTAAGATCATTTTCATAGAAGCGCTGTGCTGAATTTACGATATCTTCACAGTAATCGGCTGCCCTTTCAACATCATTTACGCTGTGGAGAAGCGCTGGAATCAACCTTGCCTGCTTTTCAGTAAGCTCGTTTTTTGTAATTTCGACTATATATTCCGTGATGCTCTTTTGCATACCATCAACGGATTCTTCATCGATTGATATTTCGTTCTTCAATTTGTGATTATAGGAAATTATGCATTGCCTTGCCTTGTCCAGCATTTCCATTGAGATACTTATCATAACACCTAATTCTTTAATTGTTGCGTCCATTGCCAAGATAGGGGCACTTAAAAGATTTTTATCGAGATACCACGCCTCTTTCTTTTCATAATCTTCTCCAGGGATTATTACGTGCAGGAGTTTAATAAAGAATGACACAATGGGGAGAAAGACGATTGTATTAATCACGTTGAAAATCGTATGAGTGGTGGCAACCTGCCTCGCAAGATCACTCGTAATCATAGGAACATATGTCATGTAAAAAGGTACACAGGCGACGGCAATCATTGTTCCGAGGAGATTAAAAAGTATGTTGCCTAAAGCGAGTCTTTTACTTGATAAATTGCCTCCAATACTGGCGATAATTGCAGTAATACATGTACCGATATTTGTTCCAAATATTAAATAAATAGAGGAAGGAAGGTCAAGTAATCCGCCAGCGGCAAAAGCGATGATCATACCTGTGGTTGTGCTGCTGCTTTGTAAAATAGCTGTTGCGGTTAATCCTATCAAAATTCCAACCAAAGGTTGTCTGCCAAAGTTTGTGAAGACATTTCTTGTTACTTCGTTATCAGCAAGGGGCTTGACGGCAGAACTCATCATTGTAAGCCCTAAAAACAAGAGACCGAAGCCTAATATAGCCAGCCCTTTGTTTTTATGTTTATTTTTCTTTGCAAAAAAGAAAATTACGGCCCCGACAAATACGAAAAGAGGAGCTATAGCTGTAAATTTAAATGCGATCAACTGGGCGGTTACTGTGGTACCTATATTGGCTCCAATCATAACAGCTATAGCCGAGGCCAGGCTAATAATTCCTGCATTCAAAAATCCTATAAGAATAACAGATGTTGCGCTTGAACTCTGTATGACGGATGTAACAAAAATACCGGCTAACATTGATTTAATGCTGCTTGAAGTCATCTTTTCGAGTAACGTCTTGAGATACGTCAGCGACAATTTCTTGAGCGAATCGCTCAAAAGGTACATTCCGTAAATAAATAATCCCAGCCCACCGATGACTCCAATAATTATTTTGATGTAACCCATGATAACCTTTACTAAAAGACAAATAAATTAATGATAATAAACAGATAGAAGCACAGAATCTATTTTAGTCGTGCGAAGTATAGATAAAGAGGTAGTTGAGTGTCAAGGAGAAAACGACATTAGAAATTATTGCCGGAAATGGCTTCTGCTATCTTTCGTACCTTTTCCATGACGTTGTCTATATCCATGGTGAAAAGCCGTCTTTCCTTCATCACGACTTTTCCGTCTATAATTGCCGTTGATACATCAGACCCTGAGGCACAGTATACTATCTGGGAGTAGTAATTGTACAGGGGTGTGAGGTGGGGTTTTTGCATATCGATAATGATTATATCGGCACATTTTCCTGCCTCGATTGAGCCGATCTTGTCTTCAAGATGTAATACCTTTGCTCCCTCAATAGTTGCCATTCTTAATACCGTTTTCGCATCCATGACCGTGGGATCTTGCGTTATGGCCTTGTGTATCTTGGCCGTAGTATCCATCTCCCTGAACATATCCAGGTCATTATTGCTTGCGCATCCGTCGGTGCCGAGCCCTACCGTAACCCCTTCTTCAAGGAGTTTCGGGATAGGCGCGACCCCTGACGCGAGCTTCATATTACTTTCAGGATTATGTGACACCTTAACGCCGTAATCGGCGAGTATACCTATCTCTTCTTCGTCTACACAGACACAGTGGACGGCAATAGTGAAATCATCGAGAACGCCGAGCCTGTGGAGATAACGCACGGGTGTGGTGTCGTATCTTTCCATGATTATTTCTGTTTCGTCTGACGTTTCGGCCAGGTGGATCATGTATGGCACATTTGCTTTTTTCGAGACGTCCTTGACGATGCGAAGTGTCTCGGAAGAGCAGGTATAAGGAGTGTGGCAGGCCAATGCGGGCGAAATCAAGGAAGATACTCCTGTCCATTTTCCGATGAATTTTTCGGCGATCTCTATTTTTTTTGATGGTTCAAGACTATCCGGGAAAGGAAGATCGATGATTCCCTGGGTCGGTACAGCACGCATTCCGGTATCAATCGCCGCCCGGGCAACGTTGCTTTCATAAAAATAAGCATCGGAAAAGGTTGTTGTGCCGGAGAGTAGCATTTCCGCTATCGCAAGCATCGCTCCGTCGTACACCATCTCCCTGTTTACATGTTTGGACTCTGCGGGGAAGATGTGATCATTCCACCACTCCATAAGGGGTAGGTCATCAGCAAGCCCCCTGAAACAGACCATAGGCGAATGGATGTGCGTATTTACAAGGCCGGGCATTACAACAGATCCCGAGGCATCGATTATCTCCTTCGCGCTGTATTCCGGAAGGTGCCCCCCCTTTTTTATGAAGAGTATCTTTCCGTCCTTTATACCGATTAAGGGATTCTCAATCACCTCCATCTTTTCCGACATGGTGAGGAGCGTCCCGCCGGTTATGAGAATATCGAGTTCACCTTTTCTTCTCATTTTGTCATTCCTAAGCTTTTCTTTACTCGTTCGGCTATCCCTCTTACTTTTTCCATCGCCTCATCTTCATTTATGGTGAGAAGTTTTCTGTTTTCCATAACAATTTTACCGTTTATCAAAACGGTATCGGCGTCGGACCCATTAACGGTGTAAACAAGATGAGAATATTCGTGATACATCGGGGTGAGATGTGGTTTGTTTAAGTTGATTATCAGTATGTCCGCCTTCTTGCCAACCTCAAGGGAGCCCACGAGGTTCCCCATTCCGAGGGCTTTTGCTCCCTCACGGGTTGCCATTCTTACGACAGTTTCCGCATCCATGACCGTCGGATCGAGTTTAATGACCTTGTGGAATTTAGCAGCCATATCCATCTCCTGAAACATGTCGAGATTGTTATTACTGGCGCATCCGTCAGTTCCCAGTCCTACGACAACACCGCGGCTAAGCATATCGGGTACAGGGGCGCCTCCGGAGGCGAGTTTCATATTGCTTTCGGGAAGGCTGACTATTTTGCAGCCGTGATCGGCGAACAACTCAATGTCTTCATCGGTAATGGCAACGCAGTGAAAAGCGATAAAACGGTCATTGAGATATCCGATCTCCCTGAGAAAAGAAGTTGCATTTTTGCCTAATTTTTGGAAGAGCTCTTCCCGTTCGCGCCTGGTTTCAAGAAAGTGGGTTGCCAGCGGGACTTCATACTCGTCTGCAAGGGCCTTGGCGTCTTTGAGAAGATCAGGAGAACAGGTATATAGGGAATGGGGTTCAACCACAATATTTACGAGGGGATCATCCCTCCATTTTTCAATAAGCATTCTCGTATAATTTAACCCCTCCTCAGGTGTTGGGTAACTGGGAGATGGAAAATCATAGAGTACTTCTCCAACAAGACATCTCATTCCTGCATCGTGAGCTACTTTTGCCGTCTCATCTTCAAATATATACATATCGCAAAAGGTGGTTGTCCCGGATTTGATCATTTCGGCGCATGCGAGCAGGCTTCCCCAGTAAGCGAGCTCAGTATCTAAATTTTTTGCCTCTGCGGGAAATATGTAGTTGTTCAGCCAGTCCTCCAGGTTAAGATCATCGGCGATTCCCCTGAAGCAGGTCATGGCCGCATGGGTATGGCAGTTTACAAGGCCGGGCATTATAAGAGAATCCCTCGCATCGATCATCTTGCGCCAGGTGAATTTATCTTTTATATCTTCGGCTTTTCCGACAGCGACGATTTCGTCTCCTTCTATCGCCACGAACCCATTTTCAATTCGTGAACATTTTTCGTCCAACAAGAGAATCCTTCCCCCTGATATAATGGTGTCAACTTCTCTCATTTTAGAGCAGCTCCTTCTCTGTTAGATATTTTATGACAGTACTTTTATCATATCGTTACCCTCACCATCAAGAAATATAATCGTTAAAGCATTTTAAGAGTCTGTAATTATTTGTTTAAAGAGCCGATGTTCTTCCTCTTGTAATTTTACTTGCTTTTTTCTGATTCTGGGTTAAATCATTAAGAAAGGAAGGGTTAAAACAATGACAAATATCCATTCCGCTATGCGGGCAGTTCTGTTTGACGGTAAGCTGCGATTCGTGACCGATTATCCGGTTCCGAAGGTGTTGCCGGGGTGGGCACAAATCCGCGTGCAAAAGGCCGGTATCTGCAAGACAGATATGGAGATTATAAAGGGATACATGGAATTCAAAGGGATTTTAGGACATGAGTTCATCGGGGTGGTCGAGCAGTGTGATGATTCAAAATGGATCGGTAAGCGGGTTGTCGGCGAAATCAATGCGGCCTGTGGACAATGCGAGTGGTGTGCAAATAAAATGGGACGTCATTGTCCGAATCGAGCGACACTGGGTATTAATAATCTTAATGGCTGTATGGCCGATTACTGTATCCTGCCGGTTGCTAATCTTTATGAGGTACCGAAAACAGTGCCGGATGATCGGGCGATACTTATCGAGCCGCTCTCCGCAGCGTGTGAAATACTCGAACAGCTGAAAATGAAGGGCTTGGAAAGGGCAGTAATCCTCGGTGACGGGCGGCTTGGAATCTTGTGTGCATGGGTACTTTCGACGGTTCTTTACGATGTGACATTGGTCGGACATCATCCGGAAAAACTTGAGTTGGCCGCTTGGCGACATATCAAAACGGTGGTCACTTCTGCCGATGTGTACGCCGGGGCTGATATTGTCGTTGATGCGACTGGTTCCGGCAGGGGAATAAATGAAGCAATGTTGCTTTGTCGGCCCCGTGGAATAATTGTTCTCAAGTCGACAGTAGCTTCGCAGGGGGAACTCAATCTGGCAACAGCTGTGATCAATGAGCTGACTCTGTTAGGGTCCCGTTGCGGACAGTTTGTCGATGGGCTTCGAATGCTTGAATTGTACCCTGATATGCCTGTCGAACGGTTGATTACGGGGAGGTATCCTATTGAACAGGCCGTGGAGGCATTTGAACGGTCAGCGCAATCGGATGCTGTCAAAGTATTATTGAAGATGAGAAAAAACTGAGATTTTGATGAACATATCGATAATATCACCATACCCCAAAACTCTGTGTGTTGGCTTTACGATTTCGATTAAAATCTTGACAGGTTTTTTCAGATAATATAAACACAAATCAGTTCGCTTAACTATATGCCTGGGTGGCGGAATAGGTAGACGCAAGGGACTTAAAATCCCTCGATGCTTAGCATTGTGAGAGTTCGATTCTCTCCCCAGGCACCAAAAAGCTTGAATATAGATAAGGGGTTAGGCATTGACGGCTTGACCCCTTTTCTCTTCGATTTTGGTGATTGTGCCCGTAATTGTGCCCGTTTGGGTCTGAAGGTAGGTTTCTGTCTTTTGTGAAGCAAGCCTTAAATCGGTATCACTGACAATGTTATATCGGTCAAAAACCGACCTCGTTTTGTGTCCGCTGACCATCATGGCGACCCGTTCCGGTATTCCGGCCCGTACCATGTTCCTGATCGCCGTTCTTCTGAAATCATGGAATAATCGCCTCCCGATCTCAGCCGTTTCACAAGCCGTTGCCCATGCCCCTCGGAAATCCTTCAAAACACCATCGCTCGTGCCATTGGTAAACACCCAGGGAAGGATTGTCTTTTTATCCTTCCGGTCTTCTGATTGCTGTTGAAAAACCGCTTGCAATTCTTCATCAAGATAGACTGTTCGGCCTTCATCGTTCTTCGTTTCCCCCGCCTCAAGTCGGACAATTCCATTTTCAAGGTCAACCTGTGACCAAGTAAGCCCCTTGATCTCTGACACCCGCCATCCGGTTTTATAGGCAAAAGTGCAAAAGCCTTTCAGGTAATCCGGCAAGGCACCCCGTAACGCCAGAAAATCGCTGTGCTCAAAGAAGCCTTTACGGGTATTGTTTTCTTTGAGCATGGGGATGTAAGGCACCTTGTCGATCTTCGGGGGGGTCTGTCTCGCGGCAAGATTGAAAATCCTTTTCAACGCGGCAAGCTCCCTGTTGACTGTTGCATTTGCAACCCCTTCCTCAAGCCTCGTTTCGATATAGCGGTTGATTGTCGGACTCGTTATGTTCGTGACTCTCATTCCATCGAAGGCCTTTTTAAGATGCCGGACGCTTCTTTCTGCCCTCTCAAGGGATTTCTTTTCGTTGATCCGGTAATCGGCAAGGAATCCTTCTATCAGATCGTTGAAGTTCACCTTGTCAAATACAACCCCCGGAATTTTTCCCTCGGCAATTTGCCCTTCACGTTTCTTGAGTAACCGTTTTGCATCGGCTTCTTTCACGCCTCTGGTAGACTCCCGATAAGGTTTCCCGTTCCGGTAATACTTTATCCAGAAAACATTTCCTCTCTTGTAAATTGATCCCATAATATCACCTCCTGAAATCAAAAACGCCTGAAGATTTTCTCCCGGGCATAGACATCCCGCCCATAGCCTCACGACTACGGGTATCTTCAAGCGTTTTATGTGTTTGTTTAGTTTTCATCTGTCTATTGTTTTGGAGATTATATCTTATTTGTCTATTTACATTGATACATAGATAAAGTCAAGGTGTTTTTAAAAGTAGATTGCCTTCTATGTATTCATGTGCTATTTAAATATTTATGGAGACCAAACGAAAGAATTACAATACGACCTTAAAAATTGACCTCATTAAGAAATTAAAAATCCTTTCAGCTGAAACAGACGTGCGCCAAAACGACCTTTTAGAAGAGGCCATCCAGGATCTTTTGGAAAAATACAAAAAGGCGCCGAAGAAAACTTAACCCAATGTTGGGATCAAGGAGGGGGCAATGAAGAATAAAACTATATTCCGCATAATAGTTAGTTTTGCTTTTATTATAATTTTAACAGGATGTATTGCAGGTAATAGTAATATACAAACTCCAAATGACCAAAGTATTCAAAATGGAAGAATTACTTTTGGCATGATAAAAAAACATATTGTTAGAGGTTCAACAAATCAAGAGCAAGTTATAAAACTCTTTGGTTCACCTGATAATATGGTCATGAAAAAAGATAAAGAGATTTGGATTTACGACAGACATAGAGTTGTAAGCGAGACAAAATCAGATAGTAGTTCAGGGTATGGCACAATCATTCTGTTTGGTAGAAGTGCTCAAACAGCAAAATTTGAACATTCAACATCTGTTAGAACCCTAACTGTAATTGTTGAGTTTGTTAATGGCATAGTTAGTGATTATACAATGAGAGAAGGAGGTTATTGAGATGAAAAAGCCTTTAGCTATACTCACATCAATTATAATTACAACAGCTATGTTATTGATCAGTGGTTGTTCAATCCGGAATTTAGATGCTGCCTGGGCAAAAGACAATAAAATAATCTCTAATAAGTTAGGTGTAAGATATTATAAATTGCCAAAGGATAAAGCCATGAGCGCAATGGCAGTTGCTTTTCAAAGGCTGGATTTAATTGTTGAAAATATGGATTTTAAAACTGGGTTTTTACTTGCTACAGCAAATGCTCCAAAGCCATTGAGTGATGAAGAAATGCAAGCGGTTATAGATGTTGAAGATAGTAGAGCAAGAAGTCACGTGCTATTTTTTACTTGGAATTTTAGAGATTTTAAAAGTAAATTCAATGTAACGTTTCTTGAGACAGATGAAGGTGTACAAATATCACTTAGAGGCAACTTGGAATTTGTTGGTAATAGAAATCAATTCATACCTGTTACTGAATTTCCACCCAAAGCGGTTGAAATTGCAAATATAAAAATATGGGATGAATTTGAAAAAATTGCTTTTATACAGGGGGAGACTTTAAAACAATAATATGTAATTGCTATATACCAATTATTTCAATCAACTTATCGACTTAAGGAAAGATTCAACAAGCAGAAGAGAAAAACCTGCCATCTTTCGGTTAGGCACCCTACCGCCCTTAGACGGACACCCTGTTTCATCCCCCATTTCTGGTTTGTTGTCTTGAGTGACTTACAACCGACTTCAGGCTGGTTGTTATCGCACCTTTCTATTGATTTTCAAAGATCAGTTTAACCACATAGCAGATTGCGAAAAAACCAAAATAAACAGTAACCCTATACTTACCCGCTTACATTTCATTTTTAATCGCTAAAACAGGTTGTACAATAACGTTTAGGGCAAAGTAGGGGGTGTTTGTGCGCTGTTCAATCTCCGTACGGTTGTTCCTGTACGGTCTGTTTTGTCTTTGTCAGGTACCGTGAGCAAGGGTTTTCTCCTCAAATTTGCCAAATTACCGCCCCTGTGACCTATCATCCCAGCCCTTGCCGGGTTCTTGCCAAATCTGTAAGAATAAATCGAGCAATTCTCTTGCTCACAATCGGCAACCATATTTGAAGATTCACCCATGCATTCCAGGCAGAGCTTGCGAAACACTTTAACAGATATTCTTTTATTCCCCATACGGTATTCATAGAAAGGGCAAGGCTTACCTGTGGCGTAAATAGTGTATTCAGTACAATCCTCAACATCCTTGTCGGAACGTGACTGAACGCGGTAATGACACCAGTTATGAACGGTTTTTTGGGGAGTTTGTTTCATTATGTGTAGTCTCTTCCTATACCGTCCCTCAGGATATCGTAATCATCCTGATCGTCGTCCATTTCTGCTTTTATATCTGCCAGGGGATCTTTACCGTCCACCACTGCTACAACGCTACCCAGGGCAGTCAAGAACGGATGGTCTTCCGGTCGCGCTTCAAGAAGCTCTGCTTTGTCGATAAAAGGCAGATCGTATGCGCCTCTATAAAAAAGGCTTTTATTAGTCAGTCTCTCCCTGATTTTATCGCTGTAGGAATAAATCCTTTGAGGATCACCAAGAAGAGGAGCACGTAAGAGCGAAAGTTGCATTCTCTTGCCTTCGTTAAGTTCATTGACTACGCTACGGGCAACTCTGTCTTCAGTATCACAACGCCATTCCACTATGAGAAACTTGCTCTGCATATCCAAAAGCTTTTCAACAAACGGGCGCAGGTCTTCATCCTGCACTTCGTCAAAAAAATGCAGATCATAGCGTCTTACCTGACGCACCCCGCCGAATACCACTGCTACCCCGGGATGAACTCCAGGCCATGAAATGCCGCCAACAACGATATCGTAACGTGTGTTAGTATCCATGTCGACTATGTGGTGAAAGGGTAGCCCTCTCAAAATTCCGTCTTTGCTGAAAGGTTCAATGTTCATATTGTGCCTCCTAAAAGTTGCAGTTTTCAAAAAAAGATACCATTGCCCCTCTTGCCGTGGTCTCATAGTTAAGGGCATGGCGGAAATGATCAGGGCCAAGCTTCACATAAATATACCGCTTTGAGCCTGTTTCCTCGTCTTCTTCAAGCCTCTTTGCCGTGTTGTGGAGATGTTTTGCAAACTCTTGGACAATTTCACATTCACGCGGCAAAACAAGTTGTCCATTCATGATCTCGTTATGACTGGCGTCCAGGGATTCTGTTCTGTTGCATGTAACGGTCACTGTCTGCTCGTTCCACGAGTAAGCTCCTTTTTGATGAATGTTGTAATAGTTTAAAAAGACCTTTCCCCTATGTCTCTCTGCGAATGCCCTTGCATTTCTGGTCTCGGGCAAGGCATCCACAACGCACCGTGAAACGTTGAAGTTCCTCATAAGGCCGTCAAGTTCCTCCCAGTCCTTGTAAACGCCCAGGTGAATGATGTTCCCGGCCTTCTGTAAATGTTTTTTACCGATAACAACATGAAGGTCTTTCCCCTGGTCAACTCCCATAAAACAAGGGCCTTTGTTCTGACTTGCGATCCCCTCACTCCCGCACAGGGCCAGAACTTCTTGAACGCTAAGCCGGTTTGTGGCTTCAACATAGGCATTGCCTATCTTCAGGTTATAAAAATCTGTAAGGTTATTTGTGGTCCTGAACTGGTGAAGGATCTCTGCCGGATCGACGAAATGTGAAAAAAGCTGTGAGTAGTGACGGCCCCTTTTTTCCGTTATGGCCGGATGTTTCGCAACCCATTGACCTATTGAAGGGTTAAGCTCGCCCTTACACTTTTGGCAAGCTCGAATCACCTTACCATTAATTTCTAAAAGGCAATCCGGGAAGGTGTCTTCAAGGCAGGTATATTCACCGCATTTCTCACATTTTAGAAGCCAATAACGCTGATCGGTTTCTTGAAAAGCTTTATCAATGCCGTAGTCGGGCAGTGTAGGGTTCGAAAGTTTAAGGACTCTTTTGATTTCAGAGTGCGCCATTCTTTCCATAGCCATAGCTATAGAATTCTGCGGAGCCTCATCCAATTCGTCAAAAATGGTAAAATCAATCGGTACTGATTTAAGGCCAACTCTTGATTTCATTCCCCTGAAATACAAAAAGGCTTTCCATACTTTCTTGATATTGGCTGAATCGGTGTTTTGAATCCATTCACCTATGCTATTAGGATTGTCTTCAATAAGTGGCTACACTCTACCCTTTGAAAAGTCAGTTACATCCGATTTAGAAGGGAAGAGGTACATAATGCCCCTATAATCGCCATAACGTGCCCCATATACGGCCTTAAGCATTGCCTTAGAGGTTAGCCCCAACTGTGTGGCTTTTATCTCTGCCTGGTCAGGATGATCGTCTTTATATGGTTCAATCAAATACTCATGCCGTTCATAGGTAAAAGGTTTTCCGTCAAGGATGATATTCTTCACCCATTCATGAAACGGGGGAGCTGCTCCGGTATCACCGAACTTCAGATTAATCGATTGTAATAGCCCGCCTAATAGCGTGTTTTTCATTGAGTCGTTGAATGATCCTGTCCCTAACATCAGGTTCTACCTCTTCTATTGCCGTCAATACCTCGTTCTGAAAAGACTGAACGGCCTTCATGTCATACAAGGTTTGAAAAATTTCGAGCTGCAATCTCAACTGATTTTGCACCTCCCTACAGGCTTTTAAAATGAGCTCTCTGTCTGCCCTGTCAGAGCTTGCCGAAAGGTCGTTGATGATTTTATTAGCCTGGTCGTTAATCTTTTGGAGTTGATCTACTGCATTCAGGTTTTTGTCTACAATACGACCGGCATTTTCTAAGGCCACGCTTTTGATTACCGCAATATTCAGCTTTTTCTTTGCATGACTTATCGCGCTCTCAGTCACACCAAAAACTTGAGCACATTCACGCTGAGACTTGCCCGATCTAAGCATTTGAGATAATTTAACTTCGTTAATCTTCTGCTTTAGCATTATTCATGTCCTGTTCAGTTTCGTTCAAGCTTGTTCAAGTTCTTTACTAAAGAAGGAGTACCCAGGAGGACGGAGTAAGGGCGGAATAGGGTCCCTTACACCCAGGCACTCCCTCTTTATCTATTTTTATTCTCTTGATAGATCCAGCAAATGAAATCCGTACACCAACTTTTCAGTTCTTCATTACCGGTATCGGTCACAATTTCCTTAAGATAATCGACAAGTTCCAAATCCCGTGCCTCCGCGCCCATTTCAATAAGATCAGACCTCAATTCTTCCGCTAAGCCTTCCCAATCACCTTTCTCGTTTAATTCAAGCAACTCACCTAATCTCCCATCCACTGCTTTTTTTTGCTCAACGTCCTTCTCTTGTTCCTCTTCAGGGTTTTCATTCAACCCTAACTGAGGGGTCGGCGCATCTTCATCAAGGGAGGGGTAGTCGAAAAGATAATCAGGTGGCTTTGGTGCGTGAGCCCCGGGGTTTGTGCGCCTAAAAGCTGCTTCTTGTTGCTTTTTTTGCTGATCCATCTTAGGAAAGTCGAAAATCCTCTCTCGGCCCGTTAAAGTATCTTCTTCACTAAGCTCTGCCCGAATTTCTTCGTGTGACATCCGCTCGCCATCCTCCCGCGGTGTTCCCATTGAAGGATAATTGAAGGTTTTTCTCCTCGCTGGTGTTAGCTCCTTTAAAGCATCATCTAAAGTCTTCTCGCCGCCCATGGATGGGTAAATAAAACTTTCTGTTCCTTTTGACATGTTCTGTACCTCCTAATTTACTCTATAATTAGCTTATTTCTCGAAATAAACGCCTCGATATCGGCACGGTCAATAAACATCTTTCGGCCACCCGGGAAACGCACAACCGGAATCTGACCAGCCCAGATCCGCTCTCGCATTGCCCAGGTAGTCAGTCCGATGTGCTCTGCGGCTTTTTTTAAGGGCAAAAGCCGGGGGCACTTTGGATTACTAATCCCCTGTGCTGTTTTTTTCTCAATTATTCCAGTACGTTTTCCCATGTGTGCCTACGGTTGTGCCCTTAATTTTCTGTGTCACAAGCTTCTTTCACTTATGCCAGCCTTTATCAGTAAAGAATTTGCAACCCTGGGCCAATTTAAATTCAAGCTCAAGGCCGTTGGGGTTTTCAAATGTTTTCCAATTTTTTGCTTTAACGATCTTCAAAGTTCCTGGACTCATAGCAAGTGCAAGCCTTGGCTTTTCGAGTGTCCTGAAGCCACCCAGGCCGGTATCAGTGCCTTTGTTTTTCTGAATAGCGACAATAGCAAGTGCACCTTTCAGCTTCTTGTGGATCTCTGCTAATTTCCCCCCGACCTCATAGAAATTGTCGTGGATTTCAAGAAAATCAATAATGTTTAGCCTTCCCTTGCCGGGTTTAATAACGTCTCCAAAGTTGTCGCTGCGCTCCCATGCTTTAAACTTCCAGTCCGTTATATGTAGGGTTTCAAGATTTCTGAGGCGTTTATTAAATTCACTGCCCCCCATCTCGCTATTGAAGTAGTGAACTTCAAACCTGTGCATATTCTCTTTGATCACGTTTATTAAAAATCCCGTCTTGCCGCTGTTCGGTTCCCCTGCAAGTACGATCAAGTTTCCGGGGTAAAAAACGACGTAGTCATGAATATTGAAGGGTAGCCACAGGTCAACGGTTTCATTCTTTACACTTGTAAAATCCATTGCCTCACATAAGCTGTCAATAACCCGGAAACTCCCTCTTCGGGTGCCACGCTCAAGCAGGTTTTCTGCAACCATCCTGTTTAATGCCTTATTCGCCGCTTTCATGTCGCTTCGTGTCGCTAACTGTAGCTCTTTGTAGATTTGTGTCGCTTCGATGTCGCTTGGTGTCGCTAACGCCCACTCTCGAACTTCGCCAGAAATGTTTCTCTCTTGACGTGCTGTTCGACTCAAAACAGAATCAATTTTAATTTGTGCTTCCTTTTGAGAAAAAGATGGTTTGCACTTATCTGCAAGAATATTAAGAACTTGTCTTGCTGTTCCTTCTTGCATACCACCCTTTATGAGGCAGTTAGCGACGTGAAAAAGGTCATCGTCACGTCGGCCTTGAACAAACAAAATGTCGCTTGGTGTCGCTTCATGTCGCTTCGTGTCTTCATTTAAAAAGGCTCCTTCTCTCTTAATGCTATTATTTATATAAGTACTAATAGCAGGCGGCAGCTCGGGGAGATCAACTTCGTCTAAGGATAGCCCCCCTTGCCATGTATAACCTTTGCCATCGGCATTGACAGACGGCGGTGCGATTATATAGCCGCCCTCGGCCCTGAAATCGACTCCGGGCATGATTCCGGCCCCAACTGTTAGCTTGCAATCTTTAGGCATAAGAAAGTAAAGGTGCCAGCCCCCGCGTGGCGTTCTGGCTACTGGTAAAATTAGATTATCAGGAATAAGCTTTTGAAGAGCTTCGTAACCTTCCCTTGAGTCGCAATCGACAACGAAGATCCCGGAAATTTCCCCGGTAACGATCCCGATCATGGCGTCAGGATACTTTCCCCACCACTTTTTTAACTCTTCCGGCGTTGCCCTTCGTTTTTGATATTCCGACCATGAGATGTATGGTTTCTTATCTCCCCGGATTGGAATTATTGAAAAGTTACGGTCCCGCGCATATTGCAATGCAGCCTGTAAGTTTTTACTCTGCACTTATTTTACCTCCGGCCAGCTCAGATAGAATGACTTTTTCTACCCTCTCGGCCCTATCTGATTTTTTATTGCATCTCTTACAGAGACAATAGCGAAAGAGACGAACCTTATCTTTGCAACCGCCCCAGGCTTCGGAGTTTTCGGGAACAAAGAGGCCAATAACGGATGGTTTTCCACCGCATAGCAAGCAAAAATCGCCTCCAATCTCGCGTGTTAAATACTCCAGTTTGACCATCAAGAATCCTCTGCGTAACAGATTAGTCTATCCACCAGTAAACTTGTTTTCTTTGAATAAGGAAGAAGAACAAGCATTTCTGCTATTCGAAAAGCCAGCCTGCACTTGATGGATACTAAAAAGCTTGCTTTAGTCATCGTTGTTTTCCCTCTTTTGGCTCAAATAGAAGAGCTGCCGTCCTAATTGTTGCCCCCTTTTTTCGATCTGAAATTTTTCGTTTTTAAATTTGAGCAAATCGTCCAAATCGAATCGTCTATAATTAGATGCGTTTCGCGTATATGGGAGAAGCCCTCGATTGCATAAGGCGCGGATGGTGTTTTTTGAAATGCCAAGAATGCCTGATGCTTCCTGAACCCCAACCTTCATGTCAATAACCTCCTCCTTACTTTTTTTGGTAAAGCTTTCACCCTATGAGAACAAGGAAACTTGCCCCCAAGTTTCCTGTCATGTGTCCGACAGGTCAAAAAAAAGCCCTCACGAATATTGTGAAGGCTTCCTTTTCTCTGTTCCTGCTTTTATTTGCTAATCATCGAAGTTAAGTGGCTTTATAAACTCATTCTCTGCTTGCCAGCCGGAGCCTCTGGCCTTCTTATTTTCATAATCCTCAACAGGGATATAAGCTTCATATGAAAGTTCTCCTTTGCCCAGTACCTCCGTAACATACGGACATTCCCCCTTGCCCGTTTTAATGAGGGGACATTTTTCTTTTTTCTCGCAAGTCTCGCAATCTAAAGTTGAGATAGTAGCCTCTTTTTCCTCAACACTGATTTCAGCCCTCTTATCCTCCTTCTCGTGATACCTTAAAAATTGTTTGAGTTCGTTATATCGTTCATTACAAGCCTGTGGGGTAATATTCAACTGCTTGGCTAAATTTTCCCACGGCATTCCCATATACTTAGATGGCAAAAGCTTCTCGGTGAACTTGGAGACTTTGGCGGATTCGGACAGTTCTTTACATTGTCCGTACCTGAAAATCATTAAACTCGTTTCATATTTATTATGTTTGGGTGCACTGCTCTTTCCATACAGGAGTTTTTTAAACTTTACTATTTGGGGCCAAAGTTGTTCTATGTCTTCTAATCTGGTATCGGGATAAACGGGAATTGCCATAGCTGCAGTTTTAAAATATTTTTCTCCGAATGTTTGTCTCAATGCAGATATCGCCTCGGGTGTGAGGTCATCATGTTGTTTTTTTTCGGTCAAAAGAAGTTCTCTTTCTTCCTCTGTTGCAATTTTATTGCACGCATCAAATAACACACTTCTCGCTCGTTTCGATATGATGGGATCAAGCCACAGTTCTTTTTTTGCGGAAAACGACCTAATAAACTCGTCATCTTGGCTCCAGCGCAGAAAGGAAGGATCAACTTCCGGAAATAAATTAGTTATGTTTTTCCAGTCTGAATGCCAAGCTTTTAGAGTATCATCAGGGGAATCCTTTGGATCGGGAGGATTGGGCCACTTCTTTTTAAATTCTCTTATTGTGTTTTCACTTAAGAAGAGTTGTCTTATAAATTCCTTTTTGTCCATTTTGCCACCCCCCAAGTGGCCCCGGTAGTTTAAGAGGGAAGGGCGCCGGGAAAACGCCCTTATCGCCAGGCCTCGGCTATCCCTCTTATTAACGGAAGGTATGTTTTGAACACGTGTTTCAATTCCTCTTTCAGTCTTACTTGATTCTCCTTCAACCACTTCTCTCCGTGTCTTTCCAACAAGTCGTTCGTTGATTTTACCAAATTTTGTGCCCTTTTCGTGCCCACCGCGCCTCATTTTTACTAAAATAACCTAATATTTCCCAACTTACAAATAAAAAAACATTAAGCAGTTTTAGCTAATTGACTAATATTACTAAAGTTTCCAAGAGACCGTTTTTGCACTTAAAATCCCTCGATCCTTGAGATTGTGAGAGTTCGATTCTCTCCCCAGGCACCAAATATCAAAGGGTTATGGCTTTAGGGGCATAACCCTTTTCTTGGTTTTGGTGCAATTGTAACCATTTTGTAACTGTTCGGCTTGTTGTTCACTGAACATTTGCCGTTTTCTTGCAGCTTTTTTCAGGTCTTCCTGAGCCGCTTACTTCTTAAAGTGTAGTTTTATGTAGTAGTTTTTTCTTACTATACCTGCACGAATAGTTTTCTGGATATTAACATTTACTAACCCCGTGGCAGCTCATTCAAATGTCCATTTTTCTAATGTCACTAAGAGTGTCACCATAAAAGTAAGATTTCATTAAATTTCGCCTTGTTTTTTAGTAATTTATAACCTATATGATTGCGTACAGACTTTCACGATCTCTTATGCTCTCGTAGACTTTTACGATCCTCCAACACTTCGAAAAGTACGAAAAAAAGAAACCCAAGAAATAACCCTTAACTAAGAGGGCTGCTATGAATTGATTATTGAACCCCGTTTTCAAAAGAGAGCGGGTTTTTGTGCTTTAAGGCGGGCTAATGATGATTTTATGGTTTAATCCACTTTTTCCCTTCAAAGGAGCCTTTCAGCATCCGTCGGTTTTTAGAATAATTGTTTATTAATTATTTTTTCTTTGTATTGCTTACTAAATCTCTGGTCAAATACACTCGATGCCGAACTTCTTCCCTAAATCCGATATTAAGGTTTGAATTAGCGGGAAAATGATTGAAAAAACCTCGTCGATTCAGTATGATAAGTTCACCAAAAACAAAAAACATACTGTAACCAACGAGGTTAGATTAATGATACA
>Ga0268285_1000130_pt1 | contig 48509 bp, 41 predicted proteins | sample saktaG_2_FD_190144 | JGI IMG/M metagenome (GOLD analysis project Ga0268285, IMG submission 190144) | Saline water microbial communities from Sakinaw Lake, British Columbia, Canada - sak_2013_06_06_120m | ecosystem: Environmental > Aquatic > Non-marine Saline and Alkaline > Saline ... | reverse complement strand
GAAATTGGGAAATTTCTTCTGTAGAATGAGAGACACTCTCCTTAAAATTCTCCTTGCCTTCCTGATTGAATATTGCTATTTTGGTAGAAGTTGAACCGGGATTGATTACTAAAATATTTTCTTTCATGTTTTCCTCCATTTAAATTAGTCGTTAGTCGCTAGTATTTAGTATTTAGTAAAGAAAATAATAGTATTCAGGAGTCAGAATAATACACTCCACGCTATCCTACAATCTTTTTCTTCGCTATATACTATATACTAAATACTATATAAGTATTGGCTCATATGCCCCCATTACCATATACTAATTTATTCTTTCTATTCCCTTCTTTATTCTCTTTACTCCTTCTTTAATATCTTCCAAGGAAGTAGCAAAAGATAAGCGGATATAGCCTTCTCCTTGCGCGCCAAAGGCAGAGCCGGGAACAGTCACTACTTTACATTCTTCTAAGAGACATGTAGATAGTTCTTCAGAGGTCATTCCTGTGTCTTTAATATTTACAAAAGCGTAAAAAGTTCCTTCGGGTGCATAACAGCTCAATCCATTAATTTCATTTAGCCCTTTAATTAGAACATTTCTTCTTTCATTGTAAGCGGTAAACATCTCCTTAACACAATCCTGCGAACCCTGGATTGCTGCCAGACCCGCTCTCTGAGCTATAGAATTTGCACATACGGAACTATTTTGTAACAGTTTCGCTATTTCTTTTACTATATTAGGTGGGGCAGAAAGATAAGCCAATCTCCATCCGGTCATAGCATAGCTCTTGGAAAAACCAAATATACTAATAGTTTTTTCTTTCATCCCGGGCAAAGAAGCAATACTGATATGTTCTCTACTATCATATACTATATCTTCGTAAAGCTCGTCACTGATTATGAATAAATCTTTTTCCTTTGCTATCCCGGCAATTGCTAATAATTCTTCTTTGTTAAAAGCAGCTCCGGTAGGATTACTGGGAGAATTCAGGAGGATTGCCTTGGTTTTGGGGGTGATACAATTTTTCAGTTCTTCTAAATCAGGATGAAAATTATTTTCTCCCCGCAGAGGAAGATGTACCGGTATCCCTCCCGCAAGATACACTTGGGATTCGTAAGTCACAAAACCAGGATCAGGAATAATTATCTCGTCTTCTGGATTAATAAGAGTGTAAAAAGCAAAGAACAAGGCATCTGTACCCCCGGAAGTTACTAATACTTCATCAGGTGTAACCGATATTTTATTCTTCTGTTTTAATTTATTAGCTAAGGCTTCTCTAAACTCCGGAAACCCTAAATTGGGAGTATAACGAGTGTAGCCCTCATCCAAGGCCTTTTTAGCTGCCTCCCGAATATGGGAAGGGGTGACAAAATCGGGTTCCCCTATCCCAAAACTGACTAAATCTTTTTTTCCTTGAGCTAAATCAAACAGTTTTCTTATGCCTGAAGGTTTTATTTTTTTCAGATTACTATTAAATTCCAATACTCTTCCCTCCTTTTTTCCCCTCAGCAAACCCACTTTCAAAAGCCTTTAAATTAGTTTCAATACTTTTAGGTGGTAAGTTTTCCTTCATAGACTGAATAATTAAATCCTTATCTATAGGAAATTCAGGAGTAGCAACTGCCGCTCCAAGTAAAACCATATTTTCCGAGATAATACTTCCTGCTTCTTTAGCTATTTTCTGGGCATCAACCACTAATAAATTATTTATTTTAGCTTTCAATTCTTCAAAGACAGAAGATAGCTCAGGATATTCTGAAATACCGAGCGAAACAGTAAAGGGTACAATAGGAGAACTATTTACTATAACAAAAGAATTTCTACCTACTTTATTTAAAGATCTTAGAGCTTCTGCCGGTTCAAAGGCAATCAATAAATCCGCTGCCCCCTCTTCAATTAGAGGACTGTGTGCTTCACCAATTTTAAGTTCGGTTACTACTGTCCCTCCTCTTTGAGCCATTCCATGAACTTCACTCATCACTACATTCAAACCCCTTTTCATCGCTGCTTCTCCCACAATAGTAGAGGCTTTAACCGTGCCTTGACCCCCTATTCCAATAAGATGAATTTTATAGATATTTTTATTTTTCATTTTTTCACCTCTATCGCTTTCTTTGGACATACCTGGGCACAAACTCCACAACCATCGCATAATAAGGGATTGATATTAACAGAGCCATCTTTTTCTATATAAATAGCCGGACAGGTAAAATTCTTTACACAGATTAAGCACTTGCTGCACTCTTCCTGGTTAATGGTATATTTGATACTTATACCTTTTTTCCTGTTCTCTGCATCAGTAATCATGGCACAAGGATGTTTGGTAATAACTACTGCCACGCCTTTAAATTGCAGAGCTTCCTTAAATATTTCTTCTGTCTTTTTTAAATCAACCGGGTCAATAGTCTTAACTAAACCTACACCTACTCCTCGGACAATCTTCTCTATAGAAACTTCGGGGGCAGAATTACCCATTCCATCTATTGGTACCCCCGGATTAGTCTGTCCTCCGGTCATCCCGGTTATCCTATTGTCCAAAATTACTACCAAAATATTATCTTTATTATGTACAGCATTGATCAGCGGAGGAACTCCTGCATGGAAAAAGGTAGAATCTCCGATAAAAGAAATAACCTTCTGATTTGTTGCTTTGGCAAATCCGCAACCGATCCCGATACTCGATCCCATCGATATACAGTAATCAGCCATCTTATAAGGTGGTTGAATGGCCAGGGCATAACATCCTATATCACTGGAATAGATTATATCTTCTTCTTTTAATTTTAATTTTTTAATAGCTTTTTTTAGGGCAAAGGAAGTTGCACGGTGAGGACATCCGGGGCAGAGTACCGGTGGACGTAAAGGCAAAGAAAGTTTAGTACTAAATTTCTCTTTTTTAATTAATTCTTTATCTACTATTTTTGCCATCCCCACTGAAACAATATCCGGATTAAATTCGTAAATTCTAGGAAGAGTCCCGTCTAACTTGCCATATACTTTTTTCCTTAGATTATACTTTCCTATTATGGCCAAAACTTCATTTTCCATTACCGGCTCTACTTCTTCTACTACCAATATACTATCCACACTGTTTATAAAATTTAAGACTAATTTTTCCGGGAAAGGATGAGAAAAAGTTAGTTTTAAAATTTTCTCTTTTAGATTATTTTCACTAACCACATCCATTACATAATTATAAGCACTACCGCTGGTTACAATCCCCAGTTTCTTTCCTCCCTTATCTATTATCTTGTTTAAAGGAGAACGATTCGCAATTTCTTCAATCTTATCTAATTTTTCCATCAATTTTTTACGCATCTTTACTGAATAAGTAGGCATTACTACATATTGTTCTGGATTTTTCTTAAAATATCCTTTTTCTTTTCCTTTGATGACTGAGCCTAAATTAACTACCCCCCTCATGTGAGATATTCTGGTAGTAGTACGCATAAGTACGGGAATCTTAAATTGCTCCGATAGTTCAAAGCCAAATTTCATCAGGTCTTTTACTTCTTGCGGATTAGAGGGTTCGAGCAGAGGAATCCCTGCTAAGCGGGCCATAATACGGTTGTCCTGTTCGTTTTGAGATGAGTACATAGAGGGGTCATCGGCAGATAAAACAATCATTCCTCCCCGCACCCCGGTGTAAACTGTGCTCATAAAAGAATCTGCCGCTACATTTAATCCCACATGTTTCATAAAAACAAAGGAACGTAATCCAGCAGCTGCAGCAGCAGTGGAAACTTCTAATGCCACTTTCTCATTGGAAGAAAATTCAAAATATACTCCTGCTTCCCGGGCAATTTTATAAAATACATCTCCTATCTCTGAGGAAGGAGTGCCTGGATAAGTAGAAACAAGCGAAACACCGCCTTCCAGTGCGCCTCGGACAGCAGCTTCATTGCCAAGTAAAAATAATTTTCCTCCTTCTTTTTCGGTTAAAATTTCTTTTACTTTCAATTTTTCTCTCCTAATTTTTTTTCATATCGCGTAAAAATTCAAAAACTATAGTATCTTCCGATCAATTTGGTTAGCTGGTTTATTAGTTAATATAGCCGTTACTCATTACGGGCAGACACAAGGTCTGCCCCAATAACTTATCTATTGAATTCTAATTCCCTCTTTTATAACTAAACGCTTTACGCTCTTAAGGCGTATGCAATACGCCCCTACTTCTTCAACAACTCTTTAATTCTGACTTCTGGCTCCTGAATCCTGAATTCTCTTTTCTGCACGATATACGATATACGACATACAATATACTAAAAGAATCCTGGTATGGTAATTTTTTTTGCTGTAGAAATTAAGGAATCTACTAATTGGGGCAGCTTTTCTTTATCCATTCTGACTGTAGGAACGCTAAAGCTTAAACCGGCATAAACCTTACCTTGTTTATCCTTCAGGGGGACAGCTACACAAGATACTCCTACCATATACTCCTCATTTACAAAACTATATCCTCTCTCCCTAATTAATTTCAGGTCTTTCTTTAAATATTCTTTGTTGGTAATAGTATAGGGAGTGTAGGATTTTAATTTTGCTCTCTCCAGATAACTAGCTAACTCTTGCTCGTTTAGATAAGCTAGCAACACTTTCCCCACAGCAGCACAATAAGCAGGTTGATTTGAACCAATCTTTAAATCTAATCTAAGGGTATTATCACTGCCTACACTATAAAGATAGGTAATTTCATCTCTATCTAAAATGGCTAAGTTGACTGTTTCGTTAAATTGTTGAGAAAGTTCTTTCATATAAGGGATAATTTGGACTAAGCCGACTTTATCAGTAACTGCTGTGCCCAATTTGAAGATTTTAACTGTGAGGTAATATTTTCGATTTCGGGGATTTTGCTCTATATAGCCAAGATTTTTTAGGGTGCCTAACAGACGATGAATCGTTCCTTTGGGAAGAACAATTTTTTTACAAATCTCGGCAATCCCTAATTCTAACCCCTTATCTGCTAAAGCCTCCAGAAGAGAAAAAGCATTTTCGACTGAATGAATAGGATATTTAAATTTATTTTCATTATTATTTGTCTTATTTATTTGTTTCACTATGCATACCTTTGATCTTTATATTGAAACTATTCCATTTATATAATACCATATAATCTTAAAAAATCCTTCTTTTTTAAAAATATTTTAAGAAATTTTTAAGTTATTGAAAAAATAATTTGGGACACAATTGTTTAAATGCAAAATAGATAAAAAGAAAAATAAATTTTATCTGATAAATTTATGATTCCAATTCGAAGAGTGCTCTATCGTTAGCGGAGGTAGATAGGAAATTTTATCAAGATTATTTTTCTTCAGCAATTTCTCTTGATTTAATAAGGGCATATTTTCTAAAAGGGTATAAAAACTGAGTAAGTAATTTTTGGTAGAAAATTATTCTGATACTTCCTTATCAAGCCAGTCTATTAAAAATTTGAAGACCTCTTCTTTTTCCGATTCATTGTGAATTTCATGATAAAGGCCATCCCAAATTTTTAAAGTACAATTTTCCTTTATCTTGCCGGCAAATTCGCGACCTGCTTCAACAGATATTATTTTATCATCTCCCCCCTGCATAAGTAGGAGGGGAAGGGGAAATTCGGAGGCATGTTCTAAGGCCCATTGTCCTGCTTGATAGGTACTGATAAACATCCGGGCGGAAATACGGTCATGAACCAGAGGGTCATTTTCGTAAGAGAGAACCACTTCTAAGTCATGAGATAGAGCCTTGGTATCTAAACCGTTTTTCTGAGAAAATGAAGGCCAGATGTAATTAGTTATTTTTCCTAAAGCAATTTTAAAAGCGGGAGGCTCAAAAGCTAAACGAAGCCAGGGGGCAGTAGCAATTACTCCCTTAAGGTGTGGTTGACGACGAAGAACATAATAAAGAACTAAATTACCTCCCAAGCTATGCCCATAAAGGAAAAAAGGCAATTGAGGAAATTTTTTATTTGCAGTTTCCAACAAGAAAGAAATATCCTGCATTAAAGCCTCATAAGAAGGGATATGACCACGCAGACCTTCAGATTTACCATGCCCGCGTAAATCAAAAGAAATTAAAGCATAGCCTGTTTGAGTTAAACTATCCGCTATGTGAACATAACGACTACTATGTTCTCCTATCCCATGAATTAAACAAACCACAGCCCGAGTCTGACCTTCTGGTTGCCAGTTTTGACCGAAGAGCTGTAATCCATCAAAGGTCTTTAATTTAAATTCAGTATGTTTCATTTCTTACCTTCTTTTTGCTCTTATTATGGTACAAATCGTTAATTTTAATAAATATGATTTTTCAGTTTTCAGTATGTAGTTAAAAATTTAAAACGAAAAACGAAAAACCATAATTCAAGACGTAAAGCTTTAAAATTTGCCGATCTACCAATCTACCAATTGACCAATTAAGTAGTGGTCGAATTCATTCGACCTGTCTTTATTCCCGTATTTCTATGTCATTCCCGTGGAAACGGGAATCTATCTTTTTTCTGTCCACCCGATCATCATTCGGGTTCGATAAATCGAACCCCTTTGCCTTCCCTGTGTAGTGGGGCAACTACTAAACAAACAAGATTTACTAAAAAAGGAAATTCTTATACAATTAGATTAATATAATTGATAATATCTTTTTATGTAATCCTCAACGTCATCTCTGCTTCCTTTAAAAGGGCCGGGCTTTTCCATCTTTAATGAAACTAATGCGCTTGCAAAAAGTAAGGCTTCTTCAATTTCTTTGTCTGCCCTTTCGGTAATATAAGCGCTAAAACAGGTATCACCCCGACCAGTTCTACCTGAAAGGTTCCTCGGTTTTAAAGGAGAAGTATAATGTTTTTTACCATTATAAATTAAAACTTCTTTATTGTGAGTAATCATAATCTCCTTTGCTCCCCACTCAAAGAGCATTTCTGCTGCTATCTTTCTATCTTTTGTCCCGGTTATAACTTCAGCTTCAGCTGCATCGGTTTTTATATAATCAATGGAAGGAAAATACTCCTTCTTTTCTTTCCAATCCTTAAAGATCATTTCTTTATTTTTCCCTACAGTCCTTAAAAATCCTTGAACATCCAGGGCCACTTTTCCTTTATTGTGCAAAAACTTTATCATTTCATTATCAAATTCTCCGGAGATAAGACCGGCAAAATGATATATTTGAGAATTAATATTATTCGGAATATCGTCGATGGTAAAAGGGTCAGCAACCGATAGAGCAGTACAGGTCCTTCTTTCTCTGTCTGCGCTATGATAAATATTTCTAATAGAAGTTGTATTCTTTGAATTTAGAGTAAAAATATCTTTCTCTGGGATGGTAAACGTTTCTAAGCGATCTTTATCCTGGAAAGATAATTTGGTTAAGATGCCAGTTTTATGACCGATAGCATAAGAGGCACAGGACGAATAGACCACCGCCCCTCCAGTTTCCTTTACAGTTTCTCTTTGATAGATATTTTCATCAATGGAGATATGTCCCATTATAAAAGTATCGTAGCTTTTCATTTTCATCTCTTGCTCCTTTTTTGTATAAATTAATTATAGTCCTGAATAACTCTTTTAAAAAATTATTTTAAAAAAATTAACTCTATATTTCCTTCTAATTTTGCCTTACTGACCTTAATACAATTCCCTTCTTTAATTAGCGTAAAGTCAGCTCTATTATCACCTATTTTTAAATTTATTACCTCAATTTTATTTATCTCATCGGGTAAAATCGGTTTTAAATAGATCTTATTATTAGTCACGTCTAAGTTTATGCCTAATAGACTTTGAATGATCAGATAAATACTACCACACGCCCATGCTTGAGGGCTACAGGCAACAGGGTATTCTATTGGTTCTTTCATCTCTTTATAACTAAAACCACAAAAAAGTTCAGGTAAACGATTATATTTAAAATATTGAGATGCTTTTATGAGACCATTAATGACTTTAACAGCCTCTCTATGATAATTATATCGGATTAAACCCTTAATAATAATTGAATTATCATGAGGCCAAACACTACCATTATGATAACTCGCCGGATTATAACCAATTTCGTTTTCCCCCATAGTTCTTATTCCCCAACCACTAAACATTTCATCGCTTAGCAATTTTTTTACTACTGCTTCAGATTTATCTTGGTTAACAATTCCACTATATAGACAATGCCCGGGATTACTGGTAATAGAAGCGATTTGTTTCTTTTGATAATCAAGTCCGAAAGCAAAATATTTTTTTTCCTCCATCCAAAAATCTCTATTAAATCTATCTTTTAATTCCCGCGCGTCTTTTTCTAATTTCTTAGCTTTATCTTTCTCCCCTAAACAGAAAAATATTTCAGCCATCCCTTTCTTCGCCTGGTAAACATAACCCTGAACTTCAACTAAGGCTATTGGAGGAACAGCTAAACTCCCATCTTGATGAACACTGGAATCAGTTGAATCTTTCCACCCTTGATTAATTGCCCATTTAGTATTTTTTAAACTATATTCAACATATCCGTCTTGGTCTATGTCTCCATATTTGTCTATCCATTCTAAAGCAGCAAATAGATTGGGTAGAATTTTTCTGATAAAAATTAAATCTCCAGTCCAATGAAAATATTCTACTGCAAGGATTAGAAATAAGGGTGTAGAATCAATTGTTCCATAGTAAGACGTATGAGGTATTAAATTAAGGTGAGCTAATTCACCAAATCTGATTTCGTGCATTATTTTCCCTGGCTCTTCTTCTCTATCTTCATTAACTTCTTTCCCTTGAAAGCGAGCTAAAGTCTTTAATGTACCCTGTGCTATTTTTACATTTACCGTCAATGTCTGTAATGAGGTAATAATACTATCCCTGCCAAAAGGAACAGCATACCATGGGATACCAGCAATTGGTATAAAACCTTCCCCAAAATCAGCTAATAATAATTTTAAATCCGATAGACTTCTATTTATCAGTTGGTTAAAGTTTTTATTGTCAGTTTTAACGATGAGGGAATCCTCTTCCCATTTTTTATAATTTGATTTTAATTTTTTCTGTGCTCTTCCAAAACAAATAATATTTTTATTGATCGGTTTTTGGTCTTCGATCCTGGGAATTATGCCAATAGTAAATTCTTTTTCTTGCTTATGTTTTAGTTTAAAAGATAATTCTATTCTATCTTTATAAATTTCACCCTCTTTATTCAATACTTTCACTATTGTCTCTCGTTTTACACCATCTTTGCCAAGATAACCCAAGACAATGCCATTTTTAACTTTAGAAGGGTTTAAAATAGCACCTAATCTTTTTTCTTTTACATAATTTCTTACCTGGAAAATATCCAGATAATCAGCATCCACTTTTAGTATTAATTTTAAGGCAAGAGTTTGTGAAAAATAATTTTTTACTAATATCCTATCATAGACCATACCGTTGAATATAATCTGTTCTCACATAATCAAAATTTCTCTCTTTCCAATCTTTTTACTATTTGCATTAATTAAGTAAATTTTTTTATTTTATCTTCTGTTTCCCCGGAAGATAGAATAAATGGTCTGATATTATCTACAAACAATTCATGCCTACTTAAAAATCTGGTATCTTTTGTGTACAGACCATATTGCACATCTGTATTTTTTATAATATTACCCGCCTGATCTGTTAGCAGAAAAAGGTCTCCTTCTTTGATTAGACGGTAATCCATATTTACTTCTCCTTTTTCTTTATCAATTTTTTTGTCCAAAATATTATCTTTGAACTAATAAAATTGTAATTTTTATAGAAAACGATATTGGGAGGAAATATTGTTATATAATGCTAAAAGCTAAAATAACAGGTCTTTGAAGAAATTATTTTCTATCTAGAGTATAGATTGTATGGGTATTTTTTGAACTCAATAATTATTGCTCATATATAAATCAAACAACATATCAACTAAACCATTCTGTCTTTAATTGTCGTGCTTGGAGAAAGGAGAGATTTTCTTTAATTTGTAGTTATTGCTGGTGCTTTCTATAAGTTCTTTAACTCTTTCTAAACTATATTTATAAAACTTCTTGTAACGAGGCTTTAATTCCAAACATAATATCCCATTGTAATTCTTTAATAAGCGGAATATCTTATCGTAGGGAATTTCTCCCCAACCTACAGGCATATGTAAATCACCAATACCAAACTGAATTAGATTAATATCCTGTTCTTCATATGATACTTTGGGTTTTCCAAAACAATCATGAATGTGAACATGTTTTATATAAGGTAGGGCTAATCTTATGGAATCTAAAAATTTAAAGTGATAATATTTGGAGGCAAGATAAGCGTGACCAAAATCAAGGGTAACTCCCACGTTATCACGGTCAATTTCTTTAACCTGATCAACTAATTCTTCAATCTTCGTTCCGTATTTATACTTTCTAACTTCTTGCAAAAAAACAGGTTTGGGTGTTTGGGGAACAACGGCAGAATAAGGAAATGTTCTGCCATTAAATTGTTTTGATAATTCCCAGAGAGTTTCTTCTTCTAATTCGGGAGAAATATTTTCAATAGTAATGGTTACTCCCAAATCTTTAGCAAAGGTAGCTAATTCTTGCAAAGTTTTTACTTCTATCTTCTTTAATCTTTTAACATTTTTTAGAGAAGGTATTTTTAAAAGACTATTTTGTCTTATTCCTTCACCTTTAATTTCTTCCTGTAAAGGAATTTTTCCTCCATGGTATACGAAAATTTCCCCACCTATGGCATTAGTAAATTCAATTCCGGATTTAAAAATTTCCCTTTGTAATTTAAAATTACTGGGGTCCATTAGATTTAGCAAATCTGGACCATGAACGGTATATTTTAATTTAAATTCCTTCAGGATGTCTGTAATTGCCCTGGTCTGCAGCCAATTAAGTTTCCCTTTAAAGATTGCATCGACTCCATGAACAGGTATCTCGGCATAATCAAAACCTTTATCCTGAATATTAGCTAACGTTTTTTCTAATAGATCTAAATCTCCATCTATAGTAGAAGAATCTATATTTATTCCAATCCCTTTTATATGCATAGTTTTAGCTTCAAACCATAAATATTTTTATTTATTATCAAACATTATAACACGATCAAACTTATATACAAGTATAAGAAAAAAATTATTTTAAATATTTTTTTTCTTATACTCACTCTTGCAAATACTTGTCGACATCCTTTGATAGTAAGTTTATGTCTTCACTAGTAACTATGCTCCACCCTTTGCTCCTCCACCATAAATATTGAGCAAGGCTTCTTGTGTAAAGAAGAAAAAGATTAATACCGGAATGAGTTGAAATAAACCAACAGCTGCTACCATATTCCACTCAGTCATTACAGACTCACTCATAAAATTTTGTAAATAAACAGATAAAACTGTTGTCTTTCCAGCACGTCCTACCGTGAAAGTAAATGGAATAATGTAGGCATTCCAGGCAGAAATAAAAGCAAAAATAGATAATGCAGCAATGCCTGGCTTAATATTGGGCATTAAAATTTTCCACCAAACCTGGAAACGGGAAGCACCATCAATTAAAGCAGAGCGCTCCATATCCCAGGAAATATTATCAAAAAAACCCTTCATTATCCATACGCCAAAGGGAAGCTGAAAAGCTACCATCACTAAGGCCACTCCACCGATGGTATTAAAGCCAAAACCACCGATAAGAGGAACGCTATTTCCGATAATGGGGATCTTTGTTATCCAGCGTAATACAAAATAAATTGGAATCAATAAAGTCACACTCGGAAAAGCATGTAATATCAGAGTTGCGGAGAGAAACCCCTTCCTTCCTGCAAACTTCATACGTGATAGAGCATAGGCAGACATTGACGAAACAAAAACTACAATAGTGGTCATTATTGTGGCAAGAAGGAATGTATTGAGAGACGCCAGCCATATACTCGGAAAGTTCGGGCCAAAAGGTGACTTATACAAGAAACTCCAATTGCTCAAGGTCCACCCCAATGACTTTAGTCCCTCTGTCCTGGTCGAAAATGTGGTAATAATTAACCACAGAAAACCTAGGAAAATTGGTATACTAAATGCAATCAAAGCCCCATAGGCAAGAATAGATTTCAAATTTAAACGAAATTTATTTAATACCATTTTATTATCATTCTCCTATATATCTCATTATAGCTGGTCAATTTTCGGTTCTTGAATTAATTCATTAAACTTGAATACACGCAAATATACAATTGCCATTACTATACCAATAATTACCAGAATAACTGCCCAGGCTGAACCATAACCCCATTGAGTATTCCCGAAATAGCTGGTAAATGCACGGTGATAGGCAGTTAAAGACCATACTTCAGTTTCGTAAAGCCCAGGACCTCCATCTGTAAGAAGCATAATCTGTTCAAAGGAAGTCAAAAGCGATAGAGTCTGATAAGTGGTAACAAAAAGCAAGGGCCATCTGATCATAGGAATAGTAATATAACGAATGGTTTGCCAGGTTGAAGCTCCATCTACTTTGGAAGCTATCATATAATCCTTAGGTATGGCTTCAATAGCGGAAGAAAAAATAATCATCCCAAAAGAAGCTCCGATAAAACCATTCACTAAAATAATAAAAAGCCAGGGATTGGTATTAAGTAAGTATCCCCCTGCACCTATACCCAAGGGACCAAGAATATGCTTGTTTATAACTCCCATAGGAGCTGGTCCAGCTAAAGCCTTCCACATCATAATATAAACAACCACCGGAGTAAGACGGCACATTAGCCATATTAAGCGGAAGGCAAAACCAACTCGCCGGTTAATGTTCGTAGTAATTAAAGCAATAAACAAAGCCATTCCCACATTGAAAAAAATTAAGGTTGCACTAACGTATATGAGAGTATTATTTAGAATCTTTGGAAAGAACTTATTAGTAAAAATTTTTGTATAATTATCTAAGGTCCAATTTACCGGCTGCCACCATTTGAGCACTCCAAAATTCGTCATATCCAGATTGGTAAAACTTAAAATAAAGACTATAACTAAAGGAATAAAAAAGAATAGGGTTACCACTACAAGAGTAGGGGAAAGAAAAGCATATGGCAATAACCAGTTCTTCAATTTAGAAAAAAATGGTTTTGAGTTTGGGAAATTGGAGAGGGAACTCGGTTCCCTCTCCAATTTGAAATTTTTATTCATTTAATGATTATCTTATCTCCTAATTCACGATTAAGTCCTTCTACTACAAAATCCACTGCCTCCTCGGGAGTAAAATCACCGCTTACCACCGCTGCCAGGGCTTCATAAGTTACCGTAGAATAGGTGCCCCAGTAAGGATTGTTAGGTAGGAAGGTGGTGTAATCTAACATGTAGAGCGCTTCGCTTAGCAAACGAGATTGCTTGTAGAACTTATATTCTGTCTGACCTTTAAGGATTCCCAGATGTGTACTGGCGATTGCGTGACGAGTATTGGGACCATAGTTAGTGATTTTATCAATTAAAGCTACTGCTAAATCCGGATATTTACACTGGGAACTGATAAGATAAGCTAATGGATGTGTAAGAGAATTGGGTTTACCACCCTTCTCTGCAGCCGGAATTAACCCAAAACCAAAGTTCTCCCACAGATAGTCCTCGCCGCCTTGATCTTTAACGTATATATTGGCCCATTCAGCCCATTGCCATGTTCCCGCGACCCAAAACAGCCTATTTTCACTCCCGATAGAACCGTTCCAGATTGGCCAACCTATTCCGAGACACTTCATAGAACCGTAGCTCTGTACGGCATCGTAGAAAAACTTGTAGTACTTCAGCCCTGCATCCTTGTCGAAAATTAACTTCCCGGTTGCGGCATCGATCGTCTGCCCACCGAAGGCATAGTAGAAAGCGGTAAAATCAGGACCATTCTTTGGACGGGTCCAGAAGCCGTTACCTGCCTCAACAACACCCTTATCTACTGCCTGTTTGGCTGTTTCTAACATATCATAAAGGGTAAACTCGCCTTTTTCGATTTTCCCGGGCAATGCTTCTATTTCTTCATTTGACCAGCCGAGTTTTTTTAACAAAGATTTATTCCAATAAAGCGGTCGAGCCTCAGCGTCTTGGGGGATTCCCCAGATTTCTCCTTTGTAACTCGTACTATTCCATAGACTATCGATGACATTGTCAAATCCGGGGAATTCCTTCATCAGTTCGTCCAAAGCGATGATCCGACCCGCCTCGGCCTGAACACCTATATATTCATGACCGGTTAGCCAAATATCAGGCGCTTCACCAGCACCATAACCAAGCACAAACTCAGTTACATACGGTCCCCATTCCAAGTTATCCTGTATAATTTCTACTTTTACACGGCGGGGGTCACCCATCGCCTCTAAATCAGCATTGAGATCTTTTTCGGATACTAAGAAATTAAGGCCACGCCAGTTTTCCATGGGAGGTTTTGCTCTACAACGAACCTTAATAGGAATAATATCCAAATCTTGAGCTAAAGCCATAGCTGTAAAAGACATAACCAGAATTACTATTAATGAAATACTTAATAAACTTTTTGAAGCTTTCATTCTTGCTTCCTCCTTTTAAAATTTTGAAAATCTACTCAAGATATTAGATTAACTAATTTTCCTTTCTATCACCTCCTCTTAATTTTGTAGAGTACCGTCTACAGAAATTCGCTATGTCTAGATGCTCTTATTGCTCCTAACGATTTTTTCTATCGGGTTCGATAAATCGAACCCTTACATCTTTGCCATTCTAGATCTTCTTTAATTTTACGAACAGTAGAAAACTAATTCAACAACAGGGATTTTTCTGTATTTTTATCAAAAAGATGAATATTGTTTACATTAAAGTGTAATTTAACTTTTTCCCCCATTTTCTTTGTAAATGGGGGAGTAGTAAGTACTTTAATTTGCAAATTCCCTAATTTAACGGTAACTAATACCTGCATCCCCATAGGTTCAACCACGTAAACTTCAGCCTCTTCTCCCTTTTTGTGGTCAATTTTTATATCCTCTGGTCTAATACCCAATACTATTTCATTATTTTGATAGTGAGATTGAATAAGTTTACCAATCTTAGAGGGAATTTCAATAGTAATATCTACATTCTTTAAAAGAAATTGCTCTTCTGATTGTTCCAGAGAAACATCAATAAAGTTCATGGGGGGGCTTCCTATAAAACCTGCTACAAACAGATTCACCGGTCGATTATATAGTTCATCAGATGAACTATATTGTTGAAGTTCCCCTAACTGTAATAAGGCTATTTTATCAGACATAGTCATAGCTTCTACCTGGTCATGAGTTACAAAAATGGTGGTAATACCCAATTTTCTCTGTAATCTTTTAAGTTCTACTCTCATCAAGGTTCTAAGCTTGGCATCTAAATTGGAGAGTGGTTCATCTAAAAGTAAAACATCCGGTTTTTTAATTAAAGCTCTGCAAACAGCAACTCTTTGCTGTTGTCCTCCTGAAAGTTCAGCAGGTTTTCTATCTAATAATTCTTCTATTTGAACTAATTTAGCCACTTCCTTAACTCTTTTTTTTCTCTCTTCCTTAGGAATTTTCAGTAATTTTAAAGGAAATGTTATATTATCAAATGCAGTCATATGAGGATAAAGGGCATAACTTTGAAAGACCATACCAATTTTTCTATCTTTGGGTAAAACTTCATTTACGATATTATCTCCGAAATAAATGCTTCCGGCAGTTGGTTTATAAATTCCAGCTATCATAAGCAGAGTAGTAGTTTTTCCACATCCCGAAGGTCCTAGTAAAGCTACAAACTCACCATCATTTATCTCTAGGTTAAAATTATTTACTGCTTTAACTTTTCCAAAATGCTTACTCAAATTTTTAAGCATTACTTCCATTTTCTTTGCTAATCTCCTTATTATTTTTATATCTTACTTAGACTAAAAATTATATTTTATATTAACTTTATGCATTCGATTGCATTTTATTTAAAAATCCTTCTTTTATTGAAAAATATTTTGAAATTTCTTCGATTAAAAATACTTATCTAGTTTATCGTTGATAATTGCTTAAGATCTAAAAATATTCTACTATATTTTTCAATAAAAATACAATCATTAAGACCCTAACCGTAAAAGTAGCAGTAAAGTTTATATTTAAACCAAAAAATTATTTTTTACATCAACTTTATGCATACAGAGCAATGAAAAATATTATTTCTTTTTATAAAAAATTAGTATTCTTCTGATATTTTCTGTATTCATTAAAAAAGCAATGACAAACAAAATTAAAGATGGTTGATTTATTAAAATCCCTATAAATATAATGCCTATTCGAACATCACGGCCTATTCTAAAGTAATGTTTTCCGGGAGTAAGATTTTTTTTCATCAATCCATCATATTTATCAGCAGTATAGCTATTCATAAAAGCACCAATGATAGCCAAAAATCCTATAAATAGATATAATAAATTTTCTCCTAAAAAATATACATAATAAGTTAAACCAAAAAGAAGAAATGCATCTGCATAACGGTCCAAGACCGCATCATACCACCCTCCAAACTCCGATGTTTGAAACTTTAAGCGGGCAATCTCTCCATCACAGCCATCAATAATAGAGGCCATTTGTGCCAATATTCCGCCGATTAGTAAATTAGCATATCCCCCAAAAAAGAAAAAAAGAGCACCCACCATAGAAAAGATAAAAGAAAATAAAGAAATCTGATTAGGGGTAATACTTGTTCTTAAAAGATGTTTTGAAATTCTAATAGAGATTGGACGGTTTAGATATCTGGATACAGGACCATCAGATATTTTTTTTAAATCAGCTAAAATAATATTTTCTGCCTTCTTAAATGCGTTTTCATCATCTACATCAATCCAATATTTCCCTTTAATGTCAAAGATTCTTGATTTTTTCTTTTTTGCTAATATCTTTATTCCCGCTGAAAGACTGGTATCGCCATTGGCTGAACTTTCTTTTAAAGCTTCAAATATTGCCGGTGAACAAAGAAATATTCCGGTATCATAAGCATTGTATTCCTTAATATTCTTTCCAATATTTACAATTCTTCCTTTATCATCGATTAAAACTTTGGTAACATCATCAATATCGACAATTTTGTTCTTAAGGTTATAATCTACTGCTAGTATAATTTCTCTATTAATAACCTCCTCCTGCATTAAATCTTCCAGTATAGATTTATCAAAGATGTGGTCACTCATCAATAGAATAAAATTTTCATTTATCTTCTCTTTTACCGCAAGGACAGAAAGTCCATTCTCTTTTCTCCATTGATTATTTTGAAAATAAGATATTTTTAAGTCTCTGTTCTGGGCAAATTGGTCAAGGTGGTTTCTTAGTTTTGCTCCGTTATAGCCGATTACTATGTAGAAATCGCTAATTCCTGCCCTGTTTGCATTTAATATTACTCGTTCGATAAGGGGCAATTCTAAAAGGGGAACGAGTGGTTTAGAGTCACCTCTGTTAGATAATCTACTTCCTTCTCCTGCAGCAATTATCAAACATTTCATTTCTAATCATCTCTTTTTTATAAGGATACTAAAATAATATTGCTTATTAAATTTGTAAGCAACTATTGGGTCAAATCTTTATTTAAGATTATTAATTATTCCCTCAAGAGAAAATATAGCATAATATATCTTTAAATTTAATTCTTAATACTTGTAGTATAATTTTACTTTTTTTCTCCCTTTTTTTCACTTAAAGATCGATTCCCATCAAAGAAGCCCTTTTAATAATTCTGTCAAAATTAGATATCCCAGCTGTCCCTTTTCCCTCTACTGCAAAAGAAGCAACACAATTAGCAAAACGCGATGATTCTATGGGATCATCTGTCTGATAGTATTTTACTAAAAAGGCAGCTGCAAAAACATCTCCTGCCCCGGTCGGGTCTTTTTCTTCAGTTTTAAAAGCTGAAAAGTAAAATTCTTTACCTCTCCAATATAGAATTGACCCTTCTGCTCCTCGGGTAAGAATTACTATATTTATTAAAGACTTATATTTTTCCAACATTTCGGGAAAAGTTGCAATATCTTCTTCACTAAATATCAATACATCTACCTGGGAGGAAACTTTAAAAACGGGTATCCATCTCTTAGGATAAACCTGACCCTTTTCATCCCATCTTCTCATTAAACCCTGTGGAGTTAAACAAACTAAACTATCTTTAAAAAGAGTGAATATTTCCTGATCGACTTCATCAGCTACCGGACAAATATGCACAATTTTTGCCTTATCCCATCCCTGAGGGATTTGTTCTTTTTTTATCCTATTTGCTATCTCATTGATAGTCTGTTTTCTTTTTCCTTGATAATAAGAATTGTGAAATGTAGTAGTATGAGGAGATAAAGAACCGCTAATATTAATTCCTTTCAACAAACCATCACAAGAAAAGTCTAATCCTCTACTGGTAATTATTCCAGTAGACAGACCTAGCTTACAAGCGGTAAGAGAAGAATAAACTGCTGAACCACCAATTAATCTTTCTCCAGGATAAATATCATAAGTTACATGACCAATAGAAATAAATTCTGGAGATTTCATTATTCATCCCCCCCTATTTAGCTAATTCTTTTTTAGTTTTTCCTCTTCCTTTTCGATTTTATTACCTCTTACTCTTCTATGTTCTTTTTCGTTTCTTCAAAAATTCTATTACCTTTTCTAATCCTTTTTTCACTTTGATTGTCTCGTTTACTCTCTCTTCTGTTTTTATCAATTGAGACTGTAAAAATTCAATCATCTTATTTAATTCGTTATCATCTACTTTTTCAAAAATATTTTCTTCCACAATTCCATTTATCTCTTCCATTTCTTTTACTTCTCTTAAAGAAAAACCAGCTTTTTTTAATTGCCTAATTCTTTCCACCAATTTCACTTTATCATTTTGATATAATCTAAAACCTCCCTGGGTTTTTTTAAAGGGTTTTAAAAGTCCTTTTTCCTCATAATGCTTAATTGTTCGTGGAGTAACCTTTGTTTTTTTAGCTAACTCTCCTATTTGAATAAATTTTTTTTCTTGTTCTTCTCTAACTTTCATAATAATTGCCCTCTTTTAAATTATTGGTAATATAAAAATAAAACCCTAATTATTATATACCATACTTGTACGTATAGGTCAAATTCGACTTAACATTTTTTTTCTAACTACCCCACTAAAGTTTACACTAACTTAACATTTAGGAGATTGCTTTTCCGCTTTGCTCTTTGCTATAATAAACGGACAAAGAAAATAAAATTATTATATTATTAATTTTAGATTGGAGATAATAAAATGGAAACTAACACTAAATTTTATGATATTGCTTTTATCGGACATTACACCAAGGATACGATCGTATCTTCCACCGGCATCAGAGTTGTCGATGGTGGCGCTTTTAACTACGGTGCTCATGTGGCGGTAAGGATGGGGCTTAAAGTAGCAGCAGTTACCCGTTTAGCAGAAGAAGATTTTCATGTAGTAGAGAAACTAAAACACTTGGGAGTGGATGTATTCGCACACATTTCCCCTCAGTCTACTTGTCTGCGTCTGGAATATCCCACTTCTAATGTCGATGAACGGATAATATACGTGACCAGTTCGGCAGGACCATTTACCACTGCCCAGGTAGAAAGAATCCAGGCTAGGGCAATCGTCGTAGGTGCTTCTATGCGTGATGAGGTTAGTTTGCAGGTTATAGCGGAGTTGGCAAAAAAGAAGACCATCCTGGCTGCTGATGTGCAAAGTTTTATACGAATAAATGATAATGGTAAATTGGTTCCCGAGGAATGGCCGGAAAGAAACGATATATTTGCCTGCCTGGATATTTTAAAAACTGATGCAGTGGAAGCGGGACTTTTATTCGGTAAATGTGATCTCTATACAGCTGCTCAAAAAATGCACGATCTGGGGCCCAAAGAAGTAATCATCACTCACCGTGACGGTTTGTTAGTCTTTGCCGATGGTAAATTTTACGAAGAAAAATTCCTGCCTAAAGAAATTATAGGAAGAAGCGGGCGGGGAGATACTTGTATTGCCTCTTATACTGCCAAACGGTTAAGCGCTTCCCCTCAAGAAGCAACAACTTGGGCAGCAGCGGTAACCAGCCTGAAGATGGAAGCAGAAGGACCTTTTCAGCGAACTATGCAAGAGGTTAATAATCTTATTAATAATAAATATTAAGAATACAAATTAAGTTAGCAAACCCTATTTTTTAGTAGGTTTTAGGTCTCCGCATAAACCATCTTAAAGAATAAAAAGTCTTTTTTATTTTTTAATCTCTTCATAAGGTATAACATGCAAACTTTTTTCTTTTAAAATTACAGATACTTCCTCTCCTATAGAATAAATTTTATGCTCCTGAGGGTTAGTAATCTCTACGGTAAGAAAATTCTTCTCGACTTCAATTTCGTACACCATTCTTGAGCCAAGATAAATCACCTGACTAATCAGACCAGTAATAGCACCTGGTTTCTTGGGTTCCAGATCTGCAGATTCAGGTCTAATAACTAGAAAAATTCTATCTCCTTCAGAAAAGGTATTATTTGGTATAGACACTTTATGTTTTACCCCTTTTATATCGACTTCAATTTCTTCCTGAGATAAAATATCTGCCACTCGTCCCTCTAAAAAATTTGCTTTACCAATAAAATCAGCTACAAAATAATTAACCGGATGAGCATAGATTTCCTGAGGGGTGCCTACCTGTTGAATCTTACCTGCATTCATAATAACTACCCGGTCGGAAAGGGTCACAGCCTCTTCCTGGTCATGAGTAACATAGACAGAAGTAATTCCAACTCTCTGTTGTATTTTTCTAATCTCTAACCTGGTGGATACCCGCATCTTGGCATCAAGATTTGAAAGAGGCTCATCAAGCAATAACACTTTGGGTTCCATAATTAAAGAACGAGCCAGGCTAACCCGTTGCTGCTGACCCCCGGAAAGTTGTGCTGGAGATCGATTATTTAATCCTTTTAAACCCACTAAATCCATAATAGCTTCTGTTCTTTGTCGAATATCTTTTTCTGCCATTCGGTGTATCTTTAATCCATAGGCAATATTTTGATATACATTCATATGTGGAAATAGAGCATAATTTTGAAACACCATAGTAGTGGGTCGTTGATTGGGAGGGGTGGTAGTTACATCTTCTCCATCAATAAATATTTTCCCGGAAGTAGGCAGCTCAAAGCCGGATATCATTCGAAGAGCAGTAGTTTTGCCACACCCGGAAGGCCCTAAAAGAGTCACTAGTTCCCCTTCTTTTACTTCCAAATTCACTTTATCTACTGCTTTGACACTTTCTTTTCCGCTTCCAAAAATTTTTTCTAAATTTTTAAGAACAAGATAATTCTGTTTCATAAAAAATCCTTTCCTTTTTCTTTATAATTAGGCAACAATATCAATGGTTCTTACGCCTTTACCAATTCGATTTACTGCCAGCTGAATAATCCCCAAGGCAATTAATACAATGACAATTAATAAATTACACATCGCTGCCGCTTGGGCATACATACTATTATCCACAAAACCCAGTATGGCTATAGTAATTAAATTCCATTTGCCCGATACCACAAAAATTACCGCACTGATAGCAGTCATAGCCTTTACAAAATTATAGGCAAGACCGGAGAAAAAAGCGGGAGCAATCATAGGTAAAGTGATTCTTCTAAAAGTAGTACTACTATCAGCGCCCAGATCAGTTGAAGCTTCCTCGATAGAAGGGTCAATTTGCTGCAGAGCAGCGATTCCAGAGCGTATCCCTACCGGCATATTCCTAAATATAAGAAGAATGATAATAATCCAGGCTGTCCCCGTCATTACAAAAGGTAGAAATATAGTTTTCTGGTTAAAAGCTAAGATATATCCTATCCCTACTACTGTACCCGGAACCGCAAAGGTAAGCATGGAGATAAATTCCATTACACCGCGGCCAATAAATTTTTTCCTGATGACCAGAAAAGAGATAAATATACCAATAATACCGGCTATTGGTGTAGCAATAGATGAAAGAACTAAGGAATCAATCAAATAATCTTTGCCTACCTGATACATCTCTACATAATGTTTTAGAGTTAAAGTGGGATTAACTCCCCAAAGAGTTTGAAAAGAACCATGAACGATGGTTCCATAGAAGAGAAAAACAATTGCCGTAAAAATAATACAGCAGAAATATACCGGTAGCTTTATATACCATTCCAGCTGCTTAATAGTAGCACCAGTAGGCTTTCCGGTAACTGTAACATATGATTTTCGAGAAACCCAGTATTTTTGCAGAAAAAAAGCAACTATAGTTGGAATAAAAAGAAGCATTGCCAGGGTAGAACCCCGGGATAAATCGTACATCCCGGTAATTTGTAAAAAAGCCTGCACTGAAAGAACCCGAAAATTACCCGAAATAACCATCGGATTTCCGAAATCGGCCATTGATTGAATAAATACCAATAACCAGGCACTGGCAATACCGGGAGTAGCCAAGGGTAAAGTAATAGTATAAAACACTTTCGCCCTAGATGCCCCCAAATCCATAGAAGCCTCTTCTAAGGATGGGTCAATGGCTTGAAGAATACCGTAAAGAACTAAAAAAGCTGTAGGAGCATACGCAATTGTTTCAACAATTATCAATCCTCCCAACCCATATATGGTATAATCACCAATAATTTTAGTTAAAAAAGAATTCAGGCTTCCCGCTCTTCCAAGGAGAAGAATGGCTGATAGTGCAACGACAAAGGGTGGGGAGATAATAGGGAAGGTCACAGTCATCCGAAAGAAATTTTTAAAGGGCATTGGAGTTCTGGTAAGGGCATAAGAAAAGACAAACCCAATGATAGTACCTATCGTTGCAGTGTACACTCCCAAAAGCATGCTATTGAAGAAAGGTTGATAATAATATCTTTTAGAAAAAACAGCTAAATAGTTAGAAAAATTCAATTGTTTATCAATAATTAAACTTGTTTTAAAGACTTGAAATATTGGAAATACTACAAAGACTAATAAGAAATAGAAAATAGCAAGTATAAATACAAATAAAAGCGGTTCTTTCCATATTAAACGAAGATTTCCGGTAATTTCCTGTATTTTTCTATTTGAACTGTTCATATTTTCAACCCTATAAAATATTTGTTACGATAATACAATAATCCCTGCTACTAAAAACAATCAACCGGTAGCAGGGATTATTAATTCTCTATTGCCTTGTAAAATGCATTTAATTATTGTCCAATTCTATCTCTCCAGGCAGTTACCAATGCATCTTTATTTTCACCAGCCGAAATTGAATCAAAATCAGCGAATAATTTTACTTGATCTAAGGTTACAGCACCTTCGGCAATTGTTGCTTCTGGATTAACAGGCACACGGCAATATTTCTGGAGTAAATTCTGTGCTTGTTTAGTAAAACACCAATCTATAAACTGCTTACCCAATTCAGGTTCAGGACCACCTTTAATTAAAGAAAGACCTCCCACTTCAAAACCGGTTCCCTCTTTCGGGAAGCTCATAACTACCGGATACCCTTTATTTATGCCCATAGAAACGATATCATGCGAAAAAGCAATCCCTACTGCTATCTCACCTAATCCAACCATCGGTATACATCCTGTTCCTGATTTATTATACTGAAAAATACTTTGTTTATCAAGTTCTTCCCACCAATCTAGGGTTTTTTCCAAGCCCCACATTTGAACAAGAGTGGCATAAGTGGTATAAGATGTTCCGGAAGTGTAAGTATAAGCTATACCTACATTCTTATTTAATTTGGGATCAAGCAAATCATACCAGCTGGTTGGAGCTTCCATATCATTTTCTTCCAAGAAATCAGTGTTTGTAACAAACCCGATTACACCGGAGTAAAATGCGGTCCAAGCCCAATCCTCGGCATGAAATAAATCAGGTAATTCGAAATCTATATTGGGTTTATAAGGTTCCAGTAATCCTTTGTTAGCAGCACCTATATGAGTTGTGTGAGGGGCGGAATGCCAAACACTTGCTTGAGGATTTGAGGCTTCTGCTTCTATGCGGACTAATACTTCACCAGCTGACATTCTAACCCATTCTACATCAATTCCAGTCTCTTTTTCAAAGGCCTCAATATAATATTTGTCCTCTCCTAGAGTAATAGAAGTATATAAATGAAGCACTTTGTCTGCCGCCAAACCTGTGATAAACACACTGCCTACTATTACCATAACCAATAACATTGTTAAAATTAACCTTTTCATAAAAATCCTCCTAATTTTTTAAAATTTTTACTATCAGACAAAAATACATATGTCCTTACATTATATATACTACGCTTCTTATCAACCTCCCTTCTTTTTTTTGTAAATAATTTTAAAAAAATAATATTTTTTAGAATTATTTAATCTTTTATAATATTAGCAGTCTACCCTGGGGATTTAATTTACCATACAAGACTTTTCTTATTTCCTGTTTTTCTCTATAAGATCTTAGGTGATCATAACCAGCTTCCTGCCAAGGGGGAGAGGTAAGGAGTGACTGGTTAAATGCTAATAAAATTTTATCCTCAAGTTCCCCTTTATACTCCCTCTTTATAAATCGTTGAAATGCCTCAGGAAAATTATTCCAGGCCTCCTGTTCTTGGCCAGGAGGTGTGGGATAAAAAAGTCCCTTATTTACCTTTACTGCCTTTAAATCTCCACCACCATCGCCGATCATTAACACCCGGTCATCTTCATAATTACCTGCCCTTTTTGCTACTTCAATGTGATGTCCCTTTGACCCCATTTCCTGGCCGGCAATAATTTGAACATATCGAGCAATCCCTTGAGCTTCCCAGTAATTTGCTAAATCTGAGTATGGAGTTTTAGAAACAATTAATATATCTGCATATTGGGCCATTAATTCTAAACATTCTTTCACTTTGTTAAAAGGCGGCATCTTTGCAGAAATATGCGGGAACATTCTATTTACCGCTTCACTCCAACCTAAAAGTTTAAATATAGCTAAATCTTTGGAATTTAGATTAAGAAATTCCTCTAAACTTGGATTTCCCAAACCCAACTTATTCTCCTTGGTATAGGCAATATATTGATTCAAAGGTTTTATATTGGGTAATTTTATATTTCCTTCTTGCAATACTTGCTGAATATCTGTCCTGTTTTGAAGAGCAGTAAGGGTAAGTTGGATGGCAATAAATCTATTACATCCTCTATCCACAGAAAAAAGATTGTAGTATTCAGCAACTTCTCTAAAATAAGACTCAATCCCCCACAATTGATAAAATTCCAAAAATTGAGGGTGGAAAATTAACATCTGTTTTCCGTTCATATTATCAGTAACACAACCATCGGTATCGATAGCTATTAAAAAATCTTTTGTTCTTTTGAATTTTCTTAACTGTTGCTCCGCATCTTCCTTTATCTGTTCTTCGGTAAGTCTGGGTAAAGCCATTATTCCGTCTCCTTCCTAGTGCAAGTGATAAGTAATGTGATTTTTTATCCCTTTACTCATTACTGGTTATTTACTTTCTATCCTCCACGGGTATATATCCTTCACACATTTTTTGGGAGTATATATTTTTTTAAATTTTGTAAATTTAGGAAACGGGCTTCCGATTAAAGGTAAAGCCCAATTTATAAATTCATCGGTTACATCTACCCTATTGGAGGCAATCCATTTTTTTAGGGAATTCCCTTTCTGAATTAGCTACCGTATCTAAAAGTATTTTATCATAATTTACTTTATAAGGTAAATCAGGATTTCTTACAATGGTCGACATAAAACCATTTTTCCCCGATAAAGCAATTTTGGCGGCATATACTCCCACCTGATAGGCCTCATCCCTATCAATTTCAGATACGTAGGCAATCTCTCTCCTCTGGCGAGTACCCGGTCTTTCCGAACGCGCTATTCCTCTAACTATCAATCTACTTTGTACTCTTCCCTCGTTATCTTTCCTATCTATTCCGTTTTAATTCATCAATCGCTCTTCTGATACTGTTATTTATTACTGTAATAGGGCTACCTGATTGGGCAATAACTACATTTTTCATCTATTTATTTCCCTCTCTTTGCATTTGATTACACAGATTATAAATTGGTTACATCGATTAAGAAAATAGTACAGATTAAATTTAAACAGGAGCAATCGAGAATCATTATTTATTACCCGGGATACTGTAGAAGGATGAGCTCCCGCTAATTCTGCCACATCCTTAATCGTAGTATTCATAATTTATCCTTACTTCCCTTCTTCTCTCTAACTTTTACTTGCTTATTTTTACAAAACTACCCTTAATTAGAGATTCTTTAGCAGCATATCCCATCTGGACAGAGATTTTACCATCGAATCCACCCACTGGTGGTCTTGTATCCTCCTGGATACATTTAATAAATTCTTTCATTTCAGCTAGAAAAGCCTCTATGTATCTTTCGATAAACCAAAAAATCGGTTTGTCGCTTCTGGCATCTTCGGTTCCGATTACTGCTACTTCGGTAGGTTTTTTATTTCCTACCATTACACAGCCTTCTGAGCCAAATATTTCTATGCGCTGGTCATAGCCGTAAACAGCTTTGCGACTATTATCTATGGTCCCCCAGGCTCCCTTTTCATACTTCAGAGTGACTATAGCGGTATCAATATCTCCTGCCTCTCCGATAGCCGGGTCAACTAAGCAGCTGCCCACCGCCATTAACTCCACTACTTCTTGATCTAAAAGATAGCGAGCCATATCAAAATCGTGAATCATCATATCCAAAAAGATGCCCCCCGATACTTTAACATAACTGATTGGCGGTGGTTCAGGGTCCCTGCTGGTTATTCTTACTAAATGAGGGTTACCAATTTTTCCGCTTGCCACTAAATCTTTGGCTTTTTTAAAACTGGGGTCAAATCGACGATTAAATCCCACCTGTAGTTTTACTCCTGCATTTTTGACTGCCATTATAGCCTGGTCAATTTTATCTATATCTAAAGCGATAGGTTTTTCGCAAAAGATGTGTTTCCCCGCCTGGGCTGCTTCGGAAATTATTTGAGCATGAGTACCAGAAGAGGAACAAATAACTACCGCATCGATATCTTTATTTTCTAATAAACAATGATAATCTTTTTCTGCAATAGGAATTTCAAGATCTTTAGCAATGCTTTGGGCAGCTTTTTCAAGTACATCAGCAACCCCCAAAACATTAACTCCTGAAACTTGATGTTTTAAATTTCGCGTATGCATTCTTCCAATTCTGCCAACCCCAATTACACCTATATTCACTTTTCTCATAATATATATTTTCTCTTTTGTTTATTTTTTAATCTATAAATAAATAATTACACAAATTATTATTTCCTAAAAAGTGTAAAAAAATTATTTCTCTTAAATTTCTTCTATCATTTCCGCTACAGTTTACACCTACGAATGATTTTCTAGTAAGTTTTTAAGCACAACTTAACTGGTTCTTTAACATATACGCAAACGCTTGCATTATATTTAAATAATTTTTAACCTTACTTTTTATTTTGATTTAACCAAAAATTTCTTGGTTTGATATCCAATCCAAACTTTTTATATTTAATTTCATTTGCGGATAAATTATAAGTCCAAAGAAAAAATATAGAAAACTCAAGAAGTATTATAATAATTATGCAGTCGATTGCAGGTAGTTTATTTTACAACATGTCAATCCTTCTTGTCAAATATCTGTTTTTATAATATTCTATGATAGAATTGACTTTACTGCATTTAGGACAAATAAATAGTTACCATTCCCTGTCGATCCCTCTCGAATTCAGAAGAAAAGGTAGTATTGTAGCACAATTTGATTTATATACAAAAATAATTTTTAAATTAATATCAAGTTAATACTATTTGACAAATAAAAAAGTAAAATGAATTATCTTTAAAGATTGCTTTCTATCTTTATTTTCTGCTATAATGCCTAGAAATAGAAATTGAAAGAATTAAATTATTTATTTTAGACTGGAGATAACGAGATGAAAAGTACTGATAAGTTATATGATATTGCTTTTATAGGGCATTACACTAAAGACACAATTATATCTTCCACCGGCACCAGAGTTGTTGATGGTGGGGCATTTAATTATGGAGCCAGTGTAGCTGCGAGAATAGGGTTAAAAGTGGCGGCAATTACCCGCTTGGCAAAAGAAGATTTCCATGTAGTAGAAAAACTAAAACACTTAGGAGTAGATGTATTCGCGTATATTTCCCCTCAGTCTACTTGTCAGCGTCTGGAATATCCTACTTCCAACTTGGATGAACGAATCATATATGTAACCATTTCAGCAGGTCCTTTTGCTTCTGCAGAGATAGAAAAAATTCAAGCACGGGCAATCGTAGTAGGTGCATCTATGCGTGATGAGATTAGTTTGGAAGTTATAGAGGAACTGGCACAAAAGAAAACTATTCTTACCGCTGATGTGCAGGGCTTTGTTCGGGTAAATGATAACGGTAAATTAGTGTATAAAGATTGGCCTGAAAAACAATCAATACTTTCTCGTTTATACATACTAAAATCCGATGCAGTAGAAGCAGAAATGTTGCTTGGTGAATCTAACCTTCGTAAAGCTGCCCAAAAAATCGCTGACTTAGGTCCACGCGAAGTGGCAATCACTCATCGCAATGGTCTTTTGGTTTATGCTGATGGCAATTTTTATGAAGAAAAATTCTTTCCCAAAGAAATTATTGGAAGAAGTGGTCGGGGAGATACTTGTATTGCCTCTTATGTCGCCAAACGATTAAGTGATACTCCTCGGAGAAGCTACTATCTGGGCGGCCGCTGTAACCAGCCTGAAGATGGAAGTAGAAGGTCCTTTTCAACGAACAATGAAAGAGGTTAATGATCTAATTCAGAGTAAATACAAAAGATGAATGCTATTTACAAGATAAGAAGCCTTCCTTGTAGATTTAATTTACTGTGTAAAGCTTTTCTTATCTCCTGTTTTTCCCTATAAGATCTTATGTGTTCATAACCGTTTTCCTGCCAAGGAGGAGAAGTAAGGAGCGATTTTTCAAATACCTTTAAAAATTTATCTTCAAATTAACCCCTATGTTTTTTCTATAAATCGTTGAAATACTTCCGGAAAATTATTCCATCAATTTAGTTCACTGGTTAGCTAATTAGTTGGCTAGTTTGATACTATATCTTCAACTAACTAAGCAGATAAACAGCTAACTATTTCTCACTATCTGCTCTTTTCCTCTTTCTTCACTATATACGATATACGATCTTCTATCTATATTCCAAGGGTACATATTCTTCGCATTTTTTAGGAACATAAATCTCTTTAAATTTCGCAAATCGAGGTAGTGGCTCACCGATTAAAGGCAAAGCCCAATTTATAAATTCATTAGTTACGTCTACTCTATTGGAGGCAATCCATTTTTTAGGGAATTCTCTTTCCGAATTAGCTACAGTATCTAAAAGTATTTTATCATAATTTACTTTATAAGGTAAATCAGGGTTTCTTACAATGGTCGACATAAAACCATTTTCCCCCGATAAAGCAATTTTGGCGGCATATACTCCCACCTGATAGGCCTCATCCCTATCAATTTCCGATACATAGGCAATTTCCCTTCTTTGACGAGTACCTGGCCTTTCCGAGCGAGCTATCCCTCTAACTATCAATCTACCTTGCGCTCTTCCCTGATTATCTTTTCTGTCTGTTCCGTTAAGATAATTAATCAATGCCTGTTCTACTGTATTTTCAGAAGCGCTAAATTGGGCATGGCCAAAACTATCTCGTAATATCCCTAAATCTCCCACATTTACCCCTTCTCCGATAACCACTATACATCTACTTTGTTTTTCTAATTTTTCATTAACTTTTTTAGTAATAAATTCTAAGTTACTTTGATAATCATCTTTGGATAAAGATTCGGGAAGAATGATTAGTAAAGGAATTTCTCTTTTGAGATCAGCCAACCTTGCTGCCGCAGGAACAAAACCAATTTTTCTACCCATTACTCCGATAATTAAGACTGGGTCACTGGTATAACTAGCCTTATTTTCTTCGTTTGCTTCCAGTATATTAATAGCTAAATTCCGAGCTACACTCCCGTATCCCGGGTCATGATCACATACTACGAATGTTCCATCAGCTTGCAATGGTCCTCCTACGTCATTATCAATAGTTTTAGGGATACCTATACAAATCAGTTCTAAATTATTCCGCCTAGCCAATTCGTTTATTTTATTGGCTGTATCCATGGAGTCTCCACCTCCGCAATAAAAGAAATATCCCACATTATGTTTTTTAAAGACCTCGACAATACGGATTAAATCTTCATCATTTTTTATTTTATATCGGCAGCTGCCGATTGTTCCCGCAGATGGAGTTTCTGCTAATAAAGCTATCTGGTGGGGGTCCTGGGCAGAGATATCTATCAACTCTTCTTTTAAAACTCCAAGAATACCCATCCTCGCTCCATATATTTTATCAACTTTTTTAGAGGAAATTAATTCATCAATCACTCCTCTGATACTATTATTTATTACCGAGGTGGGGCCGCCTGATTGAGCGATAACCATATTTTTCATTGACACACTTTCTCCTTCTGTAATTGATTACACAGATTATTAAATAAATTACACCGATTAAGAATATTACGCAGATTATGTTTAGATTTACTCGATGTTTTATTTTATTTTGTAAAGGTATTTTCCGCCATTTTGAATCCAGAGTTTCCCTGGACCAATAAAATCTTCTTTACGAATTGAATCAGGATTACGATAACTCAATCCGACTGATTCACAAATTTCTTGAGAAATTCCGGTAGCCAAAGTGACTTTAAAATTAAACTCTTCTTTCCCGGAATTAACATCGAAACTCCCCTCTCCCCTTACATTTATTACATGAGCAGCAATATTTTTACTAAACTCAAGGTTTGATTCTAAATATTTTTTTACATAATCTTTGCAATGATAACCTATCTGCCTTAGGGCAAAGTCCATCTCCGGCCGAGAATGAAAACAATTAATATGAGGGGCATAAATAATGATTTCACCCCCTAAAGCCATAACTCCGGGACTCTGCAGTTTATAGGAACCTTTACCGGCAGTCCAAATCTCATCATAACTTTTATCAATAACCTGGACAGCACACTCAAGAGGCTCGTCTAAATAAATTACATGGAGTTGAGAGCTTTCTTTTGCTGCCTGTTTATAGGCCTCGATAAAACCATCGAACCCCGCACCTACATATAAATCTTTTGGTATTACCTGATGTCCTGTTTCCTCAAAGACCATATTGAAAGAAATTGTGGGTGCTTTTATTTTATCAAATATATATGAAGAACCTTTATTTATAACTTCCCGGGCAGGATTATCAACAGTACCGATAATCTGAGGAATGCCAATAAGTACTGCTGCCCAGTGGAGTAAATCTATCACCTCCGGACCGGAAATTCCCGGGAAAAAAACTTTTAGTCCTCCCGCATAACCGGCTGCCTCGTGGGGTAGAGTGCCACTTAAGGCAATAATCAAATCATAATCTTCCGTAATTAATTTATTTACCACTACCGGGATAGATTGGCAGAGTTCTCCTTGAGTTTTTTTTGCAACAAAAGAGGCGGGAATCTCTCCCACGGTTACCAATTTTTTAGGGCTACTATATTCATGGTTGTAATAATTATCAAAATTAATCTGGGAGGAAAGGCCCAACTTACTCCGGATCTCTTCTTCAGCCATCGCTCGATGTGTACCACCCGCATTTAAAGAATCAATTTTGGTCATTCCTTTATTTTTTAGCTCTTGATATATAAGGGGAATTAATTTATCGGTAAAGTCTGTCCTGGTATAATCAGGATGAATCAAAAGAACTTTTTTTGCTGAAGAAAAATCTTTCAGACTTTCCTTTACAATTTCTTTTAATTGTTCATCCGTCAATTCTCCATTGAGATCCTCAATAAATAACATAACCTAACCTCATTCAAAATTCAAAACTTTTTTCTCTTACACATCGTGACTACTTTATATTTTTAATGTAGGGGGCGGATTCATCCGCCCCGAGTTATCTTGATAATATTATTAGCGGGTTCGATGAATCGAACCCCTACAAATTACTCATTGCTTTTTACTCATTACTGTATCCTCTACGCTATACGCTAACATACGAGATACAAATTTTGTTTTGCGCTTTTCGCTTTTCAGTATATCCTAAACGCTATACGCTATACGCTCTACGCTATTACTCAGTCCATTCCTCCCTCCTCCGGACGTCCGGGGAGCATCCATTCGGTATGAAACTCTCTCATTTTTCCCTCTGGTGTAGTCATTACTTCCGGATCATCTAATCCTTTGAGTTTAAAGTAACCATGGGCTCCAAAATAATCTCGCTGCAGGGCTGATACCTGGGCAGAAATCATTACCGGACTGGACAGTTGAAGAATATAATCAAAAGCATTATCCATAGCCGGAGCAGGCACCCCTACCCAATGAGCAATCTCCATAAAGTTGGCTAATTTTTTAAGGTCTTGTTTAACCACTTCAGCGAATCGAGGAGCAGTTAAAAGATTGGGTATTTCTGGATTTTTTTCATAGGCCTTAGTAACTTCATCTAAAAACTGAGCCCGAATTATACACCCACTTCGCCATCCCTTAACAATTTCTCCTAAATTAAGGTTCCATTTATATTCCTTGGAAGCGGCCTGTAATAAAGCCATACCTTGGGCGTAAGAAGAAATTTTAGCCAGATACAGGGCATCATGGGCAATTTCAATAAACTGTTCTTTTTCCCCTATGTATTTTTCTCTAAAAATCGATAATTTTTTAGAAACTTTTAATCTCAAATCTTTATCTTGAGACATCTCTCGCGAGAAAACCGCAGCGGTAATAGTAGGGATAGGGACTAACAATTCCAAAGCGCTTTGTACTGTCCAGGTCCCTGTCCCTTTCATTCTGGTAATATCAGCTGTTCGGTCAACCAGATACTCGCCAGTTTTTTTATCTTTTTCTTTCATACTTTCCCCGGTTATTTCTACTAAATAAGAGCGAAGAACATCATCGCTGCTATTCCAACCGGTTAAAATCCCGGCAATTTCTTCCGAACTCATATTCAAAGCATTCTTAAATACCCAAACACATTCTCCAATTAATTGCATATCTCCATATTCGATACCATTATGGACCATCTTTACAAAATGGCCTGCCCCATCTGGCCCAATATAGGATACACAAGGAACACCATCATAGGCTTTGGCTGCAATTTTTTTAAATATATCTTCTACCAGGACATATGCTTCTTTCTGTCCGCCGGGCATAAGTGCAGGACCTTTTAAAGCTCCTTCTTCTCCCCCCGAAATGCCTGTTCCGATAAATAATAATCCTAAATCATTTAACTCTTTATTACATCTTATCGTATCTTTGAAATAAGAATTCCCAGCATCAATTATTAAATCACCTTTATCTAATAGAGGAATAAGTTTTTCAATAAAGTTATCTACAACTTTACCTGCCTTCACGAGTAGTATTATTTTTCGCGGAGACTCCAAAGAATTTACAAATTCCTCTAAAGAATAGGTGGGTAATATATTTTTTCCTTTTGCTGCACCTTCAGCAAAATCTTCTGTTTTAGCGCTGGTTCTATTATAAACAGCTATCGAATAACCCTTATCCTCCATATTTAAAATTATATTTTGCCCCATCACTCCCAAGCCGATTAATCCAATATTTTGTTTTTTCATTTTTCTCCTCTCCTGTATTAATGTTAAAAAACTAAAAATTTAAAGCGAAAAGCTAAAAACTATAATTTAAAATTCAAAACTTTTTACACAAATTATTTTTTAGAGTAGGGGGCGGATTTATCCGCCCCGTTTCTTGCGGGCTCAATGAATCGAGCCCCTACAAATTAGTTATTACTGTATTTCTATTCGCTACACCCTACCCACTCTACACGCTATATTACGAGGTACGATTCACGAAATATGAAATACGAATTAAACTCCCGAAAACGCACTAAACCCTCCATCTACCGGGACAATAATTCCGGTTACAAATTTCGCTGCACCAGAAGCCAGCCAGACACACGCTCCGATTAAATCTTCCGGGTCACCAAATTTATCCATGGGAGTGTGAGCGATTATAGTTTTGCCTCTGGGCGTTAAACTACCATCCTCATTAGTAAGTAAAAAACGATTCTGGTCAGTAAGAAAAAATCCCGGAGCAATTGCATTGACTCGCAAGCTTTTATTATATTCCTGGGCAAAATGTACTGCTAACCACTGGGTAAAATTGCTCACCGCTGCCTTGGCTGCAGAATATCCGGGAATTCTGGTAAGCGGACGAAAGGCGTTCATGGATGAAATATTAATAATAGAACCTCCTTCTTTATTTTCCACCATATTCTTTCCAAAAACCTGGGAAGGAAGTATAGCCCCTCCAAAAAGATTAAGTCCAACTACCTTCTCTAAAGCAGAAAGAGGAAGGTCAAAAAATTTAAGCTCTTCTGAAGTAGTCGCCCCTTTTGTATTACCTCCAGCGGCATTAAGTAAGATATCCACTTTGCCAAAATCTTTAATTACCTCATCTCTGCAGGACTTTATTTTTTCTATATCCATTACATTTATATAATACCCTTTAGCTGTTATTCCCTGTTCTTGTAACTGCTTTGCAGCTTTATCGGTATTTACAATATCACATAGGGCTATTTTGGCACCGGCTTTACCTAATCCCTTGGCAATAGCAGAACCTAAAACCCCGGCACCTCCGGTAATTACTGCAGTCTTCCCTTCTAAACTAAACATATTAAAATTTCCCTTCATTTATCTTCCCTCCTTGTGTGTAGGGTTGTATTGCAATACACCCCTACTTTAATTGTTATCTATTCTTTAATATTTGATATATGAGATACCATCGATCTTATCTCTCATTCTGGTTCCTGGCTTCTGAATTCTGAATACTTCCTATCTAAATATTTATCTAATTAAAAGCTCCAAGTGTCTTTTAATATGATTAGAAAGTTCTCGATAATGGTCTTCTTCATACTCAAATAATATTTTGTAGATTCTATCTTTAAAGATATATTTTCCTTCATCATTCTTTGCCCTCAGAATAGAACCATAGGTTATATGGATAAGCTGACGAGAATCTGGCTTACTAAAAAGGTCAACTAATTGCCCATCAGAAAGTTTATCTATATTCGGAACACGGGAAAGGTCTGTAGTTAAATTATAAGATGCTCTATCTTTGGCAAAATTCTTAAGAGCAAATCGATGAATTTCTCGATAAAGAGCCGGGTCTTTCATGGCAACCACTTTTACTTCCTCTAACCAGCTGGTCCCGGCAGTTTTTATATGGCAAAGACCGTCTGTCTCCTGAGAAAAAATAGGATAAACAGAAAACTTATCACTCCCGGTGTGAAGAGAAAGTTTGTATCCTTCAATATTTTTTGCTATAGCTGCGTGTAAAGAAAATTCTCTGGCAAACTGCTTCACGTCTCCTATATATTCTATTCCCTTTTGCCAATCCCCTAAGAAATGAAGGGCTAAGTTCTGGAAATCTACCCCTCTTCTTTTAAGCTCCAGAACAATAAACAAATGAGCCAAAGGAGAAGTAACAGTGGGAGTTTCGTCTACAGAAATTTCTAAATCAAATTTTCCCTTTTTGTAATCTTTTAAAAATTCGTAACATTCCACCACATGGTTTAAGGCTTCGGAATAAGTAAGTATAATTTTTCTTAATGATTTTTCATCAAATATTAACTCTTGTTCACCGATTTTAGATTTCTTATTTAAATATAAATTTTCTATTTCTTTATTCTTAGGAATTTTATTATAAAGTTGGCTCAGCTCTTGTTCGTTTAATCCCTCTATACCCTTACTAATAAAATCGGAAGGGTCTAAAGTAAACATGGTGAAGCCGCAATCTGCTGCTTCTTTTAATTCTTTAATATTTTTTACATGATCGGCATCTGCCCCAAAGGGCCCTTCATATCCTTCTTCAAAACAACCCCAGATTGCATCATCTAAAACTTTCTGCCAATTTCTTTCCGTTCTGGACATCTCTCTAACTGATTGCTGAGCTAAAATGGGGAAAATATCCTTACCTTTAAAAGCTTGAAGATGAGCAGGAGTAGCTATACCCAAGCGATCTCCGGTACCAAAAGATGGTTTAAGACCACAAAAAGAAGGATTAAGAAAAGGAAATATTTCTCGCAGTAAATTAAGGTTATGATGATCCAAGTAGCATCTCTTCACTATCAATTCATATTTATCAATTTTGATTTCTTCTAAATTATCACCTTCAAAATATTTGCAAATTTCACGGGTACCAACACCTACTAAATATTTGTTATGGTTATCTCTCACCATAAAAAAATAATTGTTTTTTTCTAATTTTATAGAAGGCACATAAACCTTGTATCTATCACCATAATGCTTATCAAATAATTGCAAAACATACTGTTTATTCATTAAACTCTCCTTTTCAATTAAATAACCTCATTTGATTTTCATACATCAACGCTTTTGTTGCTTTAATGTCTACATTATAAGATATTTGTCCATTTGAAACAAGCTTTCCTAATACTCTATATATTGCACTCTCAAAAATTTCAAATTTATTTGCTTGTGATAAATTTTCTTTCATTACAGGCTGGGTTTCATTTGAGGAAGGCAAAGAGAAGTTTTTGTTATGCGGTAAATATTTTCGATTACATAAGTAGACTCGTTATACTTCCAGATAAATGTAGGATGAATGTTATTTTTTAACTATTTTTTTTAACTTGAGAACTCCCTATGGTTCGCCACAGGGAGTTCTCAAGTTAAAAACAGATCCTTGATAGATGCTCTGGTAGACCTTGAATTCTTGTATTTAGTCTAAAGAGGGACCCTGCGCCTGTCCCTTCTTCCGGCCTCTTATCCCCGCCTGCACTAGTAATATATATATCCTGATAATCTACGCCTCCAAAGGTCATACAGGTAATCTTTCTGGCGGGGAAAATAACCTCTAAAACCTCTTTGCCGTCTGGAGTAAACCGCTTAATACAACTCCCGTTCCAGCGCGCAGACCAGACATATCCTTCAGCATCAACGGTCAGACCATCAGGCCCTATTCCCTCTTCCCCTGCTTTCAGGAAAAGCCTCTGGTTACTCAGAGAGCCGTCTTTCACATTATAATCAAAAACATAAATTTCACCTTTTTTGGAATCTGTAAAATACATCTGCTTTTTATCAGGAGTAAAACCCATTCCATTAGAAAGTCCTACTTTATTTAAAATCAAAGTTAACCTCCCATTTATGTCCAGGCGGTAAAGATAAGCTTCCCCTCTTTTATCCGGCATTGTTCCACAGAAAACCCTGCCTGCCGGATCAGTAATCACATCATTAAATCTGGTACCCTTAAGCGCGGGAAATTCTTCTATCAAAGTAATTAGTTTATTATTCTTCCAGAGTTTGACTACTCCCTCTTCCATAAAGAGAAGCAGGGAACCATCTTCCTGGATCGTATATCCGCCAACTATATCTCCCCGATAAACCTCCTCAACCATTCCGGTCTCCGGATCATACCGATAGATAATCCCTTCAGGTATATCAAGCCAGTATAATCTTTTCTCCAAGGGATGCCAAAGGGGTCCCTCCCCCACCTTGCACTTAATATCAAGCACTATTTCCGGCTTCATATAATTCTCCTTTAATAATTGAGTATACTTATTGGTTACAGCCTTCTATCTTACAGTAGGTATAATCGAAAAGGACGACTCCCTTCATATAACAATTAGAGTTACATTTGTTCCATATTGTTCACCTAATGAAAGTCTGCCATCTCGAGTCCCCACAATGCTTTTGTCTTAATTAAAACCTCTCCTCCTGAAGGAACGGGTTTTTCCACCTCTTTCGGTGAGAGCTTATAAAGACAATTTTAAATTACTTCCTTTATATATTCTTTATTTCAGTCACACAGAACACTCTCTCTAATTTATATCATTAAAAACTATTACACAACTCAGTTCAGTTTAAGGATTTATCACTTATCGGCTTTTTAAGTTCGTAGAATTCATTGGTCACATCTGGATTTTCTACAATCAGCATTTCTGACTTTTCCGATAGAGAAATTACCCCGTGCCAGATTCCCGGGCTCAAAACAATAGGTTTATCAAGCTTGAAAGCAGTAATTTCTTCTTCCGAGTCAATAGCCAGCAGTAGAACAGCTTCCCCGCTCAAGGGAATAAACACTTCCGGTGTATTAGGGTGGCATTCTAACACTTTTACGACTTTTCCCATCTGTTCCAAATATCCGATCTGCCAACCTTTAGCAAATTCTTTAAAAATAACAAAAAAGTTAAAAAACCCTTCTTTTGTAACTTTTGGAGTCTCTTTCGGCAGAGGCTTCAATACTCTACCAAAGGACCCAAACAACTCCTGTATTAATTCTAAAGTTAAAATCCTCATTATTTTAACACTCCTTCATATGATTGGGGTAGCAATTTATATGAGTCTGTATCGAAGATGAACTAGGATTTAAATAGCAAAGAATATAATATGATTATAATCTAAAAAGTAAAAAATAGTAATGAAGGGGCACGATGCATCGTATCCCTACAACATAATAATAACCAAAAAATATAATTTTCTAAAAATTATCTTCAGCACACTATATATAATATATTGAAAATATTTTTGACTCTTTGGGAAATATCTATATAATAATATTTTTTTAAAATAAATTAATATTTTAATTTATTCACAATAGTTTTGCTAATATCATAAAGAATGCCCACATCAACAGAAAAAGCCATATATTGAACCCCTAATGAAACCCAAAATTTAGCTGTTTCTACATCATCAGCAAAAGTTCCCACGGCAATTTTACTTTGCTCGCACTTTAAAACTACCTCTTTCATCTTTTCGATGACTAAAGAATGGTTAACCTCTCCAGGAATACCCAAAGATTGAGAAAGGTCATAGGGACCAATAAAAATAACATCTATACCAGGAACTGATAATATTTCATCCAAGTTATTTATACCTTCAACCCCTTCTATATGGGCAATAATCATGGTTTCTTCATTGGCAGATTTAAAATATTTAAATTTATCCATGGAAGAATAATTCGCAGCACGAACATATCGACAGACTCCACGTTCACCCTGAGGGGAGTACTTAACTGATTTTACTGCTCGTAGCGCATCAGATTTACAATTAATCTGGGGAATTTCTACTCCTTGAGCTCCGATATCCAGTGCTCTTAAAATAAGAGATTCATCATTGTTGGCGACTCGAATAATGGGAGTAATATTTACAGTTTCAGCTGCCCTTATCATATTTTGAGCACTTTGCATGGAGATAGGCCCATGTTCTGCATCAATAATTACAAAATCAAATCCAGCAAATCCCATAATTTCCACTGCTGCTGGATCAGTAAACTTCATAAAGGGGCCAAAGACATTCTTTCCTTCTTCTAAGGTTCTTTTTAAATAATTTTCTATCAAATTTTTTTCTCCTTTTTATGATTTATCATCAATCTACCATTATATCCTGATCTTTTTGATAATTATCGCCATCACCATCACCAGTCTATAATAGATTGATCGTCATCAGCATATAATCGAGGAGAATCCCAGTTTCCATCAAACAAACGCTCGGCTATAACCTCTTCGTTTAGTTCGATACCAAGACCGGGTTTATCAGAAACACTGATATACCCATCTTTAATTTTAAACGGTTTTTTTAGATACCCTTCACCAAGGTCCCATCCATCTTTCATACCAAAATGTTCTCCGATGAGAAAATTGGGCGTACAACACGCAAACTGCAGATTAGCTGCCAGGGATATAGGACCTAACGGATTATGAGGAGCTACTTTGCAATAGTATGTTTCGGCCATAGCTGCTATTTTCTTCACTTCCAGGATACCGCCGGCATGACATAGGTCTGGTTGCAACACAGAGACTGCCCCGGCTTCTAAGAGTGGACGGAAACCGTATCTAGTAACCAACCGTTCGCCAGCGGCTATTGGGACAGTGACGGAGCGGGTTATCCGTGCTAGTTCGTCCGTGTTCTCCGGAAGACAAGGTTCCTCGACAAATAGAGGATAATACTGTTCAATTTCCCTGATAATTTGAATTGCTACATCGGGATTAACTCTTCCATGAAAGTCTATGGCAATATCAATTTCGTCCCCGACAGCTTGCCGTATCTCGGCAAACCTGTACTTTTGAGATTCGATGTACGCTTTCACGCCTCGATTGGCAGTATAAGGCTCCAAAAGCACCTTGAAGGCGGTGAAACCGTTCTTTTTTCTTTCAAGTGCCCGGTCAATAATTTTTTCCGTAGTAGCACCCCAACAGTGACCGTACATCCTTACTTTTTCACGATATTTACCTCCGAGCATTTCATAGACCGGCATGTTATAATACTTTCCCTTTATATCCCACAAGGACTGCTCAATCCCGCTGATAGCGCTAACTAGAATAATTCCACCCCGATAAAAGGTATTCCTATACATAGACTGCCACAGATACTCTATCCGTAAGGGGTCTTGCCCCATAAGAAAAGAGGCTTGCTCCATAATAGCGGTTTCCACAGTACGAGCACGACCTTCTACCATAGGCTCACCCCATCCGGTAATTCCTTCATCAGTTGATATCTTGAGAAAGGACCATCGAGGTTTCACATGAAAGACTTGGAGATTAGTTATTTTCATATTTTTCTCCTAAGAAATATTTGTTGACGACCAGGAGACATTGAGATCATTCTCGGTAACTACGGGGAGCAAGGCTCCTCCATCAATATCAAGGCAAGATCCAGTCATATAGGAAAACTCTTCTGATGCTATTCTGCATATAACAGCCGCAATTTCCTCGGGATTAGCGAAGCGTTTCAATGGAATTTTTGCCTTTGCCTGTTGAATAGGATCATCTTTAGGCCAACCCACATCGGTATACCCGGGAGCTACAGCAACAACTCGAATCCCATACCGGGCTAGCTCGAATGCTGCATTCTTTGTAAATTTCGCAATTGCCATTTTTGTGGGGCCATAAACGCTGGCAGTAGGCCAGCAACCATCTTTCTGATTCGAGGAGATATTTAAAATGACGCCTTTTTTTTTCATATCGATCATCTTTTGTGCCGCCCGCTGAGTACAGAAAAACGTTCCCTTCCAGTCAATGTTTGTGACCGCATTCCATAACTCCTCTGTTACCTGAATAAATGGAGCAAAAATACTCACCCCTGCGTTATTAACAAGAAGATCAATAGATCCGAACTCCTGAAAGAACTGGTCAAACATCGAGTTGATTTCGGAAACGTTTCCGATATTGGCTTTCAAGACAAGAGATCTACGTCCCATTTTCTTGATGTGGTCTGCTACCTCCGTAGCCTCTACACTATGGACATTATAATTCACTCCCACATCATATCCCCGCTTAGCTAAAGCAAGGGCTACTGCTCTTCCGATTCCTCTACTTGACCCAGTCACTAAAGCAATTTTACTCATATAGTTACCTCATTACATTTTAAGATCTTTGATACTTACATCCATTTGTTCCCCGAACTCCTAATTCGAAAGAAAATAGCGTCCCATCCAGAGAAGATACCAGGCCATTATCCAATCCATTCAGGGTAGAGGTGAAGTCATTCTTGTCTCTAGATAATAAGCTGGGTCCGCTTTTTTTATCAGATTATTATATGGATTTCCGTAATCTTTCCTGCCTGATCTGATCGATCGTAACTGCAATGAGAAGAATTCCTCCTCTGGCAATGTATTGATAAAAGGTCGGGATATTCATCAGGTTCATAGCATCCTGGACCGTTCCCATAATCAGAACACCCACAATGACGCCTTTTATAGGAGCTATGCCACCCTTCAATGATACACCACCCAAAACACAGGCGGAGATTACATCGAGTGAAAAACCTAGAGCTGCATTTGGCTGTCCAGAGGTCATTCGGGAAGCAAGGACAACTCCGGCAAAACCGGCCATGAGTCCCTGCACCAGAAAAATGATGATTTTTATTCTGTCAACATTTATACCCGCAAGGCGCGCAGCTTCGATATTTCCTCCAATGGCCAGGGAATCCTTTCCATAAGTAGTTTTATTAATAAGGATACCGAACACCCCAAAACAAAGAATACTAATCAATATAGGATTAGGGATTCCAAAAAAATTCCCGTTTCCCAAAGCAAAAAAATTCGCGTTTCCAATAGTTCTTGCCTGACCCCCGCATACGATGAAAGTAAATCCACGGACCATCTGCGCCATTGCAAGAGTGGTAATAAGAGCGTTGATATGAATTTTTGCGATGATCAACCCATTCATCAACCCGATAAGACCCCCACCAACTATTCCACAAAAAACACCCAGAAATACGTTCCCTGACATATTTATAACAACTGCGGCCAGAACTCCAGAAAAAGCGACAATTGACTCCACAGAGAGATCGAAATCACCTGAAGCAAGGCAAAACAGCATAGTACATGCAACCATGCTAACCATTGAAACCGACAACCCCAGGGCTATCATGTTACGTAAGGTGAAGAAATAAGGAATGAACAGGGAAAAAAGGATAAAGAGTACAATGTAAACAATCACTATTCCGGAATTTGTCCAAAATCCTCTAAGTATCTCCCTAATATTAAAAAATCTGTTTGCGGTAACCCCGCTGCTATGCTCAGTCATATGACTTTTCCCCCTAAGAAATCCTGTTTTGCTTGTTATTTTCTGGCAATGCAAAATTAAGAACCTTTTTTTCGGATACATTGGCACGATCGAGTTCTGTGACTTTCTGTCCATTCCGCATAATAATTACTCTGTCTGAAATACCTAGAACCTCCGGTAGTTCACTTGATACGAAGATAATGGCCTTACCAGATTCGGCCAACTTGTAGATCAGTTGATAGATTTCACTTTTCGTACCCACATCGATTCCTCGAGTCGGTTCATCCATAATAATTACCTTGGTTTCGATAGACAAAAATCTTGCCAAAATCACTTTCTGTTGATTCCCTCCTGACAGGTTTCTAACCAATTGCTCCAGGCTGGGCGTTTTTATTTTCAACTTGTCTATAAAATCAGTAGCATTCTGCCGTTCTTTTACCTGGTCAAGGAAAATACCGAATTTGACAAAATGTTTTCGGACAGTAATATTTATATTCTCGTTTACATCCCGCACCGGGATTATACCTTCACGCATCCTATCCTCCGGACACAAGACAATTCCGGAGACAAGAGCATTACCCGGATTTTTAATGAACACTTCTTTACCATTCAGAAAGATGCTTCCTGATTCCTTTTCAGAAAGACCATAGATAATCCTCATCAACTCGGACCTTCCGGCCCCGACCAAACCATAGAAACCCAGCACTTCTCCACTTTTCACAGAAAAATTTACAGGTTTCTGGATTCCAGGACCTTTTAAGCCTTTCACCTCAAGCACTGTCTCTCCCTGTTCTCTTGACTTGTATCCGTAAATATCAACTATGGAACGACCGACCATTTTTTTTACTATTATATCATTGTTGACTAAACGCATATCCTCAAACGTTTTTATCAGTTTTCCGTCCCTGAACACGGAAACAGAATCACATAGCTCAAATATTTCATTCAAAAGATGAGAAACATAAATTATCACACAACCCTGCTTTTTCATACTGCGAATGATAGTAAATAACTGCTTTTTCTCGTTTTCAGAAAGGCTCGATGTCGGTTCGTCAAAGGCTATGATTTTCGCATTCAATAGTAAAGCTTTCCCGATTTCAATCATCTGCCGCTGAGCAATTGGAAGATTTTTAACAATAGTATGTGGATCGATATCCTCTAATAATAATGCAAGCTGCCGGGCAGCTATGTTATCGAGTACGGATGTCTGAATAAAACCATGTTTCGCTGGGAGATGGCCAAGTAGTAAATTTTCCGCAACGTTCATTTCAGGAACAAGATTCAGTTCCTGATAGATAACCGCTACACGGGAATCTATAGCGCTTTTAGTTGATTTAAATCGTATTTCCTTCCCGTCTATAAAAATACTCCCCTTAGTTGGGGTATAGGCTCCGCTCAGTATTTTTAGAAGCGTGGACTTCCCTGCGCCATTTTCCCCCACAAGGCCATGGATTGAACCTTCATTAACACTAAACGATACATCGTCCAGAGCTTGAACACCAGGGAATTGTTTACTAATACCTTTAAATTGTAAGTACCCGTCCATTGTTGTTCCTTTCGAACCGGGGTTTTGGATTTATCCAGAACCCCGGTATAGAGTAACGATATAAAAAAGAACCTTCTCTTCTGTTATTTCTTAATCTAATCCCATTTCTTTAAGTACTTGCTGGTAGTTTGTGCGGTCCATAAGAACACCTGAGGTTGAAACAACTTTCGGTGGTTCTACACCGTCTTTAATCCATTTGTACATATTTTCAGCAGTTCCAAAACCGTGTTGTTTGGCAGCAAGGAGAACAGTAGATATAAATCCCGTCATCTCTTTCTTTTCAAACTCGCCGATAGCAATAGCACTGCCGTTGATACCAACACCAATGATGTTCTCAGCTTCAATACCATTTCCTTCAAGGGCACGTACTCCACCAATGGTAGTGTCATCACAAAGAGAATACACAAACCAATTCTTGATTTCCGGATGACCTGCAACAAGAATATTTGTGGCATCAAAACCGGCTTCGATATTGGAACTGGTCTTAGTGGGAGTATCGAAAATGTTTTTTTCAGAAAAGCCCATACTTGTCAACATATCGCTGGCACCGTCAGTACGCTCCTTGCTGGTGGGAAGCTCATTAAAAGTCAGGCAAGCTGCTCCGGTAGAATTAAGATCCCATCCTCGATTTTTAGCTTCTTCCATACAAGCCTTACCAACCTGCTTTCCAATTTCATAGGCAGAAATTCCCATATGAGGAACATCTTCCATTGGCTTTCCATCAAACCCGATAAATCTATCATCGACACTCATTACCTTGAGTTTATACTGATCCGCTTTCATCTTGATAGATGGACCTAATTTTACATCAGGTGTGCAGATAATGAAACCCTGAGCATTTTGTGCTGAAAGATTATCTATGGCGGCAAGAACTTTTTCCCCATCCGGTGTTCCAATTTTTACCAGCGTAAATCCATATTCTTCTGCTGCCATGCCTGCAAATTTCCATTCATCCTGGAACCATGGATTTTCGGGCATCTTAACGAGAAATCCGATCTTGATTTCTGCAAAGCTAAATGAAGTAAATACAATAATTAAAGCTAATACCAGACCTATTACTAATAAATTACGTTTCATAAAATTAATTCCTCCTTTAATATTTTTACTAGATAAAACAGTTTAACTAACTACTTATATTGTTTCTTTTTTATGCACCTCCTTTTTTAAGTTAATTTGTCTTTTCGCTCTTTCGTTATCAATTATCAACAAGAAGAAAAAAATACTTGTTAAAATAATGTATAAAAATTATTTTTAACTAAACTCACACACTAAATTTTAATTGGTTTAATTGATTACATTTTTTCATGTCTTTAATGATAGTATATTCCTTTCTACTACCTCAAGCGTTGCGCTTCATTATTGAACTGTTGATTTTAATAACAGTCTTATCTTTGAACTCTACCCGATGATGCTCCTCCAGCTAAATTGGTTACCTCTTCTAGTGAAAGTAAAGGTAAGTCACCAGGAATAGAATGCTTAAGGCAAGATGCTGCTACTGCAAATTCAAGAGACTCTCTATCATTCGGTAAGTTGTTAATACCGTAAATTAAACCTGCCGTAAAAGTATCTCCTCCTCCTACTCTATCGACAATATTATGAATTTCATACTTTTTTGAAACAAGAAACTCTTCCCGATTATTAAGAACTGCTGACCATCCATTTTGGTTTGCAGAATGGCTTTCCCTCAAGGTTATGGCAATTTTCTTGATATTGGGATATAAATTAAGAACCCTATCGGTCAATTCTCTATACTTTTCTGTTTGGAGTCTTCCTGACTCTACATCTATATCCACTTTAACGCCAAGAGATTTTTGACAATCCTCTTCATTCCCTATAATAATATCAGCATATTTAACCAACTCGGTCATTACCTCAGGGGCAGACTTCCCATACTTCCATAACTTTTTTCTAAAATTAAGGTCACAGGAAATAGTGATACCTTTTTCTCTCGCTTTTTTTACTGCTTCTAAGGAAAGCTCTGAGGCCGAAAGAGAAATAGCAGGAGTAATACCAGAAATATGAAACCAACTTACTCCGTCAAATACTTTGTCCCAATTTATATCACCGGGACTCGCTTCGGCAATAGCTGAATGGGAACGGTCGTAAATAACCACAGAAGGTCTTTGGTTAGCTCCGGCCTCTAAAAAGTAGATGCCCAATCGATTTCCTTTTCTCACGATAAGCGAAGTATCTACGCCCTGTCTTCTTAATTCTCCGATACAAGCATCTCCAATTAGGTTATCAGGAATTACAGATACATAGGCTACCTTCAAGCCAAATCGGGCTAGTCCAACGGCTACATTTGCCTCTCCCCCTCCAAAGGTAGCTTCTAAAAGAGGGCTCTGAAAAAACCTTTCCCAATTAGGTGGTTTAAGCCGCAACATTATTTCGCCAAAAGTAATATATTTTTTCATTGTCTCCTCCTTTTCAACGATTATTTTTGCAAAAGATGAATAGCAAATCCCGATACTTCCTGATCTAGATAGACTGTTTTAAGTTTACCATCCTTTTCTTTTTTAGTCTCGGGAAGAATGGAAATGCCTTTCATTTTTAAGTAGGTTATTGCCCGGTGAATATCGTTAGTAGCTATAGCAATATGACCATGTTTCCCCAAATATTTGTTTTTCATAACTTCAAAACCCGAACCAACAAAAACAGAGCTTGTTCCCTCCTTTATAGGTAAATAAAAAAGGTGTGAAAGTTGGTTGGCAGAATTAAGAGCTTTATCTTCATCTTCCTCATTTATCCCCAGGTGGGCAAATTCAAAACCGAGCATTATAGAAACCGCTTCTTTTGTAATTCTGGTAATCTCATTAAAGTTACCTGAAGAGATGAGGTCGGTCTTTACCATCCAACTACCTCCACAGGCATGTACTTTTTTGTTGGATAGATAAGAAGTTAAGTTATTCAGGTTGATCCCTCCGGTGGGAATAAACTTTATTTCGGAATAAGGTGCTGACATAGATGCAAGAAGTGATAACCCTCCTGATGCTTCAGCAGGAAAAAATTTTACTACCTTAATTCCTCTTTCCAAGGCCATTTCAATCTGGGTTGGGTTATTGATGCCAGGAGTTATCGGAACGCTGTTTTCTATACAATAATCTACTACTTTTGGATTAAAACCCGGGGAAACAATAAACTTAGCACCGGCAGAAACCGCCTTTTTTACCTGTTCAATGGTTAATACAGTCCCCGCGCCAACTAAAAGTGTTGGAAGTTCTTTGGTTAAAGATTTTATTGACTCTTCTGCAGCAGAAGTTCTGAAGGTAATCTCAGCAATGGGGAGATCACCATTGATAAGTGCTCTCCCAAGAGGAAGCGCGTCTTCAGCTTTTTCAATTTTAACCACCGGAACAATGCCCAGTTCACCGATTTTTTCAAGAGTCTTATTCATTTAAATAATCTCCTTTTTAAAGACATACTATTTATTACTACAATCCTTATCGTTAAGATTAGGTATAATGAATTTATGTCTTATTTCAGTCAAATATTAATTCATTTTCTGCTTACAACTAGAATAATTTTTCTATCATTCAATTTTCATTTTTTGACAATTTACCATTATATCCCAATCTTTTAGATATCTTTTCACTTGTCTCGACAAGAGCTTCTTTTAGATTATTTTGTGCATTTTTATCTATCCTAAAAATAGGACTTGAAATACTAAGGGCAGCTATTACTTCCCCTTGATAATTCCTAATGGGGGCAGCTATACAGCGAACATCCTTTTCGTTTTCTTCTCTATCTAGGGCAAAACCCTGTTTTCTTACTTTACCAAGTTCTTTTTCTAATTCCCTTTTATCAGTGATGGTATTCTCGGTAAGGCGAGAAAGCACTTTTCCCCCTAATGTTTTCTTTCTTTCTTCCGTTGAAAGATGGGCTAACAGCACTTTCCCCAAAGCAGTACAGTGAAGAGGAGCTCTTTTGCCTACGTAAGAGATCATTCTTATAGTTTGAGAAGATTCCTCTTTGGCTAAATAAAGAACTTCTCCTTCTTCCCGAACTCCCAAATGGACAGTTTCATTACACAACTTTACTAATTCTTTTAAATAAGGAGTAGCTTCTTTTACCAGATCCATTTGGTGCAGTTTCGCCATACCTAACTCTAATAACTTCAGACCCAATCGGTATTTTTGGGATTTGGGATCCTGTTCTACATAACCCCAGTATTTTAGGGTATCTAATATGCGGTGGATAGTGCTGGGATATAATCCTAGTTTTTCACTGATTTCGGTCATATGCATAGAGGAACCATGGTGAAGCAAAATATCCAGAATGGAGAAGGTTTTATCTAAAACTTTTATGGGGTAATTAGGACTTGTTTTTTCCATCTTTTCCCGCTTAGATTATTTCTATATTATAGAAATTATTTCTATATTTACTCTGCTTTTATTATACAAGATTAGTTTTAATTTTGTCAACTTTTTGTTTGAGTCCAATACATTTGCACCATTGAAGGATCTTTGCTATTTAATAACTTACTACAATATTCAATCGGAGTCAAAAGATTCAAACTTCGATGAGGTCGGTAGAAGTTATACTCAATCAGACAA
>Ga0268285_1000124_pt1 | contig 50071 bp, 41 predicted proteins | sample saktaG_2_FD_190144 | JGI IMG/M metagenome (GOLD analysis project Ga0268285, IMG submission 190144) | Saline water microbial communities from Sakinaw Lake, British Columbia, Canada - sak_2013_06_06_120m | ecosystem: Environmental > Aquatic > Non-marine Saline and Alkaline > Saline ... | reverse complement strand
TGTTAAATCCAAATGGCGGCAACGTCGGCATCGGCACGACGAACCCTGGAAACCCTTTAGCGGTAAATAGGTCAGCAGATGGGGTAATAATAGATCTTGAATCTGCCGATGCTGTTGAAGGAACTATTTCTATTTCTGGCAATACCACTTCTTACAACGCTTTCACTGGCTCTCACTATGCCTGGACAGACGAAACAATAGAAAAAGGAATGTTAGTTTCCTTGACAGAGGATAATAAGAACTTTCACGGCAATCCTAATTCTGAAATCCTTTATGGAATAACTAAATCTACAACAGCCAATGATTCAAAAATATTAGGAGTATATTTAAGTTTACAAAGCCCGGATCAAACAGCTGATTTGGATAATCCCCATTTAGTAGCTGCTGTAGGTAATATGGATGCTTGGATAGCTGACAATGGACAAAATATTACAGTCGGAGATTATCTTATCTCCTCTGATGTCCCTGGCCATGCTCAAAAAGATAAACAAGAATATCCAATCAGCTATATTATTGCCAGAGCGGCTGAACCTATTGATTGGAGTAAAGTTAGTGAAACAGTTAATGGAGTTAAGCATAAAAAGATTTCCGTGCTTTTTGGGAACTTTACCCGAATGCCTGGTTTTGAAGAGTTAGAGGAAAGATTGTCTCAACTCACAGTGGCTCAAGACCCAGTTACGGGTCAGATTGTCCAATTAGACATTAATCAGCTGAAATCAGGACTTGCTTCGCTTGGCTTGGTTATAGACGAAAACGGAGTTTTGGTAATAGACAGCTTGAAAGCCGGAAAACTGGAAGTGGGCACTCAAGCCAAGCCAACCGGCATCACCTTATATGATGAAACAACCGGAGAGCCGTATTGTTTGAAGATAAAGAACGGGCAGACCGTGACAGAGGCGGGAGAATGCGAGAATGCGAAAGGAAACAATAACGGGCAAGATTCTGCCTCAATGTCGGGCAACTCCGGCAGCGGGACAGACATTATTATTTATTACTATGACAATGACGGGGATGGATACGGGGTGACAAACAATTTTCATGAAGGAAGCCAGCCAGCCGGGTATGTGCCGAATAGCGATGATTGCGATGATTGGAGCGCAGATGTCAATCCGGGCGCGGAAGAAATTTGCGGCGACGGCATAGACAATAATTGCGATGGAGTGATTGATTGTCTCGCTGCAGAAGTTGCGACATCCGAAGTTGCCGAGCAGAACCATCAAGAGGTCCCTGCCTCAACGTCTGGCAACTCGACAAGCACGCCATTTTCAACCACTGCCACCAGTACAACCGCAACCGCAACCGCAACTGCAACCGCAACCAGCACCACTGCCACCAGTACAACCACAACAGCCACCAGCACAGAACTGGTTTCAACCAGCACCGAGCCGGCCGCCACAAGCACTCCAGAATAATCAATAATAATTAATCATTAATCACTGATCACTGATAACTGATAATTGATACACGAGCCCAAAAATTTTATGGAAAACATTGAAAAAACCAAAGAAAACCTCACGGATAGGGAAAAAGACCCTCAAATTTCCGAAACTCGTGAGGTTGAAGCAGGGCAAAGTTGTGAGTTAAAACAACCTGAAAAAGAACCAATTTTTGAAAAATATCTCCGTCCCGGAACTGAAAAATGCCCTTATTGTTCGAGCAAAAATATCACCAAGCGAGGCAAGCGAAAGAAGAAAAATGAAATTGTTCAGTTATATTTATGCAAGAACTGCGGCCGGACATTTACTCCCTTGAGCATCAAGGGCCGGCACTATCCCTTAAAACTGATTTTAGATGCTTTGAGTTATTATAACTTGGGCTATACTTTGGAAGAAACCGCCCAGTTCCTTAAAACAGAATACAATCTGCCCGTGAAAACGGCGACCGTCGGCAATTGGCTTGAGGATTTTAGCGACCTTTGCAAATATTCAAGAATGCGCAAGTTTGGGAAAAAGTTATTTTCGCCCCAAGAAATTCTGCCTGGCATCAGTTTGTATCACCGCCAGATTTACAAGTTCCAGATTCATCGGGCAAAATTGGCTTTGCTGTTGCAGGAAGACCCGAGGCACTATAAGCTAAGTCCTTTGCAAGATTTTTTAGAGGCGACATTTGAAGAGTGCCCGCACCATCTTTTTAAGGAGGGAATAAGGGCTTCGGAAGCAAAAGTGAATTTTAACTTAGACAAAGTATTGTTCAGGGAAAAATACAATTATGCCAACAAATTGGCTAAATTGGTTTTACAGACCGTTGAAGAGAACAAGTTCCGGCATCAGGCCTTGCAGAAATTTTTTATCAGCAATGATTCTGTTACCGTAGCTTCAGAAGTGCCGGTTTATCTTTTGCCGGAAGACGTGGAACATATGGAATCCCAGCTTGATTTTGAGATTCCTTTGAAAATAGAAAAGGTTTTGACCGGGCACATTGATTTAATCCAGTTAAGAAACGGCGCGGTCCATCTTTTGGATTACAAGCCGAAGGCAGAAAAAGAGCATCCGATTACCCAACTTACTCTTTACGCTTTGGCAATGTCGCGTTTAACCGGTTTGCGCTTGTATAACTTTAAGTGCGCCTGGTTTGACGAAAATCATTATTATGAGTTTTTCCCCCTGCACATTGTTTATAAGCTGCGGGAGCGCCAGCCGAGGGTGTCCAGAAACCAGAAGAAGTTGGAAATTCTATGAAACAAAACAAATTGAAAATCATTAGCGCAAAGGATTTAGGCAAACTGGCTCTGCCGGATTTTTGTCCCCGCTGTTTTTGGATAGAACGGCATCTTGGCAATCCGCCAAGCATATTCCCGGGCATTTTCAGCACCCTTGATGCGGTTACCAAAAGAAGCGCGCACCGGGCTTTTGCGGAAAAAGGGAGTCCTCCCAAATGGCTGTCTATCTCGGACGCGATAGAGATTGAAGAAGGGGACACCTATTTTAAGCTGCCTATTCAAGATAAGGGTTGGGTTTTGGTTGGCAAACCGGATGACATTTTTAAGCTAAAAGACGGAAGTTACCATATTGTGGATTATAAGACCGCGAAGTTTACTGGCAGACAAGACGAATTGTTTCCAATGTACGAAATTCAATTAAACGCTTATGCCTATTTAGCGGAGAAATACGGGTTTGAGCCGGTGAGAAAATTATCATTGATTTACTGCCAGCCGAAAGACGACTTGGATAATGATGAGAACTTCAGCTTGAGTTTTACCGTCCATTATTTGGAAGTGCCTTTGGATTTAGAAAAAGTTTTATCGCTTCTTAGCCGGGCCCGGGAGATAGTTGACCAAGACAAGCCATCTGAAGCCCGTTATGGCTGCCAAGGTATTTGCAATTGGATAAAGGGAATTAATTTTTGAAATGTATGGCCTATCCCTATCCTTATAAAAAGACGCGGTTCAGGCCGAGAAAGCCGGTGCGTTCTTTCCGGGACTTGGAGGTTTATCAAAAAGCGCTGGAAGGAGCAGTGGCAGTGACAAAGAATATTTTGCCAATTTTGAAAGAGGTTGACTACCCCTTAAGGGATGAAATGGTGGTTTGTTCTTTAGAAATTCCGCGCCATATCGCCGAGGCGCACTCCAACCGATTTGAGAGTAAGGAACTGGCCTTTCCTTTATTGGACAAAGCAATGACAGGATGCAATAAAATGGTCGTTTATTTAGAACAGGTAAGGGACATTTACAGCGATAAAGTGGAGAGGGTAATGACAGAAGAGTTGATTAGAAAATATGTTTTCAACCGCAGAAAGATTTTCAATTTATACAAGGCCTGGAAGAAATTTTTAGACCAAGACCAGAATCAAGAACCAATAATCAATAATAATTAATGATTGATAACTGATAACTAATAATTGATATTTAAAAATTGTGGGTAATAGATTTTGTTTACAATAAATAAGAATTTGATATGATTCCTTATCAAACAAAAATTAGTAAACTTCCAGGCACTAATTATATGGAAGTCAGAAAAGAGGCGTTAGTTATGTTTAATCAGATCAAGAGAAAAACAAAAAGAAGACCCTACATCAGGTCCGCATATTTTAATAAGCAAAAAATATTTTTTGATTATTTTTGGAATCATTTATTTGAGAAAAACTTTAAAACAAGAACGAGAAGACTCAAATATTTTTCCTGTTGCGTTGATTTAATTAAGAATTCCAGAATTACCCCAACATCGAAAGAAAATATTGATAATAGAAATGAGGTATTGCATCGTTTTATGGGACAAACAAGAGATAAAGAAATATTTTTTGTTCAAATTAAAGAAGATAAAAAAAATGACAAGAAATATCTTATGTCTTGTTTCCCCCTTGAATAAATAAAAAACCCTCCGCCAGATTGAAGCTTATAAACTTCGGCCGAGGATTCTGTCATCAGTATAGCAAACCAGAAAAGCTTGTCAAGGGGAAAAATATTATTAATTATTTATTACTATTAAAAGTTTGAAAAAGACAAATCGATAGAGGACTCAAATTTATGCTGAATAATACTTTAAAATTTAAAGGCAGAACGGCGATATTTATTGATTATGCCAACATGAAAGCCTGGGCAAAGGACAAGAGATTTTTTATTGACTTAAAAGTACTTTATGATGTTGTTAAAAAAGCAAGACCTCCAAAAAAGGAGGTCTTGAAGAATTGTATATTTATATTATTCTGAAATTCTACAACTGTCAAGCCCCGATGCTGTGGATAAGAGTTAAGAGACTGCGACAATGATTTGAGCAATGGGTGTGAGGTTCAAGGGGGGTGTGTAGTAGAGGAACCCGAACCTGAGAGAACTCAAGATTAATGCTATGTTAATTTTATGATATCTAAATATTTTAAAGGGAGAGTATATGTTTTTTTTGAAGCAATGAAATATTTTGATAATTATGATGAAGCTATTTTTCTTACTGGTGACGGAGACTACTACTGGTTGTTTGGATATTTATTAGAGAAAGATAAAAAGATTAAGCTTCTTGCACACACAAAAAATACTGCTCAAGAATTAAAACAACTTTTCGGCGGAGCGTTTACAGACATTTCAAGACTTAAAGAACTATTGCAGTTTCTGGAGCAATAAAAAAAGCGGCGGACGCCTTCAAGGGATCCACCGCACTGTATTATAGTTAAAGTATAGCAAGCCCCAATAGTTTGTCAAGCCCCGATGCTGTGGATAAGAGTTAAGAGACTGCGACAACGATTTAAGCAACGGGTGTGAAGGTTCATGAAGAGTGTCAATAGCTGATAACTGATCAATAATCAATAATAATTAATTAATAATCTATCATTAAGGTTTTGAAGAAAACAAAAAAATATTTGGGAGATATGCGAGAAGAAGGGAGAAAGAAAATCACGCTCTTGGTTAGCGCCAAAGATAAGAATATCAAGAAGTGGCAAGGCCTCTCCAAAAAACAAAAAATCCAATATGCTGGAGCCGGTTTTTTAATTTTAATAATCGTATTGGGCTTTTCTTTTTATTTTATTCACAACAGGTCAGCAGAAGCGGACTGGTTTGACGATGGTTGGCATTACAGAAGAAAACTTACATTTAATAATGTGAGCTCAACAGAGAATTTGACAAATTTTCCGGTTTTAGTCAGCTTAAACTCTTCAAGAATCAGTTATTCTGATACTCAAGATTCCGGGCAGGATATCCGCTTTACCGACCCGAATGGAGTAATTTTAAAACATGAGATTGAAGAGTGGAACGAATCGGGCACCAGCACGGTTTGGGTAAAAATTCCGCAGATAGACGCTCTTTCCACGATTGATTATATCTATATGTATTATGGCAATCCTGATGCTACAGATGGGCAAGATATAGAAAATGTTTGGGATTCAAATTTTAAGATGGTTCAGCATTTGCAAGAAGCATCAACTTCAACCGGTGCTTATATAGATTCAACGTCTAATAATTACGATGGCACTGCCACTTCAAGTTTTGCTTCATCTGATTTAGATGTAGCAGGCAAGATAGATGGTGCTAATGATTTTGATGGCACAGATGACTGGATAGACATCGGCGCTTCATATAGCAGCGTGAAAACCGTAGAGTTTTGGATAAAAGCAGACAACACAACGAAGGATATCGTTGATTTGAACGGTAGCGCTTATATCAGCGTTAGCAGCGGGAACGCTACTACTACAGGATTTACTATCCCAACAATATATGTAGATGGTGTGGCCACCACAACCATAGATACTAATTGGCGATATGTGACTGTGACTACTGACACGGGATTGGATGCCAGCGATTTGGATATAGGAAGGAGAGAAGGAGGCACTTACTTTGATGGAATTATTGATGAAGTTCGTTTCTCCAGCACCGCTCGCTCCGCGGAATGGATTGAGGCGCAGTATTTGAGTATGACAGATGCTTATATTACTTATGGTTCGGAAGAAAACCAAGAAGGGGCGATAGTGGTTTGGCATTTTAACGAGGGCTCGGGCTCTATTGCTTACGACGGCTCAAATTACGATAATAATTTGGCAATTTCCGGCGCTACTTGGATAACCGGAAAATTCGGCAAGAGTTTGAGTTTTGACGGCACAAACGATGTTGCCACTACTTCTGACTCTTCTACATTAAGCCCGACCAGTTCATTTTCCATGACTGCCTGGATTAAAAGGGACGCTTCTTCAAATATAGATGTTATCGCCAATAAATGGAATAATTCTTCAGCCAGTTATAGGTTTTTAATTGACTCATCCGATCAATTGGCCTTGGCTCTGGAAAATTCTGCTGCTGGCTCTACTTCCACCAGTGCCACTACGATTACTGACACTGATTGGCATCATGTGGTGGCTGTTTATAATTCTGTAACTCCTTCAGTTTCCTTTTATATTGACGGACAGGCAGAAACTTCTGTAACCACTACGGGCTGGGAAGTTGGCAATACCGCCAATTTGTTAGTTCAATTAAGAGGATCCGGAGCTGCCTACAAAGACGCTGACGAAGCATATATATTCGGCGGATGGAATAATACTGACGAGATATTCAATACTAATATCTATAAATTTGATCCATCTTCGCCTACAACTAATTCCACAGATACTGGCCACGATTTGCCTCAGGGCTTAGAATATGCGCCTGCTGTTTATTATTCCTCAACCAATAAGGCATATATTTTTGGCGGTTATTGGTTATCGGGGACTGATGCGACATATACTGATGAAATTGTTGAATATAATGTGGCCACTGGGGTCGCAACTTCAACTTCTATTGGCAATTTGCCGGTTCAACTGGCCGGAGCCAGCGCTGCTCTAAATACTTCCAATAATCTCATTTATATTTTTGGCGGATGGGATAATACTAATTCCCAATTCAATACTAATATCTATACTTTTGATCCTGCTTCCCCAGATACAGCTGTTGTTGATACTACACACGATTTGCCTTCCGGGAGAGAAGACGCCCCTGCTGTTTATGATTCAACCGGAGCAAAATTTTATATCTTCGGCGGTTATCAAGGAACAACCACTCCCACTTATTTAACAGAAGTTGTCCAGTATAATTATTCCAGCGGAGTAGCCACCACTACCAGCATAGGCGCTCTGCCAAAAGAAATAAGAGGGGCTTCAGCGACTTATAAGGATTCTGATGAAATATATATATTTGGGGGATGGAATAATACCGATGAAATATATAATGTTAATATTTATAAGTTTAATCCTTCTTCTCCGTCCACTGCTGTTTCCGACACAGGTTATGATTTGCCAACTGGGATTAAAGATGCGCCGGCTGTTTATGACACAAGCGGGGGAAAGAATTATATCTTCGGCGGATTTTATGGCACCACTACGCCTGTTTATTTGACTAATATTGCCAAATTTAATCCTAATTTAACAACGCCTGTTTCCTCAATAACTGACGGAGCGCAGGATTTTGTGGTGGGCGCGGGCGAAGCAGCAGCCGGCTCTTATAATAATTTTTTCGGAGGCGACATTGATGAACTTTATTTCTATAATTTTACATTAACATCAGCGCAGGTTTTGAGAAATTACAACGCAGAATTATCCGCTGCTATGCCCATTCAATTCGGCGCAGGCACAGTAGGGACGACTACCGCGCCGATTGCGTATTGGCGGTTGGATAAAGGAGCAGGGACGACAGGATATGACGACACTACCAACAGCAATGATTTGGCGATTTCAGGGGCGAGCTGGACAACTTCGGGAAAGTTTGGAAACGCCTTGTCGTTTGACGGCGCAAATGATGTGGCTACGAGTTCTAATTCAACAAGTATAAACATTCAAGGGAACCTTTCTATATCTGCTTGGGTAAAAGCCACTAACTTTGCCACAACCACGCAACAATGGATTGTCCATAAGGACTCTGGCACTGCCGGATACGCTTTTGGGTTTGGGACAACTGCCAATACAATGGCATTAAAAATTGACGGAACAAATTACGAATCAGACACGACATTTTCTTTATCTAATAGCACTTGGCATCATTTTGGAGCAACGCTTTCCGGCACTTCAACTATATTTTATCTTGACGGAAAGGTATTGGGGGGAGTGGTTGACGCTACCAATGGACCGCCCGGCGATTCCAGCGCGCAAATTTTACGCCTTGGCTCTGACGGAAGCAATTATTTTTCCGGCGTTTTAGACGAAATCCGTATTTATAACTACGCCCGCACCGCAGCAGAGGTGAGGGTGGATTATAACAAAGGCATGGCAGTTGTGTTGGGAGGAGATGGCACAAGCGCAACAAGCTCCATTGCTCTTTGGCACATTGATGAAGGACAAGGAGGGACAATTTACGACGATTCAACGAACAGTAATGACGGGACAGTGTCGGCAAGCAGTACTATGAACAATTGGACATCCGGGAAATACGGCAATGCCATTGATTTTGACGGAACCAATGATTATATTACGGTTTCCGATTCAACATCATTAAGCATTACAAGCGATTTGTCTCTTTCCGCCTGGATTAGGCCGGATGTGGTGGATAAAGAGCAGACAATTTTAGGCAAGTGGGATGAGACAACCGGAACTGATGACAGAAGTTATAGATTATGGCTGGATTCGTCAAACAATCTTAATTTTTCGGTTTCCACTGACGGCGCTGCGGTTGTTACCCAAACAGATACCAATATTACTTTCAGCGCAGGGACATGGTATCATATTGAGGGCGTTTACGATGACGCAGGCACGATGAAAATATACATCAAGGGAGCTATTCAGAATACAAAATCATCAGGTGTGCCGGTATCTGTTGATGACAACGCTTCTAATTTATATATCGGAGGAAAAGAAAACACAGCGGGGAGCGTGGATACAAAATTTGATGGAATAATAGATGATGTAAGGGTATATAACTACGCAAGGTCGGCGAGCCAGGTTTTAATTGATTATAACGGAGGATTCGCGGTACGACTCGGCGAGTAAGAGGATGCGAAGAGGTTTGACATTAAAATCAGACCCATTATACTGTAAGTAGTCCAATTTAGCATATTTATTGTACTATGGAAAAAATACTAAAAACAATTTTTTATGAATGGAAAGAGAGAAAGTTGCCCGAGATAATAAGAAGAGAAAAAGACCTGAAAGAGTATCTCCGAGTAAAGCCCCAAAAGATTATAGCAATTACTGGTTTTAGAAGAATAGGAAAAACTTACTTAATTCTTCAGTTAATAAAAGAACTCTTAGAGAAAAAAGACAGAGAAGGGGTTGTTTATGTTAATTTTGAAGATGAAAGAATTCCTCTTAGAACAGAAATTTTGACTGATTTACTGCCTACCATAAAACAAACATTCCAAAAACTTCCTGAAATACTCTTTTTAGATGAAATTCAAGAAATTCCTGGATGGAGCAAATGGATGAGGAGGATTTATGACGAAGAAAGAATAAAGATATTTGTTACTGGTTCATCCTCTAAAATGTCTAGCAGAGAAATTCCCACTGAATTAAGAGGGAGATGCTTGGAAATAAAAGTTTCCCCTTTGTCATTCAAAGAATTTCTTAAATTTAAGAGCATTAAAATTAATTTTGAAGCAGCGTCTTATTCGGAAAATGAGAAAGCGAAAGTTTCCAAAGCACTGGAAGAGTATCTTCTTTATGGAGGAATGCCGGAAGTAGTATTAACTTCCGCAGAAAGAAAGATAGAAATCCTGCAGGGCTATTATAGAACGGTAATTAGAAGAGATATTAGTCAAAGATTTAAAATTAAGAACGAAGAGGGTTTAAAGGCCTTATTGCTGCTTATATTAAATTCTACTTCTTATTCAATAACTAAACTATATAACACTCTAAAAAGCCTTAATTATAAAATAGGAAAAACAACTCTTTTAAATTATCTTTCTTATATCGAGAATTCTTATTTTATGGAGAGCGTTTTTATTTTTTCTTATAAAATTAAAGACCAACTCCAATACCCGAGAAAGATTTATTTTATTGATAACGGTTTTATTACTGCTTTGTCTACAAAATTTTCAAAGGATTTTGGTCGACTTTATGAAAATTTAGTATTCCAAGAGTTAAAAAGAAGAGCTGATTATCAGACAGAGATTTTTTACTGGAAGAATAGGGCTGGCAGGGAAGTTGATTTTGTTTTGAGAGAGCAATCTAAAATCACGAGGTTAATTCAAGTTTGTTATGACATAAATGATCCTGTTACTAGAGACAGAGAAATAAAGGCCCTTCTCATGGCAAGTAAAGAGCTTAAATGTGATGATTTGATGATTATCAATCAAGATATAGACAGAGCAGAAAAAATTAAAATGAAAGAAATTAAATTTATCCCTTTATGGAGGTGGTTAATGGAGCAATAGACGATGTGCGTGTTTATAACTACGCAAGGTCGGCGAGCCAGGTTTTAATTGATTATAACGGAGGATTCGCGGTACGACTCGGACAATAGTATCAATTTTGAATTTCTAATTTTAAATTTTGAATCAATTTTGAATGAATTAATAATTAATAATTAAAAACTGTAAAAAATATGTTAAACAAAATTCTCAAAGTTCTTATGTATGCTATGGTATTTTTGATGCCAGTGTTCTTTTTGCCTTTCTCGTTTGAGGTTTTAGAGTTCAACAAGCTCTATCTGTTATTCTTCTTGGTCTGGGCCTCTGTGCTTGTGTGGCTATTGAAGATGATAGTTCAAGACAAAGCAATAAAGATAAGGTTTTCCTTTATTGATTATTTTGTTTTGGCTTTTGCGGGAGTAGGGATTTTTTCTTCAATATTTTCAGTTGATAAGCTGTCCAGTATTTTTGGCTATTACGGCAGATTCAGCACAGGATTAGTGAGCATACTTTCTTTTACCGCGTTTTATTTTTTAATGGCGAACAACATTGGCAGAAGCGAAAAGAGCAATATTAAGAGGTCGAACCTCCAGAAGGAGGTTCGACCTCGGGGTGGCGAAAGGGAAGGAATCGTCAGTGTAAGCGGGGTTATCAAGGCGTTGCTTTATTCGGCAACAGTGGTTATCCTTTTCGCCTATTTCAGCTTGTTAGGGGTTTGGATTAAATTGGCGCAGATAAGCAGCGGGCTTGCTTCCGTTATAGGCAAGATAGCGCTAAGGGTCAGCCCGGCAGGGCTTACAGCTCAATCAATGGCAGTGTTTTTAGTGGTAATGGTGATATTGGCGGTATTTGTTATTTTGGGCGGATTGAATTGGTCGGGATTTTCTTCTATTGAGCAAGGCAATAGTAAGAGGAAAAAGGGCAAAGGAGAGGGTTTTAAGATTTTTTGTGGAGCGTTTGTTCTCTTGAGTTTTATCCTTCTGATAGTAACCGACTTTACTCCTGCTTGGATTATTTTGACACTTGGCTTAATCGCTTTAGTGGGAATGATTCTCAAAAGAAGAATCTTGAAAAACGATGTTCATCGATTGATTCTCCCAATCGCCCTAATTATTCTTTCGGTTTTATTTATAATTTTGAATATTAGAGTTCTTGTCGGAGGTTTGATAGCAAACAACGACAATATCTACTATAACTTTATGCCGGAAAGGAATCTCGTTCAGGGAGAATCGTGGGATACGGCGCTTAACACAACAATGGGAGGATTTAAAAATGCCTTGATAGGAAGCGGGCTCGGAACATTTTCTTATGATTTTTCAAAATACAAGCCAGTGAGTATGAATGAAGGAAATTTGTGGGCAATAAGGTTTGACCGTCCGGGAAATGTGTTTGCAGAAATTCTCGCAACAATGGGCATTTTAGGGTTGTTGAGTTTTGTTTTGCTGATAATTTCTTTTTTCTTGGCACCTCTGGGCATCGGAGCGCGGTTATTCAATAAGGGAAAACCAAAATTTCCTAAGATTAAATTAGACCACGGAACTGCTTTCTTGATGCTTGTTTTCGCAACCGTCATTTTAGTCCAATTCAGCTATTATCAAACATTAACTCTTGGGTTTTTGTTTTGGCTGTTCGCCGCCCTGATGGTTGGATGGAGAGCGGAACAATTAGCCGGCGAAGAAAAGACATTTGTTAAAGAGATTGGATTCAGATTAAAGGATTTCACGGAGATGGCCTTAGTAGTGGAAACGGTGCTGATAGTTTTGTTCCTTGCCTTTATTGTGGTAAGTTTTTTCGGAGTAAAATTTTATTTAGCCGACACTCAATATGTTAAAGCGTTGAATGCTCCGGAGCTTGATAATAAAGTAAGCGCTTTGCAAGAAGCGATTAGGTTGAATCCAAAGCAAGTAAGGTACCAAATGGTATTATCAAGAGTATTTTTAGCTAAAGCTCAAGAGGGCTTGGCGACCGGAAGAACGGATGAAAATCAGCAAGAGATAGTGGACAATATCAAATTAGCGCAAATGTTCGCTATGAGCGCCACTCAAATTACGCCTCAACAGATTACTGCTTGGCAGGGCTTGGCTGATTTGTATAGCAACACAATGACCATTGCTCAAGACAACAAACAATTCGCTAATTTAACGATTGACGCCTTGAACAGGGCTTCGGAATTAGACCCCAGAAATCCTGACATTTATACGCAGATAGGAAACATGTATTTAGTTTTGGAGCAGAAAAGCGACGCAGAAGAGGCATTTAAGAAAGCTATTCAACAGAAGATTGATTATATTCCGGCCAATATCAGCTTGGCTCTTATGTGGGAGAGCGCGGGCGATGCGGGAGGGGCGACTACCAAGCTTGAATGGCTTGTTTCCAAGTATCCTACTAATGCGGATGTTCTTTTCCAGTTAGGCAGGATGTATTATAACCAAAACGAAACAGACAAAGCGATACAGCAATTTCTGTTGACTCTTACCGCAAACCCAAATCATTCTAACGCCCTATATTCTTTAGGTATTGCCTACGAGAAACAGGGGAGGACTAAGGATGCCATAACGGCGTTTGAAGCGGTCTTAGTATTAAATCCGGATGTTCAGGAGATAAAAGATAGAATTGCCAAGCTGAAACAACCGGCAGTCGCGCCGAGCGAGTAGAAAAATTTGACTTCTGTGGGGGAACGTGTATAATAGAATTCACACTTATTTTGTGACCTTGAATATTCATTTTTTCTAAAGAACAAGTCAATAAGTTCTCCCTTTTTAGTTATAGGGAGGAAGTTTTTGTCGTTAGGCGCCCAATATTTTAACTCCATATTTTTATGAAGATAAAAGATTTTTCCAAATCAAAGATTCGACTGCCATTGCCTTATTTATTAGAAGTTGAAAAAGCCAGTTGGGCGGAGTTTTGGCAAAGAGATTTGAAAGAGCTTCTTGAAGAGGTCTCTCCGATAAGGGACTATACGGGAAAATGGCTGGAGCTTTGGCTCGAGGATTATAAATTGGGAGAACCTCACTATGCTAATGAATTTGAGGCAAAAAAACAAGAGGACTCTTACGCTGCTCCGTTTAAGATTTTAGTAAAAGTAGTTGACCTTAAGACAAAAGAAGAAAACACCCAAGAGGTTTTTTTTGGCGATTTTCCATTGATGACAAACAGAGGGACTTTTGTTATTAACGGAGTTGAAAGGGTAGTCATTTCTCAATTGCTTCGTTCGCCCGGGGCATTTTTTACTTTAAGACAAATAAAAGGAAAGAAATACTTTGGAGCCAGAATTATTCCCAATCGGGGAAGCTGGCTGGAGATTGAAACAGACCCTTCCGGTTTTATCGGAGTCAAAATAGACAGAAAAAGAAGGGTGCCTGCCACTACTCTCCTGCGGGCGTTTGGTGTAGACAGCGATGATAAAATTAAAAGCCAATTTACCGATATAGACAGGGGTGAGATTAACTATATTTCCGAAACTCTTAAAAGAGACACTACCAATAATCAGGCAGAGGCATTGGTGGAAATTTATAAGCGGTTGAGGCCCGGGGATTTGGCTTCGCCCGATACCGCAAAAGAATTAATTGAAAATATGTTCTTCAATTTTGAAAGGTATGACCTTTCAAAAGTGGGGAGATGGAAGACGCTGGAGAGATTACCAGAGTTAAAAGTCAAAAATCCAAAGTCCAAAGTTCCGGTTAAAAGCAAAGAAATAAATACAGGGAGAGAGATAACAATAGAAGACAGAGTGTTGAGGGTGGAAGATATTGTCGCCGTATTAAGAGAAATAATTCGGCTCAACAATACGCCCGGGAGCGAAGCGGATGAAATTGACCATTTAGGGAACAGAAGGGTTAGGACAATATCAGAACTACTAAAGGACCGCTTGAGGGTCGGGCTTGCCAGAGTGGAGAGAATCAGTAAAGACAGGATGACCACTTTAGATACCAGCGAACTTGCTCCAAATAAAATTATCAATCCAAGGCCGTTTATGGCGGTGATTAAGCAGTTTTTTTCATCAAGTCAATTGTCCCAGTTCATGGATAATGAGAATATTTTGGCAGAGTTAGAGCATAAAAGAAGATTGACGGCAGGTGGTCCGGGCGGTTTAACTCGCAAAAGGGCGGGGCTTCAGGTAAGAGATGTGCAGCCCTCTCATTATGGCAGGATTTGTCCTATCCAGACCCCCGAAGGGCCTAATGTCGGTTTAGTGGGACATTTGGCAATCTATAGCAGAATAAATCCTTATGGATTTATAGAAACTCCCTATTTTAAAGTTGAAAAGGGCAGAGTGACTAATAATGTCCATTATCTTAACGCTTTTGAAGAGGAAAAATACATAATTGGTAATGCCAATATTGATGTTGATAGTAAGGGAAATATTCTTTCTGAAAAGATAGAGGGAAGAGATAAGGGCAAGCCCAAAATAATTGATAAGAAAAAGTTGGATTTTGTTGATGTTGCTCCCGAGCAATTTGTTTCTACGGCAACCGCTCTTATCCCTTTTCTTCAGAACGATGATGCGAACAGGGCTTTAATGGGGTCAAATATGCAAAGACAATCAGTCCCTTTGATTAGAGCCACCAAGCCCTTGGTGGGTACCGGCATTGAAGAGAGAGTGGTAAAGGATTCCGGCAAGGCAGTGGTGGCGATAGAAGACGGCATAGTGGAAGAAGTTGATGCGCAGCATGTCGTTGTAAAAACCCAAGAGCCAAAACCCAAAACCCAAAATTATCAATTGAGGAATTTTGACCCGACAAACCAATTTACTTATTTTCATCATAAGCCAATAGTTTACAAAGGACAAAAAGTTAGGGCAGGAGATGTTTTAGCTGACCCGACCGGTTCTGATGACGGTTGTCTTGCTTTGGGGCAAAATCTTTTAGTGGCATTTTTATCATGGAGAGGACATAATTACGAAGATGCGATTATTCTTTCAAGTCGGGTTTTAGAAGAAGAATTGCTTTCCAGTATTCATATCGAGATACTTGCTTCTGATGTGCGCGAAACAAAATTAGGACCGGAAATGACTACGGCGGACATCCCAAATGTTTCCGAAGAGAAGTTAAAGGATTTGGATTCAGAAGGAATTGTCAGGGTGGGGGCGGAAATCGGACCTAATGATATTTTGGTTGGAAAAATTTCCCCTAAAGGAGAAACAGACCTTACTGCCGAAGAAAGGTTGTTGTGGGCTATCTTTGGAGAAAAAGCAAAAAACGTTAAAGACACTTCGCTTATAATGGAACACGGCAAAAAAGGCAGAGTAGTAAGAGTTAAGGAATTTTCGAGGGACTTAGGCCATCGGCTTCAGCCGGGAGTTATTAAAAGAATTCAAGTGGAGATTGCCCAATTAAGAAAAATTACCGTGGGTGATAAATTAGCCGGCAGGCATGGAAACAAAGGCATTGTGGCGAAGGTTTTGCCAAAAGAGGAAATGCCGTTTATGGAAGACGGAACGCCCGTAGATATTGTCTTAAATCCCTTAGGTGTTATTTCCCGTATGAATATAGGGCAAGTATTAGAGACCCATCTTGGTTGGGCTGCCCATAAGTTGGGGTATATGGCGATTTCCCCGTCATTATCAGGAGCCAATGAAAAAGATATCAAAGAAGAACTTAGAAAAGCAGGATTGCCTGAAGACGGCAAGGTGATGCTTTATGACGGCAGGACGGGACAGCCATTTGACCAGAAAATAACAGTGGGCTACGTATATATGATGAGGTTGATTCATATGGTTGAGGATAAAATCCATATGCGCTCCATCGGTCCTTACTCTTTGATAACCCAGCAACCGCTTGGAGGGAGAGCGCAATTCGGCGGACAGAGATTCGGCGAAATGGAGGTTTGGGCTTTACAAGGATATGGCGCAGCATATGCGTTGCAAGAAATGCTTACCATAAAATCAGATGATATAATCGGCCGAGCAGCTGCTTATCAGGCGATATTAAAAGGCAGGAAGATAGATAGTCCGCATATTCCGGCTTCGTTTTCTTTATTAATGAATGAATTAAAAGCGTTGGGGCTGAATGTGGACCTCAATGAGAAATAATTTTGAAAATTAAAAATTCTAAATTTAAAATTTTAATATAATATATGAAAGTAGAGGATATAAAAAGCATCAGGATTAAATTAGCTTCTCCGGAAGAAATTTTAGGATGGAGCAATGGAGAGGTTACCAAGCCGGAAACAATCAATTATCGCACTCAACGGCCGGAAAAAGACGGTTTGTTTTGCGAAAAGATTTTTGGTCCGGAAAAGGATTACCAGTGCTATTGCGGGAAATACAAGGGAATTCGCTATAAAGGAATGACTTGCGACAGATGCGGAGTGGAAATTACAAAGGCCTCGGTGAGGAGAGAAAGAATGGGGCATATACAATTGGCTTGTCCCGTCTCCCATATTTGGTTTTTAAGAGGCGTCCCTTCCGCCATGGGGACAATTTTAAATTTATCTTCACAGCAATTAGAGAAAATCGCCTATTTCGCTTCATATATTATTATAAGGGTTGACCAAAAAGCAAAAGAGGGAGTTTTGGCGGAGATAGAGAGAGAATATAAAGAAAAAGCTAAAAGTCCAAAGTTAAAAGTTAAAATTAAAAATACCAAAAAGGAGGAAAAAGAGAGCGAGTCAATGTTGAAGAGATTGAAGCAGGCAAGAGAGGAGGCAAAAAAGGAATTGGATAAAGTAAAACCCTTGGCCGTTCTTTCCGAAATTGAATTTTTGGAATTATCTTCAAGGTACGGCGAGATTTTTGAAGCCGGCACAGGCGCGGAAGCGCTGAAGGAGATATTCTCCAATATAGACGCAAACAAACTCATAAATGAATTAGAAGGCAAAAAGAAGGGAGCCATTGGGGCCGAAAGAAAAAAGCTTTTAAGAAGGACGACCCTGCTCAAAGATATGCTTAAGAATAATATCAAGCCGGAGTGGATGTTTTTGACAGTTTTACCGGTTCTGCCCCCGGCCCTGCGTCCAATGGTTCAATTGGACGGAGGCAGATATGCGTCTTCTGATTTGAATGACCTTTACAGGAGGGTTATCAACCGCAATAACCGTCTTAAATATTTATTAGAGATTAATGCTCCGGAGGTAATCTTGCGCAACGAGAAGAGGATGCTACAAGAAGCGGTTGATGCTTTAATTGATAATAGTATGAGAAGCGGGCACACAACCATTGCTTCTACCGGTCAAGCCCGCTTGTTAAAATCGTTGGCAGATATGCTTAAGGGCAAACAAGGAAGATTCCGCCAGAATCTTTTGGGGAAAAGAGTTGATTATTCGGGAAGGTCTGTAATTGTCGGAGACCCGGAATTGGTGTTCGGCGAATGCGGTCTGCCTAAAAAAATGGCCTTAGAGCTTTTCAAGCCCTTTGTAAGCGCAAAACTTTTAGAAAAAGAAATCGTCTATAATGTCCGTCAGGCAGCTCTTTTAATAGAAAAGGGAACCGAAGAAGTATGGGAGGCATTGGAGACGGTTATTGAGAAAAAATTGGTTTTGCTTAACAGGGCGCCGACTCTTCACCGCCTTGGCGTTCAAGCATTCAAACCGAGATTGGTTGAGGGCGAAGCAATAAGGATTCATCCCTTGGCCTGCGAGGCATTTAACGCTGACTTTGACGGCGACCAAATGGCTGTTTATCTGCCTTTATCAGATAATGCGCAATCAGAGGCAAAAGAAAGAATGCTTTTTGGCTTTAATCTTTTAAAACCGGCAACCGGACTTTCTGTCGTCAGCCCAAGACAGGATATGATTTTGGGATGCTATTGGTTAACCAAAATCAAAGAAGGAGCAAAAGGAGCCGGAAAATGGTTTTCCTCTGCCAATGAGGCCATACTGGCCCACGAAACAGGAGTTATTGATTTAAGGGCGCAGATAAAGGTATTGGTTGATAATCAACTGGTAGAAACCAGTTTAGGTAGAATAATTTTCAATAAGACCTTGCCGGATGGATTTCCTTTCCAGAACGATTTAATGAATTCAAAGAAAATAAAGGATTTTGCCCGCCAGATAATAGAGGACTACGACAACGCAACAGCTACCAAGACATTAGATGCCATTAAAAATACCGGATTTGAATACGCCACTATTTCCGGGTTGAGTTGGGGAATGGATGACTTGGTGGTTCCGCCGGATAAGCCGAGATTGTTAGAAAAGGCGGAGGGAGAAATCAGAAAAATAGAATCCTATTTTCAGAAGGGGCTTTTGACCGAAGAAGAGAGAAAGAGTCAGGTGGTAGAAGTTTGGCAAAAAACAAAGGCGGAAATTCAACGGTTAATACCCGATAATCTGCCTCCTGATGGCATTGTGTTTATGGCTATTGACGCAGGAGCAAGAGGAAGTTGGTCTCAGCCGGTTCAAATGGCAGGAATGAAGGGTTTGGTTATTAACCCGGCCGGCCAGATTATGGAATTTCCGGCAAAAAGTTCCTTTAAAGAGGGTTTTGGAGTTTTGGAATACTTTATTTCCACTCATGGCGCCAGAAAAGGAACCGCAGACACAGCTCTTAGAACCGCTACTGCCGGATATCTAACAAGGCGTTTAATTGATGTTGCCCACGATGTCTTTATAAACGAGGATGATTGTAAAGACGGAGAAGGAATCGTGGTTTCAAGAGCTGACAGTGAGGAAGTGGGGCAGGATTTCATTTTTAAGATTGTCGGCAGGACCTCTCTTGAGGATATAAAAATAAATAATAAAATAATAGCGAAAAAGGGAGAATTTATTAATTGGCAAGTAGCCAGAGAAATAACTAATAGCGATATTGCAACCTTGCGAGTAAGGTCTCCTTTGAGCTGTCAATCCGCTAAAGGAGTTTGTCAGAAATGTTATGGTTGGGACTTGGGGCGGAATAAGCCCATTGACTTGGGGGAGGCAGTTGGGATTGTGGCTGCTCAAGCCATCGGCGAGCCGGGAACGCAGCTAACCTTAAGGACATTCCATACGGGTGGCGTTGCGTCTGGAGGAGATATTACTCACGGATTGCCGAGGGTAGAAGAAGTTTTTGAAAGAAGAGTCCCGAAGGGAGAATCAATTATCGCTCTTAATGACGGAAAAATAATTAAGATTGATAAGGACGTAATAAAAGTCAAAAGTCAAAAGTCAAAAGTTAAAAGTAAAAAAACAGCAGAGAAGAAAGGCGAGGATGCCGAAAAGAACAAAAAAACAGAAATAGTGGAGTATAAAATTCCGGTGGGGAGAATAATTTTAAAAGAAGAGGGCGATGGCATTGAAGCGGGAGACCAGTTATGCGAAGGAAGTATTGATTTAAAAAAATTATTTAAAGTTGGGGGGAAAGCAAAAACAGCTATATATATTGTTAAGGAAATTCAGAGAATATACGCTTCCCAGGGTGTGGCGATTCACGATAAACACATTGAGACGATTGTCAGGCAGATGTTTTCAAGGGTAAGAATCAAAAAACAAGGTGATAGCCGTTTTTCTGAAGGAGAAATAGTTGAAATAAGGGCTGTTACAGAGGAGAATAAGAGGATTAAACAGGGAGGGAAGGAATTAGCAACTTTTCAAAATATGATTCTTGGCATTTCTAAGGTTTCTCTTACGACCGAGAGTTTCTTATCGTCTGCTTCATTTGAAGAAACTTCCCGTATCTTGATTAAGGCCGCAATTTTGGGCCAGGAAGACAAACTCCGGGGATTAAAAGAAAATGTAATTATTGGAAAACTTATTCCCGTTGGAAGCGGATATCAGAAAGCGGGAAACGAAAAAAGCAAAACGCAAAATAAGGGAATAGCAATAAATGCGAAGCCGGGCAATAAATCAGAGAAAGAGGAAGGATAGTGTGGTATAATGAAGAAGCGCAAAACGAAAAACGCAAAAATGAATTAAAAAGTTTTTGTTTGCTATTTTTAATTTTACATTGTCATTTTTAGTTTTTAATTTTATATTTTAAAGATGGCTAAACATAGGAAGAAAAGAAAAACATCCAAAAAGATGTCCCGGAAATTCTCTTTTTTCTCCCACTTGTCCAATAATAGAAAAGAGAAGAGGACAATCTTGCCCGAGGAAATAAGGCCATGGGTCTTCGGTATTTTTCTTATTGTGACAGCCATCTTCACTATTTTTTCTTTCTTTAATTTAACAGCCCTTGCGGGCCGGGGATTTTTGAAAATTTTTGGTTTCTTTATGGGGGAAGCGATATTCATAGTGCCTCTCATATTAGTATTGGGAGGCCTTTCTTGTTTTTTTACCAAAGAAAGAGGCAGATGGTCTATATTTATAGCCGTAATCCTTTTAACTGTCGGAGTATCGGGTATTTTGGGGCTGTTTGATTTGTCTCATAATCAGGATGCCGGTCTTAATTTTTTCTACTCGGGTCGGGGCGGATGGTTGGGGAATATTTCCGCGTGGCCATTGATGAAAGTTTTTGGCTTTTGGCTAACATTAATCATATTGTTGGCGTTGACAATAATTGCCGGCTTGATTTTCTGGTTTTTTATTTATTCCCCGCGCCGAAAAGAAAAATTATTAGCAGAGGAAGGGGAAGAAGAATTTATGCCGAGAGAAATGAAAGAGCTACGCAAACCCTTTATTCGCAAGGTTTTTGCTCCTAAATTTCAAGTAAGCAAGATTGAAGACAAAAAAGAGTTTCTTGGAAAAAGAGACGAGAAAGAAACAGAAGCAGAAATAGAAGTGAAAGAGCCGGGGTTAGCGCCTGTTATTGGGTTGAACGTTCAGTCGGTAACGAGCGCCGAGAGCGCAATAAGCGATTGGAAAATTCCGTCTTTGGATTTGCTTGCGCAGGATAGGGGCACGCCTCAAGCAGGAGACACTAAGACCAATTCAGAGATAATAGAAAAGACACTGGAACACTTTGGCATTTCGGTAAAAATGTCAGATATCAATGTTGGCCCGACGGTAACTCAATATACCCTCAAGCCGGCCGAAGGAGTGAAGCTTTCGAAAATAACCACTTTAAATAATAATTTGGCTCTGGCCCTGGCGGCCCACCCTCTTAGAATTGAAGCGCCGATTCCGGGGAAATCTCTTGTTGGCATAGAGGTGCCCAATAAAAGCAGAACATTGGTTCGTTTAAGAAATCTCATTGATAATCCTGTTTTTCAAAGCGACCCCTCAACTTTAATTTTTTCAATAGGCAAAGATGTTGTTGGAGAACCATTTTATGCGAATTTAGGCAAGATGCCCCATCTTTTAGTGGCCGGTTCCACCGGTAGCGGGAAAACAATTTGTCTAAGCAGTATAATTTTAAGCTTGCTCTATAAAAATTCGCCAGAACAGCTGCGCCTTATTTTGATTGACCCGAAAAGAGTGGAGTTTTCAAATTATAACGGGATTCCTCATCTGTTGGGCCCGGTCATATTTGATGTCCAGAAAACCTTGAGCGTTTTGAAATGGTTGATTGATGAGATGGAGAGAAGATTTGAACTTCTGGCCAACGTTGGCAGCCGCAATATAGACGAATATAACAGAAAGATAAAAGGCAATGGCAGAAAACAGGAAGAAGGGAAAATAATGCCCTATATTATTTTAATTATTGATGAATTGGCAGACCTGATGGCGGCCAAGGGCCGGGAGATAGAGGCCGGAATCGTGAGGTTGGCGCAGAAGGCAAGGGCTGTCGGCATTCATTTGATTTTAGCCACCCAAAGGCCTTCAGTAGAGGTTATCACGGGATTGATTAAAGCGAATGTTATTGCCCGAATCGCTTTCCAAGTTGCTTCCCAAGTTGATTCGAGAACAATATTAGATGCTTCCGGGGCTGAAAAGTTACTCGGATTAGGCGATTTATTATTTATTTCAGCCGAATTTTCCAGACCGAAAAGAATACAGGGCGCCTATGTCTCCAGTAAAGAAGTAGAACAGGTAGTTGATTTTATTAAAAAACAAAATCATAGAGAAGATAAGGAAGACGAATTGGCAGACAGCATAAGCAGCGAGTTGAAGAGGTTGGAGAATTTTGGAACCGTGGGCGGAGGAGAAGGAGGAGAGGATTTTGACCCTATTTATTTGGAGGCAAAACAATTAGTTCTTGAAACCAAAAAGGCCTCTGCGTCATTTCTACAGAGAAAATTGAGAATCGGTTATGCCCGCGCCGCCCGGCTGTTGGATATGCTTGAAGAGCAAGGAGTAGTGGGGCCGGCTGATGGAGCCAGACCCAGAGAAGTGTTTATTGATGAAGAGGCGATTTTAGAACAACACCAGAGCCAAGAATTGGCGCAAAGAGATAAGGACATTGAAGCAGAGGAAGATGAACCTTCTCCGAGCGAAGAGTACGAGGATTTTAATCCTTTAGAAGGAGAAGAAGATGTATAATTATCACTAATCACTAATCATTAATCATTTATCACTAATTAATAATCAATAATCAATAATCAATCATTAGTAATCAATTATTAATCTAAAATTATGGCGAAAGAAACAAAAAAACCAGTTGAAAAAAAATTTGAGCACGCTGATTTGAAAGCGACGATTGAGGAGATAAAAAAAGAATTTGGTGAAGGCGCTATTATGCGTTTGCAGGAAGTTGAGGCGGTTGATGTTGACGCAATTTCAACCGGTTCAATGTTTTTAGATTCTGCCCTGGGAACAGGGGGCTTGCCAAGGGGAAGAATAATTGAAATTTACGGGCCGGAAAGTTCGGGCAAGAGCACTTTAGCTCTGCATTGCGCCGCAGAAGCTCAGAAAAAAGGAGGAGTGGCTGCTTTTATTGATGCCGAACATGCTCTTGACCCGGAATATGGTAAAAAACTTGGGGTTAATGTGGACGAATTATTAATATCTCAACCTGATTCCGGAGAGCAGGGCCTGCAAATCGTTGAGAGTTTGGTAAGGTCAAATCAGGTGGATTTGATAATTATTGATTCGGTGGCAGCGCTTACGCCCAGAAGAGAGATTGCCGGCGAGATAGGCGACCAGCACATCGGTCTTCAGGCGCGGTTGATGAGTCAGGGCTTAAGAAAGTTGTCCAGCATTGCCTCAAAATCAAAAACCATTATTATATTTTTAAATCAAACGAGAATGAAAATTGGTATTCCGTTTGGCAATCCCGAAACTACTCCGGGCGGGTTGGCTTTAAAATTTTACGCTTCAGTGAGAATCCGTTTGCAAAGGCGGGCGCAAATTAAACAAGGAGAAGACATAGTCGGGTCTCGCATCAAGGCAAAAATTGTTAAGAATAAGGTGGCTGCTCCGTTCAAGACCGCCGAGTTTGACATATATTATAATGAAGGAATTTCTCATACAGCCGACATTATTAACGCCGGCCTAACATATGGAGCTATCAAAAAGAGCGGAAGCTGGTTTACCTTTGGGGAGGAAAAATTAGGCCAGGGTATGCCCGGGGCGAAACAAGCGCTGAAGGACAACAAAGAGCTTATGAAGAAAGTTGAAAAGGAAGTTCTGAACAAGATGAAAGAAGAAACTAAAATCACTAATCACTGATAATTAATGATTAATAACTAACAATCAATCACTGATAATTGATAAGTGACCATTACGAAAACCCGTCCCTCGCTTTTGCTCGGGACGGGTTTTCAATTGTTAGGGTCAGACCCTAACAATGGCGTATTAACAACGATGTTAGGGTCTGACCCTAACAACCCTAACAACAAAAAACTGCAAGAGCAGTTTTTTGTTGTTTATTTGTGTTATTTATTTGTCAGAGCGCTACCCCTGATAGAGAAACGTTCTGTTATTTTTTAGTGGCAGATAATAGCCCTAAGTGCCGTGCTTGTTTTACTGCAGTTGCCATTTTTCTTTGGTGGTAACTACAAAGCCCGGTCTTTTCTTGAGACCTTATTTTCCCTAATCCGGTAAGAAACCTCCTTAACTGGTCAGTTTTTTTAAAATCAATTTCTTTAAAGTTTTGTTTACAAAAAAAACAATTCATGCCAATTTTGCCTATAAAGGCGAATTACTTGTCATCGCTACCCCCGTCCGAGGCGGGCAGGCCCGCCTCGGGCGGGGTAAAGTTATTTCTAAGCTCGGGCTTCGTCTGCCGCCTCGCCCTCGCTAAAGGAATATCTTTAAAATGGGATTTCTTCTATATTAATATCATCTCCTTCTTCGATGGTTGGTATGTCTTCTGAAGAAGATTCGTCTTTAGGATTGTCCTCTCCTGGCTTATTACTTTTTGGCGTTGTTCCCGCCGTCCTTGGGCCAAGCTGGATATTGTCCGCCACCACTTCAGTCCGGTATTTTTTAGCGCCCGAAGGGTCATCCCAGCTTCTGGTAGTCATTTTCCCTTCTATAAAAACCAAACTGCCTTTTCTAAGATATTGCGACGCTATCGTTGCTAAATTTCTCCAAGCAACAATACTATGATATTCAACTTTCTGCTGTTTCTGCCCAGTTTCTTTATTTGTCCACATTTGGTTAGTGGCCATACGAAAACTGCACACCGGTTGTCCAGATTGGAGATTGCGCAGCTCCGGGTCGCTAGTTAATCGACCCAATAAGAAGACCTTATTTAAATTCATTTCCTTTTGTATTGAAAATTTCTTCTATTTTTTTGTCAATATCCTTGAGTTCGACCTTTTGCTCTTTTTCGGATATGTTTTTAATTGGGTTGTCTTCAGCTACCCTTACACCTTCGTCGTCTGCGAAAATTGGCGTTGCGCGTTTGCGGCGAGAGGGAGCATATGATTTATGTTTTAACACTTCCCTTAAGAAAGAACGGAGAATTAATTCTTCTGCGGATATATTTTTCTGTAATTCAGGAATTTTCCCACCATCGCAGGAGAAGTCAAAAACCAAAAGAGCAGCGCTTTTTTCTTTTTTAATCGGATAACCCAAAATTCGCTCTTCAGAGGAATTATTCGCCAATATTTTTCCTTCGTTTTCCTGAATAAGACGACTTATTTTTTCTATTATTTGGTCTTTCTCCGCGGGTTCTGTTGAGGCGGATACGAGACAGGTTAATTGATAATTTTTAATCATAGCACTACTTTAACAGGAAATGATTTACAGGTCAAGATTTCTAAATAAATCTCGCCTTTTTTGGGCTTTTGAGTTAGAATGAAAACATATGGATACATCTATTTTTAAGGCATACGATATCCGCGGTTTATGGCCTGACCAGATAAATAAGCCGGATGTTTTTAAAATCAGCAAAGCATTCGCCATTTTCGTTAAAGATTTTTATGCCTCTGAAGCCCCTATCATTGTAGTCGGTTATGATATTAGAAAATCATCAGAAGAAATTTTTGAAGCCGTAGTGAGTGGCTTGGCCAGTGAAAATTGTAAAATTATCAGTGTTGGTTGTTGTTCCACGCCCTTGAATTACTTTGCCAATTGGAAATGGGGAGCAGACGGATCGGTAATGATTACCGCCTCTCATAATCCCAAAGAGTATAATGGATTGAAATTTTCTTTAAGAAGGGTTACAGCATTGGCCGAAGAAAACGGGATAGAAAAAATCAAAGAAATAGCATTAGGATTATCTCAAAAAGAATATGTTTTTGAGGGGGGAGCTAAGCAACAAGACAGCGAGGCCATAAATGAATATATGGATTTTTTAACCAAGGAAGCAGAAGGAATAAATGTTTCGCAATTCAAAATCGCTGTGAATTGCGCAAACGGTATGGTCGGGCCGGAGTTTAAGAAATTAGCGGACAAATTAGGCATTAAGTATCAAGGCATATTTATGGAGCCAGACGGCGATTTCCCTAACCATGAGCCAAATCCGTTGAATGAAAAAGCCATAGCGTCGCTTCAGGGATTAATGCGGGGCAATAAATTTGATTTCGGGATAATTTTTGATGGAGACGGAGACAGAATGATGGTTCTTACAGCAGAAGGAGAGCCGGTAAAAAACGATTTTTTAATTGGCATTTTGGGAAAGTTTTTTACCTTTGATTTGGATAATAAAAAAGTAGTTTGCGACGCGCGAACGAGCAGGGGAGCAAAGGAATATTTAGAAAAATTTGGTATAGAAGTCATTAAGTCAAAAGTCGGTTACCCTCATCTGAAAAAAATAATGCGCGAATCAGGAGCTTTTTTTGGAGGAGAATTGTCGGGACATTTCTTTTGGCAGGATTTTTCTTATTCAGAGAGCGCTCTTTTAACCCTGATCCGGCTGATGAAGGTTTTGTCAGTAGAAAAAAATAAAATCAGCGATATGATTAAGCCGATGCAGAATTATTTTAACTCCGGAGAATTAAATTTTGAAGTATCCGACAAAGAAGAAATGATAGAAAAATTTAAAGAAGCATATAAAAAAGAGAATCAGTTTTATTTGGACGGGCTTACCGTGGAGAGCGGAGATTGGTGGTTTAACGCCCGCCTTTCTAACACCGAGCCATTGCTCCGATTGATAGTAGAAGCGAATACTGAAGAATTGCTTTGTAAAAAAGTGAGCGAGTTAGAAAAAATAATCAAAGAATAACACTACGAGGCCGGGCCTCGTAGTGAATCTATACCTCTATCACCACCGGCAAAATCATTGGCCGTTTTTTTGTTTTTTGATACAAAAAGTCGCCGATTTTATCACGCAGATTATTCTTGATAAATGGCCAATTAACCGATTGTCCCGAACCGGTGCTTGCCTCAATAATACTGACTGCTTTTTTTCGGCTTTGATAGAGTAGGTTTTTAGAACTATCAAGGTGGACGAAGCCCCGTGAAATAATATCAGGAGAGCTTGTTACTTTACCGGTCTGCCCATTTACCACAGCGATAATGACAAAGATTCCGTCATTTGAAAGGGTCCGGCGGTCGCGTAGCACCACGGCTTCAAGATTCTTAGCCCCAAGCCCGTCTATAAATACATAACCGGTATCTGCTTTTTTCTTTTCAATAACCGGCAATTTTTGCTTGTTGAATTTTATAATATGTCCATTGTCTAACACAAAAATATTTTTTTCCGGGAAATTGGTTTCTTTAATAACCTTTTTCGCTTCTTTTAAGAGATAGTGGTTTGCGTAAACAGGCAGAATGTAGGTGGGCTTTATTTGCCTGACAACTTCTTGTATCGCTTCAACATTGTTATGCCCGCTTACATGGATATTCATTATTTCGTTATGAATTACATTGTCACACTGGCGGTACAGGTTGTCTTTAAGGCGCTGAACAGTCCTTTCATTGCCCGGGACAATAGAAGATGAGAATATAACAGTGTCGTTTTTGCGAAGTTTTACATATTTATGATTACCGGTTACGATTCTTGAAAGCACTGCTCTGGCTTCTCCTTGGGCGCCCGTCCCAAGCATAATGATTTTATTGTCCGGATAATCATTTATTTTTTTAATATCAATTAAGGTATTGCTTGCATCCTTAATATATCCCAGTTCTTGAGCTACTTTCATATTCATTCTCATACTATATCCGTCAATCGCCACTTTTTTACCGAGGTTTTGAGCAAAAGAGATAATATCTCTGGCTCTTTTGACTTGAGTGGCGAAAGTGGCGATAACGATTCTCCCCGGGGCCTCGGTTATGATTTTTCTTAAGTTTTTCCACATATCTTCTTCAGTGGCGAGAACGCCCCTCTTTGTTGCGCCCAAACTCTCAATCATTAAAACAGTCGGTCTGGCGAGACGGGAGAGATGATTGTAAGAGATTGTTTTTTTGCTTGGCGACTCTGTCCCCAATGTCCAATCTCCCATATGGATAACATTCGCAATGGGCGTAGTGAGCACGATACCCATAGAATCCATAATAGAATGCTCTACTTCGAAAAATTCCAATTTAAAATTATTGAGATTTATTTTTTGATTTGTATCTTTGATTTGAATAGTTTTTAGTTTCTTAGAAGAACCTTTTTGATGGTCTTCCATTCTACGTTTAATAAGAGCGATAGTGAGAGGAAGTCCGATAATCAAAGGAAATCCGAGTCGTTCTAATAGGATGGGCGCCGCCCCTATGTGGTCCAGATGCCCGTGAGTGAACACAACAGCTCTGATGTTTTTTTCTTTTCCTTTGAGATAACTGATATTGGGAATAATATAATCAATTCCGGGCATATCTTCTTCCGGGAACTGGATTCCCATATCAACAATGACTATGTCTTTTTCATATTCAAAAACAGTCATATTTCTACCGACTTCTTCTTGCCCGCCCAAAGGAATGATGCGCAGGTCAGCGTCTTTTTTATATTCTTTTTGTGTTTGCATATTATTTTAGTTAAAAATTAAAAATCAAAAGTTAAAAGTTTCAGTATTAAGTCCAAAATATTTTATAATTAAACTACCTTAGATTTTTATATGATAGTTTAATTTCAAGGTTCTGCGAGCGGAGCGAGCAGGTTTTTATAATTAAACTACCTTAAATTTTTATATGATAGTTTAATTTCAAGGTTCTGCGAGCCGAGCGAGCAGGTTTTTATAATTAAACTACCTTAGATTTTTATATGATAGTTTAATTTCAAGGTTCTGCGAGCGGAGCGAGCAGGTTTTTATAATTAAACTACCTTAGATTTTTATATGATAGTTTAATTTCAAGGTTCTGCGAGCGGAGCGAGCAGGTTCTTATTTTTAATTTTTAACTTTGGACTTAGGTCGCGAAGCGACCGCTTGTGCCGAAGAAGGGAGTTGAACCCTTACGAGCTTGCGCTCACTGACTCCTGAAGCCAGCGCGTATACCAATTCCGCCACTTCGGCAAGTTGACAAATTTTTAAAAAGTGGTAGGATTAAGGGCGTCAAAAACTGATTGAAAAAAAAGACGGGAGGTTGCGATGAAAAAATTGGGAGCTTTACTGGCCATTGCGGGATTTACGGGGATAATACTTATCACATCGTTCCCGCAGACGGAAGGATGGTTGTCCGGGACAGGCTTGATTCCTCTGCTCATGTGCATTGTATGCATAGTAGCAATGGTGTTGGGTATAGTTCTCCTTGTGCAGCAGACCCTGCGGGCTCTGTGGGGAGATGATTCATCCAAAGAGACGTACCTCGTTATCCAGTCGGGTTCTAAAGGAGGAGAAACGCAGTTTCTTTATCTCTCTCACATAGATATCTCTGCAGACAAGGCCCTGCGGAAGACATTCAAAGCTGAGAACGTTCCCGTAGAGATTGAAAGGAACTGTATAGTACGGGTCAAGGGTCGTAAGGTAACCCTGATTGCTATGGTGCATTTTATCCCCAAACCCGATAAGGGCGAGTGATTTCAAAACTCGCTATATTGCGCTTAACTATGCCCGCCCGAGGGTTTCGACTCTCGCGGCGGTTTTTTTATAAAAAAGAAAGTTCCTCTGGAAGAGATGGTTGGGGATTTTCAAATCTCAAAGCAAGGACATTTTTGTAGTTTTCGTTTTTAATCCAACCTTGAGTCGTGTAGAAATAGCAAGCGCCATTTCTTTTCTGGATTCCTTTATAACTGTTTTTCATTTCTTTGTCAACCCAATTTGCCATTTTTAATGTCTTGGTTGCAGGATTGATTGTAATATGGCTGTATAAAGAGGGGACGATACACACTTCTCCTTGTTTCGCCTTAACAGCGTAAACATCCTCTATTATATCATTTTTTTCTTTTTGGAGGAGAAAGATTGCTTCGCCTTCCAGGACAATATATATTTCCCCGCATTCGTTTGTATGGGTATGCCCTTTGGTTTTGTTAAATTCTTTTCCCAGCATTAGGGGAAAGATTACAGTAATGTCATACCTTAAATTATTTTTTTCTTTCAGCCCGCGGTACATATAATACAATTCTGTATCCGGGTCGGCTGTTTTTTGCCATTCTTTATCATACAAAACAGAGCCCATATCTTTTATGGCGCGAATTTCGGGGGTTAGCTTTGTTAAATCAAATTCCATTACTTTAAAATTCTTTTTGTCTTGATATACCAATCGGCAATTCCGGCGAATCTTTGAGAAGGGTCAGAGATTATATGGGTCTCAATTCCCTTAATCTCGCTCGAGGCAAGATATATGAAATCAGGATTAAATAGGAAAATCGCCGGGATATCTGAATTTAGCAAATTCTGCGCTTCTTCCATTTTTTCAATGAGAACGTTTTTATCAGAGGTTGTCCTAATTTGTTCTAATAATTTATCGACCTTAGCGTTCTTGTAATCCGCAAGATTCAGGCCCGGATAAATTCTTTGGCTGGAATGCCAGAAGGGAAAGGGGTCGGGGATAATGCCGAGCACTTGGCCGAACAATAAGGTTTCATATTCACGCTCTTTAATCACGGTTTGTTTGATTTCCGTGATTGAGAGAGCGTTTATTTCTGTCTCTATCCCGATTTTTGCCCATTGTTCTTTCAATAACTCCGCTACCTTTTGGAGCATTGGGTCAATGGGTGTAGTAATCGTTATTTTGAACGGAATGTTTTGGGCAAGGTTAATAACGCACACCTCATTTAGCTTCTTTCTGGTGCTTGGCCCCACTACTCCGTTGCCTGCGGAAAGTCCCGACGGTTTTAAGATTTCATCAGCATACTTCTCCTGGAATTTTATAACCGCTGTCTTCGTCTTATCGCCGAAGTAACTGGAAATCTCGCCATCAGGGTAAATATCGCTGAATTTAGCCAAGCATTGTTGGAGGTATTCCACTGTTTTGCCTTTTGCGCCGGACGACAATGTGCTTACAAAATTCATTGTTTCCGCGCTTTTGATTTTCAGCAGTTTTCCGTCTTGCTCAACAAATCCGGCATTGCTTAATAATTGTTTCGCTTCATCAAGATTGAATTCGCCCGGCGAAGAGGTGCTTTCAGGGCTGTATAGATTTAATAAGAAAGGGGACTCTGTGACAGCGCCCTTATCAGACAATATTTTTTCTTTGATTTCCTGTTTATTGGTGGCGAGATTCAGAGCGCGCCTGATTGTATCTTGCGCCAAAAATTCACTTTTAGCGGGGTTAAAGAAAAGAGCAAAATATCGAGGGATGAGAAAAGAATATTCGCTGAGATTGTAAACCGATTTATAGTCGCCGGAAAGTAAGGAAAGGGCGTCAATAATATTATTTTCCGCTGCGCGCAGGAGTTCTGCCCCGTTTTCAAAAAATAGGAAATTAATCTGGTTGATATATGGCGGTTGTCCGTAATAGTCAAGGAATTTAGTTAAGTTGATTGAGGTAATTTTACCTGTCTTATCCTGGATTATGTTTTGTATTTGAAAGGGGCCGGAGCCGATTGCTTTAAAATTATATGAAGAAAGGGGAAAATGTTCCGCTGAAATTTCCGACCAAATATGGTCAGGCATAATTTTCAGGCAAAGAGTTTCCAAAAACGCAGGATAGGCATTTTTAAGAGTGATGATTATTTGGTATTGGGAAATTTTTTCCGCTTTTACGTCCAGCCATTTCGCTTGTATCGGGCTTTTAAAGTCGGGGCTTTGGATTGTTTTGATGGTAAAAATTACATCATCAGCCGTAAGCGGTTGTCCATCATGGAAGACCGCATTTTCTTTCAGGGTAAGATTATAAAGTTTTCCGTCATTCTCAATAGAGTATTCTTTCACAAGGTCGGGAACGATTTCTCCCGCGCTGTCATATTGGAAAAGTCCGGAATAAACTAAATTCACCAGGTCTCTGTCAACATCGTTTGAAGCGGCGTAAATCGGATTTATAAATCTCGGCTGGCCCAAGATGCCTTCTCTTAAAATTCCGCCGTTGGCAGGCGCGACAATTGTGCCGGACACATAAGAAGAAGCGATAAGATAACCGCCCGAGGCGAGAAAGGCAACAAAGAATACAAAAAAAAGTACTTTTTCTTTTTTATTAAGAACCTTTGGCAGGGCTCTGGCCATATTAAAAACCCGAGCGATTTGCGGTTTTAGTTTTTTCTTGAGCGGTTGGACGCTCAACCTTGGTTTAATAGAATTCAATCCCTTTTGAATTTTAGGGTTGATATGAATCGTTTTATTTCAAACTAAAAGATTAGATTCAGAACGGCTAAGATTATAAACAGGGCGCCTAAGGTAACCGTCGCCCAAAATATTTTTTTCTCAATACCGCGTCTCGAGCCGTAGAAAGCGCCTCCTTCCTGCCCGAAAACAGACCCGATTGCCGAGCCCCTTTGCTGGAGCAGAACGCCGGTTACCAAAAAAATTGAGATAATGATTTGGAGAATAGCGAGGATATTAATCGTCATATCTTTGTTTTTTCCAACTGCGCTTGGCAAGCAGATAAAAGAAAAAGCTTGAAGCCCAGATGATTAAAGTAGTTATTACTAATGGAACTGTGCCCGATATCTGAAAATTGTTTGGAAACAAAACATACGAAACGAACCAGACAATCACAATATTTATTACTAACCCAATTAAACCAAAAGTCAATAGTCGGACCGGGAAGAGAAAGAAATTCAGAATTGGTTTGATAAAGTAATTGATTATACCAAATATTAAGCCGATTAAAAGAAAAATTTTGTTGGCGCCACTGAATTGGACTCCGGCAATGAATTCGGATGCCAAATAGATACCGAGCATTCCGGCTATGATTTGGAAGAAAAAACCTTTCATTGACATATTATATCATTTTTAAACAGCAAAGCAATAAAAATCTTGACAAAGTTGTGAGATTAGTTTAAGGTATAAATCGCAATAACAAACCAATTAAAACGAGAAAGGTCGTTTTAGCAAGTAATCATATAAAGAAAATGAATATTAAACCATTGGCTGATTATATTTTAATTGAGCCGGTTACTACGGAAGAAAAAACAAAAAGTGGAATATTTTTACCGGCAACAGCGGAAAAAGAGAGGCCGGAACAGGGAACTGTTATAGCGGTCGGCACGGGCAAGAAAACCGCTTCAGGGAAAATCATTCTTTTGGACGTGAAGGTTGGGGACAAGGTTTTATTTACTAAATATGGTCCCAATGAAATAGAAATAGATGGCAAGGAGTATTTAATTGCGCGAGAAGACGATATTTTAGCAATTTTGGAATAATTCCAAAATTGCTAAATCAATAATCAATAATAATTAATCAACAGCAAGAGAAATGGCAAAGAACATCATATATTCCGAGGCAGCTCGGAAAAAATTAAAAGCTGGCGTCGACAAGTTGGCTGATGTCGTAAAGGTAACTCTTGGTCCAAGAGGCAGGAATGTGATTTTGGACAAGGGTTTTGGTTCTCCAGTGATTACCAATGACGGCGTTACCATCGCCAAAGAGATTGAACTGGAAGATAAGGTTGAAAATCTGGGAGCAGAGATTGTCAAAGAAGTTGCTTCTAAGGCGAATGATATGGCTGGAGATGGGACCACTACGGCTACCGTTTTAGCCCAAGCCATCATTGGCGAAGGGATTAAGAATGTGGCGGCCGGAGCAAATCCCTTGGCTCTTAAAAAGGGAATTGAACTGGCGTCCAGGAGAGTGGTTGAATTTTTAAAAGAGATTTCAAAGCCAATGACAGGTAAAGAAGATATTGCCAAGGTTGCCACTATCGCAGCCGAGGACTCGGAACTGGGCAATATGATTGCCGATGTGATAGATGAGGCGGGCAAAGATGGAGTGGTGACGATAGAAGAATCAAAGACATTCGGCTTGCAAAAAGAAATTGTTAAAGGGCTTCAAATTGATAGGGGCTATATCTCTCCATATATGATAACTGACGCGGAGCATATGAAGGCAGAGCTTGAGGAGCCATATATTTTAATAACCGATAAAAAGATTTCATCTATAAAGGAAATTATTCCCATTTTGGAAAAAATTGCCCAAACCGGTAAGAAAGAAGTTGTCATTATTGCCGAAGATGTTGATGGAGAAGCTTTGGCAACATTGCTGGTTAATAAGATTAGAGGAGTATTTAACGCCTTGGCAATAAAAGCGCCCGGATTCGGCGATAGAAAAAAAGAGATGCTTGAGGATATCGCCTGTTTAGTCGGGGCAAAAGTTATTTCAGAGGATGTCGGACTGAAAATTGAGAGTACGGAGATTGATATGCTCGGCCAAGCCAGAAAAGTGGTTGCCACCAAAGATAATACAATTATTGTGGAAGGCAAGGGGAGCAAACAAGAAACAGAAACAAGAATTTCCCAGATTAAACAGCAATTGGAAATTGTCGATTCAGAGTTTGATAAAGATAAATTACAAGAGCGCTTGGCAAAATTAGCCGGTGGAGTGGCTGTTATTAAAGTGGGAGCGCCTACCGAAGTTGAACAAAAAGTAAGACAGCATAAAGCAGAAGACGCTTTGTCAGCAGCCCGTTCCGCCCTTGAAGAGGGGATTGTCCCGGGCGGGGGCGTGGCGTTAATAGAAGCGACTAAGGTTTTGGCTAATCTGGAGATTACTGAAAAAAGAGAATTAGTCAAAGATATACAGACAGGGGTTGATATTCTTAAGAAAGCGATCGAGGCGCCGGCCAGGCAGATTGCCTATAATGCCGGAGTGGATGCGGGAGTGGTCGTTGCAAGAATCAAAGGGAGTGAGGAAATGGACTTCGGATTCAACGCCCAGACATTAAGGTTTGAGAATCTTATTCAATCAGGCATAATTGACCCAACTAAAGTTGTCAGGTCTGCGTTGGAAAATGCGGTATCTGCCGCTGCCACATTTCTGACAACGGAAGCAGCGGTTACTGACAAGCCGGAAAAGAAAAACAATAATCCTATGGAGCAAGGCAATCCTTACGGAGATTTCTGAAACAGTTAAAATAGAAGGAAAGAGATAACCCAAAGAAACAATTCAAAACCCTGCCGACTCGGCAGGGTTTTGAATCATGGCCTTGTCAAATTGTTAGGGTCAGACCCTAACATCTAACTAACATTTAACATTGTTAGGGTCTGACCCTAACAGTGCCTAACAATGTGCGGGCTTGTTTTTTGGGGTTATGTCAGCTATAATAACTATGAAGATAATCATTAATTCATAAAAATATGGGTATATTGCTAATCGTTATTATTGCGGTTTTAGCCCTGTTGTTTTTAGGCATAGTAGGGATATTCAATCGCTTGGTTGTGCTTCGCAACAGGGGCAAAGAGGCCTGGGCAGATATTGATGTCCAGCTGAAAAGGAGATACAACTTAATCCCTAATTTGGTAAATACCGTCAAAGGGTATGCCCAGCACGAGAGGGAACTTTTTGAAAAAGTGACGCAGGCAAGAGCGCAGGCAATGAGCGCGCAGGGAGCGGGAGAAAAAGGCAAGGCGGAAAATATGCTGTCCAATACCTTAAAGTCCCTTTTTGCCGTTGTAGAGAATTATCCGGATTTGAAGGCCTCGGATAACTTCAAACACCTTCAAGAGGAATTGACTGACACGGAAGATAAAGTTCAGGCAGCCAGAAGGTTTTATAACGGCAATGTCAAAGAGCTTAATATTAAAATTGAAAGTTTCCCTTCCAACACAATCGCCAACCTTTTCAATTTTAAGAAGATGGACCTTTTTGAGCTGACGGCTCCGGAAGAGAGAGAAGCCCCCAAAGTAGCGTTCTAAAAATCTTTTTTGCCGGGATACAATTTTTAGGACACTGCGTTAAAAAATGACATCATACAATGTCGCTGAATCTAATGTCCGCAAGACATGGCTTTTACTAACCGTGTTTTTGATTTTGATTATAGGGGTGGGATGGATATTCAGTTATGTTCTTGAAAGTCCGGGAATTTTGTATTTTGCCGTTGGCTTCAGTGTTTTTATGAGCTTTAGCAGTTATTGGTATTCTGACAAAATCGTCTTATCGTTGGCCGGGGCAAAATTAATCAAAAAATCGGATAATCCCGCTTTATACAGAATAGTTGAGAACCTCTGTATCACCGCCGGTCTTCCTTTCCCAAAAATATATATTATAAACGAAAGTCAGCCCAATGCCTTCGCCACCGGCCGAGACAAAAAACACGCAGTGGTGGCCGTAACTCAAGGATTGCTGGATAAATTGGAAAAGTCAGAGCTTGAGGGCGTCATTGCCCACGAGCTTTCGCATATAAAAAATAAGGATATGCTTTTGCAGACAATGGTGGTGGTGCTTGTCGGGGTTATCGCGTTGGCTTCGAATATGTTTTTAAGAATAGGATTTTATGGAAGGGGAAGAAGGGATTCGCGGGGAGGCGCGGGTGCGATCTTGGCGATTTTAGGAATTGTTTCCGCAATTCTGGCGCCCATAGCAGCTAATTTGATAAAGCTGGCGATTTCCAGAAAGCGGGAATTTTTAGCCGATGCCAACGGGGCTTTGCTCACGCGCTATCCTGAAGGATTAGCTCGGGCGCTTGAAAAGATTGCTCAAGACCCGAATCCATTAAGAAAAGCGAACAGCGCCACGGCTCATTTATATATTTCCAATCCTTTTCGCGGCAAACAGGCGGGGAGCTGGATTGCGAGGTTATATTCCACTCATCCGCCGACCGAAGAAAGGATAGCCGCGTTGATGGGAATGAAAGTTTAAATTTTATTTAATTTGAGCGAGCCCGCGTGAGGCGGGCGAGCGAATATGGTGGGGTGCTAGAGCGGCCAAATAGGACGGCTTGGAAAGCCGTGACCCTAACGGGTCCCGTGGGTTCGAATCCCACCCCCACCGCCAACACAATTTATTATTGACGCAACCCGAATGTCTTAATATTTTGATTTAAGCTAAAATGGTAATATGAAAACTAATCACAAGGTTATAGTAGGCGATTCCAGAAATATGGCAGAATTAGAAAATAATTCTGTTCATCTTGTGATTACTTCGCCGCCCTATTGGCAATTAAAAGATTATGGCTCATCAGATCAGATTGGCTTCAATGATAGTTATGAAAATTATATTAATAACCTAAATTTAGTATGGAAAGGGTGTTTTAGGGTTTTAGATGGTGGTTGTAGGCTTTGTATAAACATAGGCGATCAATTTGCTCGGTCGGTTTATTATGGCAGATATAAAATTATTCCGATTAGAACAGAAATAATTAAGTTTTGTGAAACTATCGGTTTTGATTATATGGGAGCTATCATTTGGCAGAAGGCAACGACAATGAATACTACTGGCGGTGCTACTATAATGGGAAGTTTCCCTTATCCTAGAAATGGAATTATTAAGTTGGATTATGAATTTATATTGATTTTTAAGAAATTAGGTGTTCCTCCTTTTGTATCAAAAGGAATAAAAGAAGAGTCAAAAATGTCAAAAGATGAATGGAATCAGTATTTTAATGGCCATTGGAATTTTAATGGCGCAAGGCAAGATAAACATTTAGCAATGTTTCCCGAAGAATTACCTAAACGGCTTATTAAAATGTTTAGCTTTGTCGGCGATAATGTATTGGACCCATTTTTAGGAAGCGGCACCACAATGCTTGCTGCGAAAAATTTAAATCGCAATTCGGTTGGGTACGAGATCAATAAGAATTATTTACCTACAATAAAAGAAAAGATCGGGGCAACCAAAGATGATTTGTTTAAAAATTTCGTATTTGAATTTATTGATCAAAAGCGACATAATATCAATTATACAAAAGATATGTCTGAATTGCCGTATATTTTTAAAGATACAATAAAGTTTGACCGGAAAATTGATCCGAAAAAATTACAATTTGGATCAAAAATTGATTCAACAGAAAGCGAGGCAATAAACACATATTCTGTCAAAAAAATCGTAAGTCCAGAAAAATTGTTATTAAATAATGATCTGTTGGTAAGGTTGATTGGGGTAAAAGTTAATAAAGATAAAATTGATGAAGCTATTAAATTTTTACAAGCAAAATTAAAAAACCAGAGAGTTTTTATGAGATTTGATTCACTAAAATACGATCAAGAAAACAATCTACTCTGCTATTTATACTTGAAAAATAAGACATTTATAAATGCACATTTGATAAAAAATCAACTTGTCGATGTTGATAGCAATTTTGATTATAAATACAAAATAAAATTTTTAAATTTAACAAAATAATATGGCAAAAGAATGGATATTAAATCAAGCGAATATGCGGTGGGGACTAACCAGAAAAAGTAAAGTTGGTCCTGTTGCAGAGTTGATTAGAAAATGTGCTCCGAAGACAATAAAAGAGTGGGAAAAATTTTATTTAGACAAAGCCCATTCGAAACAGCACCTCGAGCAGCTCGGAAAAACTTTGTTTATTAAGGTCACTGATGTTTGTAAAGCCGAGATAGAAGGTGTTACCGAAAAAGATTGTATAAATTTTATATATAATTTAGTAATAAATAGAACCTTCGACGGTTATCAGTCAGAGATTCAAACAATCTATGGACAGCTTGAAAAAATTCTTGGAGTTAAAATCGAGCCCGCCCCCGACGAATGGGATAGAGGATATAATGTTGATTATTTTATTAAAATTCGCGAAAAATATATTGGTCTTCAAGTAAAACCGGCAGGATTTGAATATATTACGCAAATAATCAACGAGAGAGAACAGCAGAAAAAAACGCACGAAAAATTTACAGCAAAATATGGCGGAAAAGTATTCTATATTATTTCAATAACCGAAAGTAAAAATAAGATAATCCATAATCCCGAAGTAATTGAAGAAATAAAAAAAGAGATTGAAAGATTAAAATAGGTGGCGCGCCAGTTTTACTGGTACGAAATTCAGTGACGGTAAAAATATTACCCCGACCCACGTGCCTCGATTGGAAAACCTCCCAAAACCATCAAAAACACCTTCAAATAACCAGTACCTAACCATAGTGTCCCGCCAACACAATTTATTATCGCGCAGACCTATTTAGTTTAGACAACAGGGCGAGGCGAGTGACTCGAACCCTTTTGTTTTTGCCGCCGTAGATAGAAAAATGAAGTTTGTTATAAAGATTGAATGTGATGAAAAATATCTTCGGCAGCAATCGCTCCTTCGGCGCAAGATGTGATTATTTGTCTAAAATTATTAGAATTAGTAGTAATATCTCCGGCTGCCCAAATTTCCGGGCAGGAAGTTTTTTGGTCTGCGCCTACCTTAATATAATTTTGTTCGTTCTCTTCAATTTTTAAATTTTTGATATAATTACACGCTCTGGGGACAAGTCCGACTTCGACAAACAATCCGTCTAAGTCAACGGAATTTTTGCCTTGATATGGCTTACTAAGTTGAACCCCGGTTAATCTTTCTTCTCCTGTCAAATTTTTGATATTGGTTTCCAATAAAACCTTGATTTTAGGATGTTGGGAAATTTTTTCTGTCCAAATCGGTTCACCTCTTAATTTTTGGCCTCGATAGATTAAGTAAACCTTTTTAGCGATTTTAGCCAAATACAAAGCCGCTGTTAATGCTGAATCGCTCCCTCCGGCAACGGCCACTATTTTATTTCTATACAACATGCCGTCACAAGTGGCGCAATAAGAGAGCCCATGGCCCAATAACTTATGCTCATTTTCTAATCCTAATTTGCGATGCTCGGTTCCGGTGGCTAAAAGTATGGTTTTGGCAAGATAATTTTCACCGCTGTCCAATTCTATCATAAAACCGAACTGATTTTTCTGAATATCATTAACTTCGGCATTTTTTATCTCTATCCCTTGACTCAAAGCGTTAGCTTTTATTTTTTCCGTCAAATCAATACCGCTAATATTCTGCTCACTGGGGAAATTACAAATTTTATGGGACTCGGTCATTAAACCGCCCTCTATTTGACCGATAACAAGAGTGTTTAGCTTATAACGGCCGGCATAAATGCTGGCTGTCAAGCCGGCTGGTCCGGCGCCAACAATAATTAAATCGTAAAGAGGTTTATTCATAATTTTAAAATTTTATTTTATCACAACTCGGCCTCTTAATTTTTCGGCTGTCAAAATTTTATTAACGGCTAAAACATAAGCAGCTTGGCGCAGGGTAATCGCTCCTGATTTTTCTTGGTATTTATGATAGACCCTTTGCCAATTGGTCTTCATTTTTTTATCCAAAAGTTCACTCAAGTATTTTTCATCAAGAATTTGACCGGTGCGATTTTGCGCCCATTCGAAATAACTGACAATCACTCCGCCGGAATTGGCCAAAATATCCGGTACAATCACTTTTTGCTTGTTAGTCAGTATTTTATCAGCTTCATAATTAATCGGGCCGTTGGCTAATTCTACAAGATAATTGGTTTTAATTTTAGCGGCGTTATTTTCAGTGATTTGATTTTCCAGAGCCGCTAAAACCAAAATGTCAACCGGCAATTCTAATAAATCTTCATTGGTGATTTTTTGACCAATTGAATAGTCGTTTACGCTTTGCCCGCCTTTTTTGAACTCCACCAATTTGATAATATCAAGCCCATTTTCATTATAAATACCGCCTTGACTATCGGAAACGGCTATTATTTTGAATCCGTCTTGATACAATTTTTGCGCCATAAAATGTCCGGCATTGCCAAAACCTTGGACGGCAATAGTCAGGTCTTCTTTGTCAGCCAAAAAATTACCAATCATTTCTTTGGTTATTAAATAACCGCCTTGAGCCGTCGCATCGCTACGCAAAGCAATACCCCCAAGCTCAATCGGTTTTCCGGTAATCATTCCCGGTTCATGTCGTCCCGTTTTTTTCTCAAATTCATCAAGCATCCAAGACATAATTTTACTATCAGTATAGACGTCTGGAGCGGGGATATCCTTATCTTGGCCAAGATAAGGATAGAAAGCGTCAATATATTTACGGCTTACCGTTTCCAGCTCGACTTGGTCGGCTGTTTTGGGGTTGAATTTAACACCACCCTTAGCTCCGCCATAAGGGATATCAGCCAAAGAATTTTTTAATGTCATCCAAAAAGCCAATGATTTAACTTCGTCTTCGTTTACTTCCGGATGAAAACGGATGCCACCTTTGCCCGGACCAAGCGCTTGATTATAGAGAATTCTCCAAGCCGGATATTTTTTGCCATTAATATCTAATTCTGAATAATTAATCCGAATCGGCTCTATGAGTATGGCTATTTCCGCATCCGTAATATTTTCTATTTTTTGAATGTCCTTTAGACGTTTTAGATTGTCATTAGAAATATTCATATGTTTTCCCAATTATCTAATTATTAATGAGTTTTTCAAGCTCATTTTTAATTGTACTTAGATTTCTTAATCCGATAAACTCGCCGGCCACTTGTCCGCCCTTAAATAATTTCATATTGGGAATGCTTTGAATCTGAAATTCAATGGCCAAATTTTGGTTTTCCGGTTTTTCTGTATTAACTTTAGCAACCCGAATCTTTCCATCCATCAAATTGGAAAGTTCTTCTAAGGTCGGCGCCATCATCCGACAGGGCATACACCAGGGAGCCCAAAAGTCCACTAAAACCGGCAATTCACTTTGCCTAACTTCTTGAGTAAATTCGTTTTCTCCGTTTATATTCACCACTTTTGATTGTCCCATATTTTTTAAATTAATTTATTAATTATTATTTATTAATCGATTTATGCTTACAAATCAAATATTTTAAATCATTTGCAAGTTCGCTTCTGCGTATTATTACTTTTAAAATAATTGTTTGCGGAAACCAACTGAAATTAAAAATAACATTGCGCTGAAAACAATCACCATGGGGCCGCTTGGGAGATGGATAAAATGAGCGATAAGAATTCCGGCAATCGCTGAAATAATCCCAAGAGTAATGGCCCATACTTTATACGTATGCAGACCTTTACTTATATTTTTTGCCGAAGCGGCGGGAATGGCAATAAGAGCGGCGGTTATCAATCCTCCCACGAGATATACACCTAACGCAACAACGATGGCAATACTTAATAAGTAAAGTAAATTATAGAGTTGTATATTGACACCCTCTATGGTCGCCAAATCTTCATGGACATTTATTAGCATCATTTTTTGATACAGTTGTTTTATAACACAGAAGACCAATAAGCTTGAAATAACTACAAATATTGTTTCTCCAAGAGTTATTTTCGCGATACTGCCGGTCAAGGCCGCTTCCGCCTTATCAATTGGTAAAAAAAGCAAAGCTGACCCGACTCCCGAGGCAAAAATAATCGCCGCCAAATTTTCCATAGGCAGTTTCGTCTTTTTTTCTAGAAGCCAAATAAGAATTGCTCCAATAATAACAAACGGAAAAACTCCCAATGATATATTAAATCCGCAGATTAAAGCCAGAGCCACTCCCGGAAAAGCGAGGTGAGCCAATGGTCCGGCTATTACCGACATTTTTTGGAAAGCATTAATGTTCCCAAATAGCCGGCGACTCCGCTGATAAAAATTCCACTGATTAAGGTAAGAATAATTTGTAGAGACATAATTTTATCAATTAATGATGTTCATAAAATTTAATCTCGGCGCCGAAAAGTTTTTCCAATGTCTTGGGGTCTAAGATTTCTCTGGGTCTCCCGAAACAATTGTGTCCTTTGCGGTTGAGACACAGCACTTCGTTTGAATATTTATACACGATATTTAAGTCGTGCGTGACCAGAAAAATAGTTATTTTTTCTTTTTCTTGAATCGCGCGCAAAAGAGAGTAAATGGTTTCTCCGCCGCCGATATCTATTCCGGTTGTCGGTTCATCAAAAAATATAACTTGGGGATGGGAAATCAATACCCAAGCTACCAGCATTCTTTGAAATTGTCCGCTGGATAGGTCGCCGGCTGTTTTAATCAGTATTCTTTTTTCCAACCCCACTAAATTTAAAAATTGCGTTATCTCTTCAAGTGTTGGCGCAGGATTTTTCAAAGCAAAAAAATCTTGCACCGTCAACGGGAAATCTTTAACCTTTAACTGAGTCAACCCTTGCGGCAAATAACCGATTTTCGGTTTTTGTTCCCAAATGATTTTTCCCTCATAGGGCAAAAATCCTAACAGCGTTCTTAACAGAACGCTTTTGCCCGCACCATTGGGACCCATAATCGTCAGAATTTCCCCTTGAGCGGCTTGAAAGGATAAATTTTCTATAATCTTTTCGCCGTCTAAATTGACATTTAAATTTTTTACTTCTAAAAACATAATATTTATTGTTTGATTATTTTAATCGCTTTTCCGTTTATCAACGCATCGGCTATTTTTTTATAAGCGGAATAAAGTATTCTTTGATAAGTGCTTTGGGACGTGCGCATTTTGTTAGCCGCTTTTTTTTGTTCCATATTATTAATATGGCGCAAGCGATAGGCCTCGATTTCTTCGCTGGTGAGCTCTACAATTTCAAGTTCCCTCATGGGCACGCCTTGAGGTTTGAAGTAAGTTATCCTCGGATTAAAATCTATTTTTCGGCAAAGTCTTGGTCTAGGCATATTATTTATAGTGACTTTAATTATATCAAGCTTGTCAAATCTTTGAACTATTCTCTTCCTAAATTAATTTTACAATTTAGACATTGAAGAGTGGAACAAGGCACTCCGCGCTCGTGAAGGATTTTATAGCCGCATTTAGGACAAACACAATAACCGTTAGGTCCTTGACCGGCCGCTTTCTCGGCCTTACCTTCAAATCTGCCTTGTCTTTGCCAACCGAATCCCCGGCCCAAAGCCGGTTTGTAAAATCCGGTTTCTACTGCATGACTTTTAATTTGGATAGCAACATAAGAAAGATTCTCAATCTCTTTCATCAATTTTTCTCTCAAACTTCCGGAAATTTTAGTCGCTTCTTCCACCTTTAAATTGTTTGGCAGTGTTATCTCTAAATTGGCCGTAACGGCCGAACCTTTTTTCTGAGTTTTCAAAGAATCAATTTCAATATTTTTTTCTTTCGCGAGCGATTTTATTTTTTCTTCAATCATTGGGCCGGCAGTAACATCAAGCAAAGAATCCATCGTTTCTTTGCCTAAAGAAAAGGATTCTTTAATAATGTATAGGCCAACCAGTAAGGCCAAAAGGGGATCAAAATAAATCCAATAGGGGGTTAAAAACAATCCGGCGAAAATCGCTAATGAAGCGTAGACATCAATGCGGTCATGTGTGCCATTGGAAAGTAAAACTACTGAATTTTCTTTTTTTCCAAAATAAATTTCCAAACGAGACATTATTCCGTTGACTAATGCCGAGAAGAGCATTATGGCAAAAGCTAAAGCCGGAATTTTTATTGCAGAGGGGCTTAAAAATTTTTGATAGGATTCGTAAATAATTCCAACTCCTGTCCCGAATAAAAATAAAGTGATAAAAAGCCCCGCTAAAACCTCAAATTTATAATGGCCGTAAGGATGTTTTTGGTCTTTCGGCTTTTGGGAGATTTTAATTCCCATATAGCCAATAGCGGAAGAAAAAATATCCATAAGAGAATGCAATCCTTCAGCCAAAATAGCGCTAGAATTAGAAATAAGGCCAATGATAATTTTTCCACCGGCTAAGAGGGCGTTAGCGGCTATGGAGGTTGCCGCGATTTTTTCTTTTACTCCGTTAAAAAGTTGCATGTTAATCTATAATCACGATGCTTAATAAGTATTAAAATCAAAAAAAGGGATTTTTGCCGGATATTTATATTGAAGATATTCAACTGAATCCATTTTATAATAAATTTTGATTAAAAACAGGCTCCGGCCCCTTTTTACAAAGAGGCCGGTTCTCATACGTTTTTTATTTTTGCTGATCCTTCAGGGCAGCTTTTTCTTTTTTAATCGCCTCCAATTCTTCTTCAAGGATTTTTTCTTCGTCTTCCAAGGCCGTCAATTCGTTTTTGGGAGAAATGAATTTTCTGAAACCGAAACCATAACCGCCGCGACCACCCCATCCTCGTCTTATTCCGCTCCCACAAAAACCTAGTCCTCGACCAGTGCCAGCGCCTTGACCCATGGGGCCTGTTTTGTCCATTCTTGGCATATGTTTTTTAAATTTTAATAATATTTGGTAATGCGACCTTTGATGCACATTACCTATTATGAGTATACGCCCATAACTATATTGATGTCAAGAAGAATGTTTTTTAAACTTCATTAAACCCAATGATTGATAAATTTTTTCTATTGTTTGTTTCTTTTTTTAACCGATACTTTTATGGTCAGATTTTAGATGATTTAATGCGAGCCCCTGTTCAAAAAGTCAAAAAAGCCCTACAATACCTTATATGGAATGGAGGCATTTAACTCAGATGTCTGTTTTTGCTTACCATTGAGTTTCAAATTTTTGATTGATTTTCATTAGTCAATTTTAATGTAGCCAATACGGATGAGATTTTAACAGCCAAGAAGAAAATTAAAAATTTATAAACAAAATTTAGATTAGATTATATGAAAACAGCAGCGATTATACCGGCATATAATGAAGAGAAGAGCTTGGGAGATGTTCTGAATGTAGTTGTTGGCCACCCCTTGATAGGGGAGGTTATTGTAGTGGATGACGGGTCAAAAGATTCGACTTCAGTTGTGGCAAAAGCGCATAATGTTTCGCGCGTTATTACCCTAAACGAAAATGGGGGCAAGGGCAGGGCTCTTGATATCGGTGTGCAAAATACCGAGGCAGACATAATCCTTTTTCTTGATGCGGACTTGATAGGATTTAGACAGATTCATGTAACCAATTTAATCAAACCGGTGATTGACAAGGAGTGCGAAATGACGGTCGGAGCGATTGACAGGTCAAAACTAAGCTCTGCCCTTAATAGAAAATTAAACAGAATAGAGTCCCCATTTTCCGGTATGAGAGCTATCAAAAGAAATGTCTGGGATATTGTGCCGGAGGCCTATAAAAATAAGTTCTATATTGAAACCGCCATTACTTATCTTGCCAAGAAAAAAGGAATTAAAGTTAAGCCGATGGTCCTGACCGGCGTGACCCATATTATAAAAGAAAAGAAGATGGGTTTTTGGAAGGGCCATTGGGCAAGGTGGAAAATGCACTGGAATATTATCTGGGCGAGTATATTATTAAGAATAAAGGGGCCGAAGAAATATGGATTCAGTCATCAATGAAATAAAAGAGAAGCTTGATATTGTTGATGTTATTTCAAGCTATATAAAGCTTGAAAAAACAGGGGCCAATTATCGGGCCCTTTGCCCTTTTCATTCAGAAAAAAAGCCGTCTTTTTTTGTAAGCCCCACTCGCCAGATATGGTCTTGCTTCGGGTGCGGTAGCAAAGGTGATATTTTTGCTTTTGTCAAAGAGATTGAAGGTGTTGAATTTGGAGATGCCTTACGTATTCTCGCCAAGAGAGCGGGGGTGGAATTAAAAAGACAAAATCCTCAAGTTCAGACAGCCAGGAAAAGGATTTACGATGTTTGCGAGTTGGCAACCAGATTTTTTGAGCAACAGCTTTTTTCCGGTTTGTCCGGGAAGAAAGCGAAAGAGTATCTTTTGAAAAGAGGATTGAATGAGGAATCAATAACGAAATGGCGAGTCGGTTTTGCTCCTGATTCCTGGAACAGTTTGATGAATTTTTTACAGCAAAAGGGTTATTCGGTGGGAGAGATAAAAAGAGCGGGGTTGATTCTGGAAAGCGAGAAAGGGAAGACCTACGACCGGTTCCGGTCGCGGATAATATTTCCAATTTTCGATTTAAATTCCCAGGTAATTGGTTTTGGAGGCAGGGCCTTTGGAACAGACGAAGGACAGGAGACAGCCAAATATCTTAACATCCCCAATACTGTTCTTTATAACAAAAGCCAGGTTCTTTACGGTCTAAATCAGGCGAAAATTCCCATTAGGAAAAACGAAGGATGCGTTCTGGTGGAGGGCTATACCGATGTAATAATGTCTCATCAGGTAGGGGTTCAAAATGTGGTAGCAACTTCCGGAACTGCCCTTACGCCACTTCAACTTGCGATTCTAAAAAGATATTCCAATAATTTGATTACTGCTTTTGATATGGACATTGCCGGCGATTCAGCCACAAAAAGGGGAATTGATTTGGCGCAGGCGCAGGGGTTTAATATAAAGGTAGCAGTTTTGCCGAACCTTAAAGACCCGGCGGATATGGCGACAGAAGACCCGGAGGCCTGGAAAAAATTTATTGAAGAAGCCCATTCCATAGTGGAGTTCTATTTTGACAGCGCGTTTTCTAAATTTGACATTCAAAGTCACGATGGGAAAAGGAAGATTTCTGAAATGCTCATCCCCATCCTGAAAAGAATTCAGAATAAAATTGAACAATCGTCTTGGGTGAAAGAATTGGCTAACCGCTTGATGGTAAGCGAGGCAAGCGTTGAGGAAGAGTTGAAGAAATATGTTCCGGGACAGGCAACCGCGGAAACCTCGCAAAAACCTTATAATGAAAAAATCAAGAAATCCCGCAGAGACATCATTGAAGAAAGAGCATTGTCTCTGCTCTTGAATTATCCCGCCGGATTTGCGTTTTTAGAAGATAAATATCTTAATTGTTTATCCCAAAGGATTAAAGAAATAATCATTAAGATTAATAAAATAGAATCAAAAGATTTTAAACAAGCCGACCTTTCAGGCGAAAATAAAGATTTCTTAGATTTTCTGGCGCTACAAGGAGAGGTGGAGGTTGAAATGATAGACCAGGAACTAAATGTGGCAGAGGAAATAAGGGTTTGCTTCAAAGAGCTTGAATCCCTTACGATTAAAGAGCAGCTCAAGGAATTATCTGATAAAATTAGGATTGCGGAGCAAGAAAACAAAGAAGATGAAGTAGAAAAGTTGTGTGAAGAATTTCATCAGCTCACCGAGAGTTTGTCCAAAAATCATAGCGACGATAATCAGTCGAAAGCAACAATTAATGATTAATAATCTATAATATATGCCTAAAACCGAATTATCCAAAAATAAAAAAGCGGCGAAGAAGAAGATAGTTAAGCGGAAAGTGAAGCAAGCAAAGAAAGCGATTAAGAAAATTGCTAAAAATAAACTCATTAAGAAAAAATTTACCAAATTGCGCCCGAAAAAGAAAAAAACACTTAAGAACGCAATTGGCAGAACAGCTAACAGAACATTTAGGAATAAGCCCATTGAAGGAATCAAGGCAAATAAGATTAGGGAAAAAATTTTTCCTTTGGTTAAAATGGAAGAACTAATCAGAAGAGGCAGAACTCGGGGCTTTGTAACCTATAGTGAACTCGTCTATTTCTTTCCTAATTCAGAGAAAGATTTGGAAGGACTAGATGTGCTTTTCCAGCGCTTGGAAGATGAAGGTATTGAGCTCAAAAGGAGCCAGGGGTTTTTACGCATAGAAGAAGATGCGTGCGTCAAGCCCAAATCTAAGCCCATTATGAGCAGGCATCCTGATTCTATCCAAATGTATTTAAAAGAGATAAGCAAGGTTGGGTTTCTAACCGCCAAGGAAGAGAAAAGTTTAGCCAAAAGGATAGAAAGAGGCGACATAGCGGCTAAACAAAAACTTATTAGGGCTAACTTGCGGTTGGTGGTTTCTATCGCTAAGAAATACGTGGGCAGAACTCCGAATCTTACTTTGCTTGACTTAATTCAAGAAGGCAATTTAGGGCTTTTTAGAGCGGCGGAAAAATTTGACTGGAGAAGGGGCTATAAGTTTTCGACTTACGCCACTTGGTGGATAAGACAGGCCATTACCAGAGCATTGGCTGACCAGGCAAGAACAATCCGCATTCCGGTGCATATGATAGAAACCATTTCAAAATACACCAAGGTGAGGAGGGCTTTATTAAGAGAACTGGGCAGAGAGCCGTTAGTCGAGGAAATCAGCAGAGAAATGGGCGTTAGCACAGACAAAGTGAGACATATTAAAAAAATTGCTCAAAAAACGATTTCTTTGGAAACGCCGATAGGGAACAAAGAGGATGCAGACAGCGTTTTAGCGGAGTTTGTAAAAGATGAAGAAATGCCTTCTCCGTCAAAGTGGGCAGCGCGGGCATTACTTAAAGAAAGATTAGATGAAATTTTAACTGATTTAACCGATAGAGAACAGAAAATTTTAGCAATGAGATTCGGATTGACCGATGGGGTGACCCACACCTTACAAGAGGTAGGTGAAGTTTTTGCTGTTACGAGAGAGAGAATTCGCCAAATAGAAGCAAAGGCGCTGGAAAAAATACGCAAACACGACAAATTAAAAAAATTAGAAGGATACTGAACTAATCATTAATCATTAATTATTAATTATTAATTATTAATTATTAATCGCTCTTTGCTTGAAAAAGGGAAGAGAATAAGGTAAATTAAAACATTGTCAATTTAATATTTTGTTTTAATATTCCGCGGTAGCTCAATGGTAGAGCCATCGGCTGTTAACCGAAAGGTTGTAGGTTCGAGTCCTACCCGCGGAGCAGATTAGAACAAGAGTCCGCTTCAAGCACCCTATTAAAGGGTGTTTTTAGCGTAAACATTAGCTTTCTGCCTTGTAATTGGCAGTTCTGAAGTAAGAAATTGAGAAATGCCCTTTTTTCCATTGGTTCAGAACTTTTGAATATGTCATACGCCCTTTTAGCAAGTCTTAGAAGCATAGCAATGGTAATATAATACTCTTCATCAGCCGTATGGTGTCTTGCCATTTCAGAGTTTATCAAAGATTGCTTTACTTGGTATTCGCTTAATTTTTTATTATAGTCCTCTTGGGTTATTTTCTCGTCGGCTAACCTATCAAGTAAATTACTTTTTCTCTTTTCGTATTTATCGTATTCTGCCCGCAGTTGTTTTATTGATGCCTCAAAGAACCTATCTTTTGCCTCGTCAGTTTGCTTCAAGCCCGTCATTAAACGGCTTATTTGCTTGTCTGTGAGCCTTATACGCCTTAAAACGCTATATACTGG
>Ga0268285_1000121_pt1 | contig 50451 bp, 34 predicted proteins | sample saktaG_2_FD_190144 | JGI IMG/M metagenome (GOLD analysis project Ga0268285, IMG submission 190144) | Saline water microbial communities from Sakinaw Lake, British Columbia, Canada - sak_2013_06_06_120m | ecosystem: Environmental > Aquatic > Non-marine Saline and Alkaline > Saline ... | reverse complement strand
GTAAATGCTTTTGGCTTGCTCATAATGGCTCGTTTCCTTTCTCGGTCTCGACATATGATACACATGTACGGCCTTGTGTTCTATTAATTTTATCTCACCCTATTATTTTCAGTAGTCTTTGAAGTTTCTCATCCACTTCGGCCAGTTTTCCAGTTGTACTATTTGACAACCTCCATCTAATACCCCAGCTCGCCCCAGGTCGCCTTTTGCAGCCTCTGCAGGTCATATAAGCCATCCTCGGTCCGCGGCTCAAATCTCATGTCTATGAAGCTGCCGCCGGGCAACGTGGCGTTTATCAAATCCATGGTTTCTGCGCCCCTCCATTTCCAGTACTCGACATGCCCATCGGCCATCGAGAGAGTTATGCCCTGTTTGTGGTCAACTAAAGGAATACCACCAGCCAGGCTCCAGCCTGGATAAGCGTATTGGACATTAAAAGCCGGATAGGGATTGTCGCCATAGTCTACAAAGATCGCACGTTGTCCCGGGGATGGACTGACAATATCCGAAAGCTTCCTGAGCCAAAGCACTGTGCGTCCGATGCGTTTGCTATTAAAGAAGCTCTCACGTGTCTCATCAGGACTTTTGCCGTTGGCCGCACAGACAATTGCATACGTTACAGGTTGGTTGGGTTTACCCCGCGGGCAGCGGTAGACGCCGGTATCCCTGGTGTAGGCCCACAATGCGCCACGACTGTTCATGTTGTTAGGATCGGATGCCGAGAAGCCGCTCTGATCCACCCACGGAGGGCCCCATATGTCCCAGGCAGGACCATACGCCCTGCCGTTGACGATGTTCTCATCGTTGTCTTCGGCGTACATAATCCACGCTAAGGTGAGCTGCCTGAGATTGCTCAGACAGACTGCACGCTGGCCTTGTTCTTTTGCACTGCGCAATACTGGTATGAGCAGCGCGAGCAACAGAGCAATCACTGCAATGACCACCAAAAGCTCGATTAGCGTAAATGCTCCGGGCGATTTTTGTTTCGCATGACGAGGCCCGTTCCGGCGACCAACAGGTTTTAGCACAGTTCCGCCGTACATCATAACTCCGCATTCACATATATGACTGACTTAGTATAATAACTATTTCTTAGTTATCAATAAAATCTTTTAAGATTTATTCTGTCCTGCATCTAATTAGTTGCCAGTTCCTCTGACCACTCTGTCTCGTTGCCGAACTGATCGCGTGCCTTAACACGGAAACGGTTGCCCCGCCCCGCGCTGTCCACAATAACTTCGTAATTACGTTCTATTTGCCATCCACTGCTTAAGCCGGCTTCCGTGGTACACTCGAAGAAATACTCGACTGGTCCGCTGGTATCCGTTGCCTCGGCCGCTATCATCTTTATCCAATACTCTGTTATTCGATTACTTCCCAATACAACCTCTTCTCTCGGCCCACCGTAAAGTTCCCATTGAGCCGGATTGGGCTCGGGCGGGTCGGTTTCATACTCCGGAAACCAGTAAAGCAGAGCAATGCTGGCCTGGCAGGTTCCGCCGTAAGCTCCCATGTTGATGCGCAGGTTTATGCCTTGTTCGTTTATTGGACCGTGCGAAATGCTCATCGGCTCATCGCCCAGCGGACAGGTCGGATCGCCCGCATCTATACATGGGCTCGTAATATGGTCCCATGTCCAGGATTCTTCGTATGTGCTCCAGCGCCAGCCTTCGCTCATCAAGTGGTAATCACCATCGGTTGCATCGACGAACAGCGGATCGCCGCTTATGTTGCCCACTCCCGGAGCTTCGCCTTCAAGACAGCTAAACCGTACCTCGCACTGGAACAGGTCGCCGTCTCTATTGTTGAAGAAAATGCAATTGCTTATGTCAGGATTCGAATTCTCATAAGCGGCTATGCCGAAATCATTATCCACAATTGTCAGGTTTCTAATCGTAGGGCTGCTGCCGTAGTTGAGTGATATTGCTGTGCTGCTGTTTCTGATGATGAAATTCTTCAGCACGCTATCGGATCCTTCGCCGGTATGGAAGGTAACACCATCCACATCATCCCTCTCTGTTGTGGTACCAATTCGGCTGGTTCTCCAGGGAGCCTCAATTATAGCCGCACCTTCGGTTCCGGCAACTGTTATGGCCTTACCCGTAAAATCGATCTTGGAGTACACTCCCGGCCGGACAAGAACCATCTGACCGTCTTTTGCTACATCAATGGCTTCCTGGATAGTATCGAACGGACGAGCTTCGGAGCCATCTCCCTGAAGGCCGTCCTGCTCCGGATTGTCAAGGCCATAATTATCGACATATATTATACCCTGGAACTCGTAGGCACCCATATCCACACGTCCACTGACTACGCGCGGATTGCCGTCAATGTCTTTTTTGTCCGGTCCGGGTGCATAGTTCGGATCACCGGCATCGACACATTGTGACGATGGTGCGATCCGCAAGTCGTCGTCTTCGGTGCCGGGTATGTCGTCTGGGCCATCCGGGTCTGCGAACAGCGGGTCGGCGTCAATATTGCCTGTGCCAAGCCAGCCGCCCCGGATGTTGCTGTAGGAGATAGCGATTGTTGATTGGTCGTTAATCCATATTACATTGCCGTCGTCCCAAAGGATGCAGTCGATGATCCCGGCAGTGCTCTGGCCCCACTGATTGCGGGAGTTGAAAGCAATGGCGCTTCCATCCTGTGCCGAGTTTCCTGTGAACGTGCAGTTGGTCAAAGTCAAGTCACTTTGACTGTTGTACATCCCGCCGCCGTAAGAGTTAGTCTGGTTCGCAGTGATTAGGCAGTTGTTCAGGCTCAGGTTGCTATTACCGGTATTGTACATCCCACCGCCGTAATCATACCCCGAGTTCGCGATGAGCGTGCAGTTGGTTAAAGTCAGATTGCTGCTATCGTTGTACATACCGCCGCCGTAATACGACGAGTTTTTGATTATTGAGCAGCCGGTAAGGTTCGGCTCGCCGTTGTTGAAGCATACTCCGCCGCCGCCATAGTCTGCCGTGTTTTCACTGAATGTGCAGTTGTTCAGGCTTGGTTTGCTGTCACTGATGTACAGCCCACCCCCACTGTCCTCTGCGGAATTGGCGGTGAAAGTGCAGTTGATAAGCACCGGTGTTCTCTGGGAATCTTCGTCCGATTCGTCGGCACTTGATTCGGCCGCCGCATAGCTGTTTATACCGGCGCCGGTTTGTGCCAGGTTTCCGGTGAATGTGCAGTCGGTCACGCTTAGGCTGCCGTGACCGTTGTGTATCCCGCCGCCGCGATGTGACGAGTTTTCCTCGAATGTGCAGTTGTTGAGACTTAGATTGCTCTGATAGTTGTATATTCCGCCGCCCTCGGTTCCGGAGGAGTTCTGCGTGAATGTGCAGTTGACAAGTGTCGGACTGCTGTAGTAGTTGTAAATCCCGCCGCCATAATACTGTGCCGAGTTCTCACTGAACGTACAACTGATAAGCTGCGGCGATCCGTACTCATTGAGCAATCCGGCGCCGTTACGATTGGTGAATACGTCGGCATTGCCGCCTGTGATTGTGAATCCGTCAAGGACGGCGGTTTCGTCGGCTCCACTGCCGGTCACAACATGGTGACTGTTCTCCGCCCTGCCGGCCTCACTCGCCGGACCATCAGGATTGACCCGGTCATTGGCGCTCAAATCGCCGCTCAGAATCGTCTCATACAGGTTGATATCACGCGCATCAGGCTCAGCCTCTCCGGCGCCTGCATATCCCCCTTTAATCGTAACACCGGATAGTAGTTGAAACGTATCCGTCCGGTCGCCGGATGCTGATATTCGGATTCCGATCCGTCCCGCTTGTTCAATCCGGAGATCGGGCTTGTAGATGCCGTTTGCCACACGGATTTCATCGCCAATGCTTGCCTCAGCAAGAGCAGCCTGTAAACAACAGAACGCATCGGCCCAGTTTGAGCCGCTACCGGAAATCAGTGCTTCGTCGTCAACGTAGATGACCTCTCCTGTCACAGCCGTGCATGAAGCCGCCAGCAGAAACAGTGCGCACAGCAGCGATCTGATATGATTTGCCTTGCTTCGCATCTTCCTATCCCTTCAATGAAAAGAATGAATCTGTAATGACGCTCCGGCCGATACAGCCGTAGCATACTTCCACAATTAAGCAAGCTGCTTGCTTCTTATCACCACCTACCTAAAACAGAATTCAACTCACATTGACCGAATGAAGCTTCGTGTAGGGTGTGCAACGCACACCATTATCGAAATTGGTGGGCAGTGCCCACCCTACCAAGAATAAATTTTCAATCTGTTATGCGCTCTTAGTAATCACGCACTATAATCGCGTCTTTGCCTATAAGGTACTGGTCCGAACCTGCGACCTTTAGATTGTATACCTTGCCCACATACGGCGTCGGTCTTTTGGTCACGCTCGTAATGCCTATCGAGCCTTTCGATGTTTTCAGTTTTATCCCTGCTTTTAATTCCTTTAGAGATATCCATTGCCCAGATCCCGAAAGGAAGTAATGGTTTTCGGCTACACCGATACAATTTCCGCTCTCAAGCAAAACATCATAGCAGGTGAACGTTCCTTTGTGTTCCTGCACTTCCTGAATTTTGCTGAGGCTGTTCATGCCGCGGATACTTTGCCCCAGGGCAATCTTCGATATTGGAACAAGGGCACCACTTGCCCAAACCTTGGTCTCAGCAGTGAAACAAGTCCTGCCTTTGGGAGGTCGTGGAGAGGTTGTTGTAAACGTCCAAACGTCACCTTTTGTTATATTACCCTCGCTATCTACCTCATCTATTCGCCAGTAGCAATACGTAGTGGACGATCCAATATCTTCGGGCAGCGTGTAACTGGTAATAGTCTGACGGCCGCGATATATGCCGGTAGTATCGGAAGTATCGGCATTAGTAACGGCGTCTTTACCAGTGTTGCTGCCGCCTAAGGCTATGCTGAAGTATACATCGTGGGAAATGGCGTTGAGGCCGGCGGCCCAGCTTAATGTGACATGTTCCCCAACATAGAAAGCCTCGTCGGCAGGAGATGGATTCGAAGCCTTGTCGGACAGAGGCCGTGGTTGTTCACCAGGTGACAGGCTGGCTTCCGTCGTGCCGCCGTAGGCGCCAATGTTAATGCGATCACCGTTGGGCATCGGCTCATTTGATATATCAGCCACCGGATCGCCGCCATCGACACAGGGGCTGGTAACTCTGTCGAGCACCCATATATCAAACTGAGGCCAATATCGGCCACGCTCGGAGCGTAGATGATAGTCGTCGTTGTCGGGATCAACGAAGAGCGGATCGTCAGTTATAACACCTTCACCTCCTCGTTCGACACAACTGTAACTAGCCCGGCATCCGAACAGGTCACCATCTGTATTGTTCCAGAGAATTGTATTGATGATGATCGGCTCTGAGTTGGCGTAGGCTTCAATGCCGTATGTATTACCCACTATTGTAAGATTGCTGATTGTGGGAGAGCTGTCGGCAATGAAGACGCCCATGAAGCTGTCTCTGATGATGAAATTCTTCAGGATACTGTCGGGGCCTTCGCCGGAGTAAAACGAAACAGCAAAATCGCCCGGATTCCAGAGCACAGGCACACCGTCTGGGCTTACAGCGACACCCTGTACCGTCAGCATTTTACCCAGGAAATTGATTTCTTCCAGGTACAGCCCCGGATAGACCAAAACTACTTCTCCATCCGCTGCTGCATCGATACCCTTCCGAATGGTTGCTAAAGCTGTTCGGGGCGTCAATCCGTTGTTGTGATCGTTTCCGTTAACCTCATCGACGTAGATAATTCCTTCCTCCCCGCCGGGCGGGGGGCCCTCTTTCCCGACTGTAAAGCTCCAGACATCGCCTTTATAGGTTTCGCGTCCATCAAACTCATCGATCCGCCAGTAGTAGGTCTTGCCTAATTCAAGAAGGCCGGGATTATAAGTTGTATCTCCCTGCGGGCGTCCTTCGGAGGCGTTGTTAACCTCGGCAAAATTTTCGCCGAAGAACACCGTGTGCAGTTTCGCATCAAAACCCGACTGCCAGCTAAGGATCACATTGGATTCTACAAGCTCGGCTCCATCAGCGGGCTCAGGGGCATAAGCCGTGCTGGATGGAATCATAAAACTCCAGACATCTCCTACCCACGGACTGTCCGGGTGCTGATCATTGATCTCATCGATTCGCCAGTAATAAGTTGTCCCCGGAACAAGACCGTTCGGATAAGGATATCCGGGGAAGCCGACAATAAAAAACCTCATATGCAGATCCTGATTACTCCGGAATGTGTCGCCGGTGCCATGTTTCACATCGTCATAATTATCGCCAAAATATATATCGAACGTGACAGCATGATCTCCCGGCTGCCAGGAAAGGCTCGCCCATGTATTCGGAAACAGGACACCATCGCCCGGTTCCGGATTCGAGGCTTTTGGCCATCCCTCGCCGGCCAAGCTCAGCACTAAGACAATAGAAGTTAAATAAATCAATTTCTTACACATGATAGCTCTCCTTAAAATAAAATTGCTGTTAAAAACTATCGCATTCACTTAATTCCACTTAATAATCACGAACTATCACCGCATCTTTGCCTACCAGATACCGATCCGACCCTTCGACCTTGAGATTGTAAACCTTGCCCACATACGGCATCGGTCTTTTGGTTATGCTAACAATCGCAATCGAGCCTTTCGGCGTTTGTAGTTTCGTGCCTGCCTTGAGATTCTGTACGGCAACCCAGTCGCCCGATTCGGTTAAAAAGTAATGGCACTCAGCCACACCGATGCGATTGCCGCTTTGAAGCAAAATGTCATGACATTCGAATGTACCTTCATGCTCCTGCAGCTCTTCGACTTTACCCAGATACGGCAGCGTCATCGACGAATTCTTTATCGCAGCACCGTCAACCCGGCCGACGCTGCGTCGCGCGGCGACGTTTGATATTGAAACAAGGGCCCCGTCTACCCAGACGTCAGTCTCTGCGACGAAACAAGTTCTGCCTTTTGGTGGCGGTGAGTCGGAGGTTGTGAACTTCCACAGCACGCCTATCCTCTTGCCGTTGCTGTTGACTTCGTCAATACGCCAAAAGTATGTAGTACCTCCATCCAGCCAGTCAGGATCGGGATCGAATATGGGCATTTCCTGATTACCCATAAATGCAAGTGATACGGGATGGCCCGGATTGTCCCTCCCGAAATAGACGTCATGTGAAACGGCGTTTGCGCCTGGGGTCCAGCTCAATATTACATCCGGTCGAACTTCAACCGCTCCATCAGCGGGATTGGGATCGGTAGCCCGACCCGGCAGGCTTGATTGTTGGTACGGTGACAAGCTGGCCTGCGCAGTGCCGCCATAAGCACCCATATTGATTTGGTTGCCGTTGGGCATCGGCTCATCTAACGGCTCGTCGTTCGGGTCGCCGCCATCGACACAGGGACTGGTCAGGCGGTCAAGAATCCAGACGTCATGCTCGGGCCAATACCGGCCTCGATTGGAGCGCAGGCGATAATCGCCATTTTCAAGATCTACAAATAGCGGATCGCCGTCGATATTGCCCTGGCCTGCACTGACGTCACTGACAAGACTGAACCGTGCCCGGCATCCGAACAGGTCGCTGTAGATGTTGTTCCAGAAGATAATATTGCTTATATCAGGTTCCGAGTCGTCGGAGGCTTCTATGCCGTACAGGTTATCAACTATTGTAAGATTGCTGATAGTCGGGGAACTGTCGGCAATGAAAACCGCCATGAAGTTGCTTTTTATAATGAAATTCTTCAGGATGCTATCGGGACCTTCACCATTGTAGAACGACACCGCAAAATCGTCGGGGTTGTGTAGCACAGGTACGCCGGCAGTGCCTGCAGTAACACCTTGTACGACGAGCGCCTTGCCCCGAAAATTGACTTCCTCCTGGTACAAACCCGGATAGACCAGAATGATGTCACCGTCCACGGCTTTATTAATGCCCCTTTGGATGCTTGCGAACGCCGTTCCCGGAGTTAATCCTCCATTGTCATCGTCACCATGAACCACATCGACGTAAAACGTATCCGGAGTTAATACTATGTTGTCATTATCTCCGGGAATCGCTTCGCCTTCCTGAGCGGTTGCTGAGCCGGCAAGTGCGGCGAAAAACACCAGAATCGCCGCTATTTTCATAACATTTGCAATTTTAGCCATTGTACACCTTCCTTTCTGCTATAAGTTCCTTCACAAAAGATGTAATTCACCAGCGGTTGTTAATTAATTTTACAAGCCACAGCATTCCCGACGGGTTCTGCTGCAACTTACGGTAACTTCCGACCCTCGGCGAGGTAAATTCGTTGCCGGGATTATCAATATTTTGCAGGTATGAAAATTCCAGCTCGCCCTGACCGCCGTTATCTGCCGAAAATGTAATCTTCTCGATAACATCGGTTTCCATATCGATCGTATAGACCAGCCTGGTTTGCTCTTGTGTTAAGATAATTTCTGCTTTAGTACCGTCCGGCAAGCCTCTGGTTTCAAACCAAACTTGTTTTTCAGCCGCATCACGGCGCACCATATCAATCGTATGCAAGCCCATCCAGGGCCGTCCCAATCCCTTGAAGAAACTGCCACCTTTATACGCTGCAATTGCTTTTCCGCTTGCGTCGAAGACGCACGCCCCTGATGCGCTGTCAACAATCTTTGTGCCGTCCCCAAGCTGGAGTTCGAGCCATGGACCGGATTGCCCGCTTGCCGCATATACAAACGGTATCCGCCCGGTTCCTGAGACTTGCTGCCCATTTACCATGCCGGTAATTCTGAAATACGTCCAGCCCCGCTTGTGCATTTGGTCTCGATTGTCAACGATTCGCGCATTTTGCGGCCAGTCGAACTGGAAATATTCCTCATCCAGAATATTAAAGTGGCGGTCCGTCCTCCAGATTCTGTCGCCGTACTCATCGCTGTGTTTGGAGATTACAAGCAGCCCCTTTTTCGTGCTGGAAACCCTTTCCATATCGGCCTGCCTGCCCTCAACCTGAGAAATGAACCGGCTCAAATCATCGCTGTCCGTTGGCAGTCTTGCTACAGACAGGTCGGGATTGTATGTGCGAAAATTGTTTATGTGGACAGTGTCTTTGTCATAATAATAGTTGGCATGTTGGTTTTGAAGATTCCGGCAGTAAGAGTTTTTGCCGGCAGCGTTAAATTTCAGCATTCGCATCATCACAGGCCTGCCGGGGCCTTCAGGGAAGAAATACCAGCATTGCTCCATAGCCTTACCCGCTTCGGTCCGGCCCGGCGAATTGAAGGAAGTTTGCGCATTAATTCTTTCCGGCCCGATATCGATCTTGTCTGTCCCAAGCGTCACTACCATAGTGCCTCCGGTAATCGCGGCGGTAGTGACCAACGAAACGATAGCGGTTTTGCTTGTTACTATCGCTGCCAGAGAAGCCGCGGCACCAACCTTGAGAGTTGCAGCCGTTACCGATACGTTCGCGGCGGCAGCCTCGGTTGAAGCCGTGAGTTTTCCGAATAACACCAAAGCCGTCAGCAGGTATCCCTTACCGAGCCCGTGACGGGACAGCTTTTTGGCTAAGGATTTCTTTGCCCTATAGAACAATGATTGGGCGCCAAACTCCGTACATCCCATTAACCCGGCAATCTCCGAATACGGCATGTCCTTATAACAGCGCATGGTCAATACGGCCCTGTAACGGGGCGATAATTCCCGCATCGATATAAGAACGATTTGTTTCAATTCCCGGTTAACCATGTCGGCCAGGGCGCTTTGACTGTCCTCTATGGCGACCTCGCGGCCGATATCAGACAGGGAAATCGTTTTATGCCGCCACTGCCGGCCGTAGTGGCTGCGAATCTTGTTGAAAGCAATGCCGTCCAGCCATGACCAAAACTTCTCGGTACTTTTTAATTTGTCGAATACCTTAAACATTTCCAGAATGCTCTCCTGAACAATATCCTGCGTCAAATCTTCTCGTAACGTAAGACGGAGCACATATTCACGTAAATGTACCCTCGCCGCCTCAACCAGGCGATTCATACACTCCTTATCGCCAAGCTGTGCCTTCCTGACTAATTCATCATGCTCTTTGTAGTTAATCATTAACTCCTATATAGTAAGTTCAACAAAACAGCCAAACTTGACGTTAATTCTTGAGTATTTCAACTTTTTTTTGCTGATCTTTGCGAAAATAAGCCAAAATCTGCGTCCGAACACCCATAAAGCGGTTCTCACAACGTAAATGTTACCGTTATTTTTTATTTCGTTTGAAAAAAACACAAAAAGAGTCGAAGGCAGAAGGTAGTATCAGAGAATCAGCGAATGGGTGGATTGGCGGTTAGCCGCTACTGCTGTGTTTGCGGGCACCAAAAATCGAGTACCCGGCATCGAGCGTCGATTCACGACTCAACGATGTACGATTTAGAATCTGTCGTGGTCGTGTCTTGGCATGGTAGGCGGAGCGGGGTGGCCGTGAGGGCGACGCGGTGGTGCCGGCGGTCTGGGCGGATGCTGCGGGCTGGTTACAATTACAACACGGCGGCCGGGCCGAGGATAATGGTGCCTGAAGCCGACACAGCCGGTAAGGGAGGTTATCAGGATTCCGAGTATTAATGTTAATATTAGCCGTTTCATTTTAATGCTCCTTTCATTGTCATTTTTGTCTATGTCTCTACCTATATAAGGCAACAAAAGTTAAGAAAGTAACGAAGGTTTCCGGGCGGGGAAGTTCAGTCGGGCGAATTCTTTGTAATACTTTTTCGCGGCATCGTCGTATGCTTTGGCGGCGTCGATTTTGTCCCTGAAATAGCCGAGGTGCATTCTCCTGCCGTGACAGACGATTGCGGCACGCCACATTCTTTTGTCCTTAGCGAACCAAACGCCTTTATATCCCGAGCGGGGATTTCGTTTGTTCGAGTTCCATGCGTTCTGGGCGACGGTGGCCAGACGCAGGTTGGCCCGGCGGTTGTCGAGACCGCAGCCGTTTATGTGGTCGATGACGTATTCTTCGGGGGCTTCAATGAGCTGGCGGTGCATGAGGATTCGCGAGTATTTTCCGCCGGGCAGGCGTATGGAGCGTTCAGCGTAGAGCACGTTTTTGCCCTTTGTCCGGCAGAGACGCCATTTGTACCTGCTCAGGCGCTGATAGTCCTGCGGATCGACTATGGCAAAGTGGCCCTGGGTCAGCGGGATTCTGCGGAAGGCGTAGCCGAAGCGCAGACGCCGCCAGAGCAGTACGAGCCAAAGCAAGGGCCAAACGAGCCACGATGGAAGCTCGAATGTAATGGTGACCTTTATCATCACCCCCCGCAGAAAAGTCAGAATTCAGAATATCGAATTTTGAATGTTCGAAACAGCCTGGCCCTGGGCTTAAGACTGCCGTTTTGAATTTTGAATTTCGGTAATTCGGTATTTTTTCGGATTTAGATATTCGTATTTTGTTGTTTTTGCCGGAGGCTAAAAAGCAACGCCTCTACTATTGAACGAACCTGCGCATTTGATGCGAAAATCTACAAAATTGTAGGCGGATTTTTTGGTGTAACTTGTTGTAAGGAAAGGAGTAAAAAATATTTTAAGATTTTTGATTTTTGTTCGGCGCTACCATCGCTTTTGGTCGAAATCCGCCCAACTCAAAACTTAAAACTAAAGACTCAAAACTACCATCGCCATCGCTTTCGGTTGAAAAATTTCTTAAAAATAGTCAATGGTATAAAAAATAGTAAATTGAATCGCCATCGCTTTTGGTCGCGCAACGGATGTTTGAAAATCAGATTTCTCTCTGCAGTCTGACCTGTTTCCATAACAAGCAACCTCTCAAATTGAGTCCTGAGGGAACTATGAGCACCCTTTCAAGAAAAAGTGCATATAAATTAAGAACGAAAACAGTGGAAGTTTATGGACAGATTTGGTAAAATAGAGCGTAGAAAGATTTTGGAAATCTTAAAAAACGGTAAAAATAGGCAATTCCGGATAACGCCGGCCTGTCTGGATTAATATCCAGCGGCTTTGTATACCGGAAAAGGCGGCTTGCGGTCGGTTGGGGGTTCTGATCACCATCGTCGGAGAAAGGAGCAAACACTAAATGAAAAACCAGCAGCGGCATCTTTGGCGTCTGTTAGTAATGAGCTGTATGGTCATCCTTTGGGTCACTCAACCCGGTATGGGACTCGTCGTGAGCGAGATAATGTATCACCCCACTGATGCGGGCGGAACACTCGAGTTCATCGAATTGTATAACAACCGGGCAGTCACTGAAGACCTCACCAACTACGCATTCACGAGCGGCATCCAATACGTATTCGAACCCGGCACGACTATCGGGCCCAAAGGCTATCTGGTCGTGGCGCGCGATCCGGCCGGCCTGGAAGCCGCGTACGATATCAGCGATGTGGCGGGCCCGTTCACGGGCCGGCTCGATAACGACGGCGAACGAATCGACCTATCCAACGGCGGCGGCGGAATTGCCCTCTCGCTGCGATACGACGACGAACAGCCGTGGCCGGTCTCGCCCGATGGAACGGGACACTCGCTGATTCTTGCCAGGTTCGGCGGCGATCCCATGGAGGCCTCCACGTGGGCGCCCAGCACGTTTATCGACGGCACGCCGGGCGGACCGGATGAGACCCAGGTCGGGCCCGAAGACCCGACACTGGTGACGCTCGTAAATGTGGGCGATCCCGGGGTCTACTTCAAGGGTACCCAGGAACCATCGCCGGGTATCCAGGGACAACCCACAACAGAATGGACGCAAATCGGATTCAACGACAACACATCAAGCACACCCTGGATCAACGGGCCGAGCGGATATGGATACAGCAATGACCCTGCCGAACTTCAGTACATCGGGACCGAGACAAACGACATGAACGGGCAATATATGTCAATTTATGCACGGTTGCCGTTCACGCTGACGCAGGAGGAGATCGATTCGTTCTCGCAGTTGCGCGCCAATGTCCACTTTGACGATGGTTTCGTGCTCTATCTGAACGGCGTGCGTGTGGGAGCTTCGGATGGAATCTCCGGCAATCCGCCCGCACACGATGCAAGTGGCGGCACGGCGGCGGAATACCCAGCCGCCAGCGTAAACCTGACCGGCAACATAGAGCTGCTCGTTCCCGGCACAAACATCTTAGCCATCCAGGCCCACAATTCGCAACTATCGGGCAGCTCCGACTGCTTTGGCAGTCCGGTACTTCACGCGATTGTGGAAGAGGACGGAGCTAACGGTGCCGATCCCAGGGTACGTGTGGTTATCAACGAAGTTTTAGCCAACAGTAACGCAGCCTCCGGCGCCGACCAAATCGAGCTGTACAACCCGGGCCCGACAACGGTCGACCTGAGCAGCGTTTATCTGAGCGACGATGAGACTGACCTGCTAAAGTACAAAATTTCTGCTGCTGTCGTGCTGCAACCGGGCGATTTCTGGACGGTCAGTGAAGGCGAATTCGGCTTTGGATTGTCTGCTTCAGGCGAGACAATTTATGTCACGGCGGCCACCGCGGCCGCTAATGGCGCGGCGCCGGTACCGCTTCGCGTGCTTGACGCGGTAAAATGCGATGCAACGGAGCCGGAAGTGACGTTCGGCAGGTTCCCGGACGGATCCGACTCTCTTGCTTTCCTATCTTCAGCAACCTTCGGCGGGCCTAATACCCGGCCGGCGATAAACGACATTGTAATCAATGAAATAATGTACCATCACGCCACGCGGGACGAACGCTACGAGTACATTGAGCTGTATAATCGCGGCACCGGCACGGTCTCACTTGCGGGCTGGGCTTTCACCGACGGAATTACCTATACATTCGAGACCGGCACGGAAATGCCGCCGGACTCGTATCTGGTAGTAGCAATGGACCCGAACTTTATCGTGGGCATTTATGACAATCTCGTTATAGGCACGAATCTGGTCGGGCCCTATACGGGCAGGCTCGATGATCACAGCGAACGTATCCGGTTGTCGTACCCGTACAAAGACGTGGATTCGCTCAGCGGTGACATCAATGTCCTGATGATCACGGCCGATGAGGTGACTTATTACGACGGGGGCCGGTGGCCGAGCTGGGCCGACGGGCAGGGAGCCAGCCTGGAGCTGCGCGACCCTGACAGCGACAACGATGCGCCCGACGCATGGGCCGACAGCGACGAGAGCGGCAAAACCGTGTGGGAGCAATTCTTGTTTACCATCAACAGCAACGATTCCAAATATAGACACGATCAAGTCAACATCTTCGATCTTCTGCTGCTCAATCGCGGCGAAGTGCTCATCGACGATCTATATTTGAGCATAGGCAGTACGAGCCGCCTCAGCAACAACGGCTTCGAGAGCGGCGAGTCGAACTGGCGATTTCTCGGCAATCACGTTCGCTCATTCGTGACCACGTCTGACCGTCACTACGGAACGCATTCACTGCATCTGGTTGCGACCGGGCACGGCGATCCCGGGGCTAACCGCATCAATCAGTCGCTTTCCAGTGTCACGGCAAGTACGGTAACGTTCCGCGGCTGGGCCCGATGGCTGCGGGGTAGCCGGTTTCTGCTGCTGCGGACATCGCGAGAGCAATCGCCAGTTCAGCCGCCACGACCGGCACATTCGTTCGAGTTGACCATGCCCCCTGATCTGGGCACACCGGGCAGGCAAAACACTGCTTTTGTTTCCAACCGCGGACCAGACATCTTCGAAGTACAGCACGCGCCCGTCCTTCCCCTCGCCGGCGAACCGATCGTTGTGACAGCCCGTGTTACAGACAACGACGGCGTAAACAATGTCACGCTCCACTATCGATCCGAAGGTAGTACGGGATTCACAGCCACAGAAATGGTCGACAACGGTTCGGGCAATGACCTTATTGACGGTGACGGTGTCTTCACAGGAACGATTCCAGGTACCTCCAGCGACATGCGGGCTTTCTATATCGCAGCTTTCGACGGTTCGGCGTTGACTCGATTTCCGACCGTGCTGCAACCCTCGGCAGACGTGCCCGAGCGAACCTGTCTGGTCCGAATAAGCGACTCGCTGGCGAGTACGCGGTTTGCGACCTACCGTGTCTGGATGTCCGATGACGTAGTCGACACGTTCCAATCGCGTCCCAATCTCTCGAACGAGCTGATGGATTGCACCTTTGTCTACAACAACACCGAGGTCTTCTATAATTGTGGGATTCGTCACCGTGGCAGCCCATGGCTCCGCAGTGGTTCCAATCGCTCGCCATATCCCGCCGACACTCATGGCTTCCGAATCGACTTCAATCCGGACCAGAAATTCAGGGACCGTCAAGAGATCAATCTCGACGGCATGGAAGGCGGCAGCCGGGGCCCGCTTCAGGAACGCGCATCGTACTGGTTCTACAAGCAAATGGGGCTGCAGTTCTCGATGCAGGAATTCGTGCGTTTAATCATGAACGGACGGACCGCAAATATCTACGAAGACGTTCAGAAAATCGACGGCGATTACATTGCGAAATGGTTCCCGGGTGACACGGATGGCTACATTCACAAGATCGACGACTACTTCGAATACTCCGCCGACGGCACGGGACACTCGAACCTTGATGAAGGCCTGAAATACGATTCAAGTCACCCGCTTCTTAAGGAGACATATCGCTGGGGTTTTGAAAAGCGGTCGCATCGAGAGAACGATAACTGGGACCATCTGTTCGATTTCGCCGTAGCGATTAACACACGGTCGAGCAGTTCGGCATACGAACAGACAATCGAGTCGGTCATCCATCCTGAGCATTTTGCCGCTGTCCTGGCGATTCGCCACGCCGTCGGCGACTGGGACAGCTATGGTTACAACCGAGGAAAAAATAACTTTTTCTACTATGCCCTGCCGGAGGGCAAGTGGTACCTGCTGCCATGGGACATCGACTTTGCTCTCGGATCAGGCAATGGAACCAGCACAAACCTGTTCTCTATGAGCAGTGGCCAGTTTCCGGAAGTCTATCAGTTTGTGAATTATCCCAAATACCGGCAGATGTACCTGGATGCACTGGCCGAATTGGTAAACGGTCCGTGGCAGACGTCGTACGGCACTTCCAATCCGCCAACGGAGTTCGATAAGTTTCTGGATGATGCGGCAAATGCATTAATTGCCGACGGTCAAGGCAGCGGCCGACGCGATGGAATCAAACAGTTTGTCCGCAGCCGACGGTCATATATACTAACGCAGATTCGGTAACATCTGCTAATTGGAATTGGCCCCGACGAAAAAGATCAAGGCCAACCACGAACAGCTCGTCCCGTATGCCGTTCTGTCCACTTAGAATGCGTCGAATCCGGACAAAAACGCGCCGCTGTTCGTCATAGTCATCTGACTACGCGCCTGTCATAGATCAGATGTTGGATGTCGTGCTTGCAAAGACTTTTAGATGTATAAACACAACCCCCGTGACATGATCACCGTTCGTCGTAGTCATCTGACTACGCGCCTGTCACGGCCCATGTGCTGGATGGCGTGCTTGCAAAGACTTTTAGATGTATAAACACAACCCCCGTGACATGATCACCGTTCGTCGTAGTCATCTGACTACGCGCCTGTCACGGCCCATATGCTGGATGGCATGCTTGCAAAGGCTTTTAGATGTGTAAACGCAAACCCCGTAACATGATCACCATACGTCGTAGTCATCTGACTACGTGACTGTCACTGCTCGGATGGTCGATGTTGGCTCTGCGTAAGGCTCGTGGGTGCGTAAATGTGTTTTCGTAACATAATCGTGATTTGGCCCTCGGCTACGAACCCGGCTCTTGCCTCGCTTGTAAGTGAGCTAGCCACCCGCTGGCATTTGCGGTTTGACCTACTGCCGGATCGGAATGTATCAAAGACAGTCAAGTGAACGCCGCCGTTCGGCGTAGTCATCTGACTACGCACATGTCACGGCTAAGATGGGTGATATCGGCTCTGCCAGCCAAACATAAGTCACTGTTCGGCATAGTCATCTGACTACGCACCTTTCACGAATTAAATGATGGATGTCACCTTTATTCCGGCTTTCCCGGGTGCAAACTAATTCAGGGAACATGATCGTTATCAAGTCCCTGGCCACAGATTTTCCGATGCCCGTGAACAAACCAAGCCTCCACGTTGTTGCCGGAAGAGATTGCAATTCTAAACGAGCCGCAGACGAATATCTCAACGACTAATTGTTGCTTGAGACGATATTCTCTTTACCTGACATGCCCTTTTCGATGCGCTTAAAATGTTCGTTTCGTGTGAAAATATCAAAGATTCCGATATCACGATAACGGAATCTTTGAAAACATACGCTGAGTTGTTGTATTGCTACTTCGGCCGGTTCTCACCTGGATTCCAGCAACCTGCAGGCGAAACCCCAGGGGCCGCCGTAGTTCATGATTTTCAATACGAGCTGATTTTTACCTTTTCTGAAGGTCACGGGGACGCGGTCGCTATCCACTATGACGCCCCGGCCTCCCCGGTGTTCATGGACGAGTTTGCCGTTGAGCCATACCTTGACGCAGTCGTCGGAGCCAATGCCCAGAACACTAGCCGTTTCCTCGGGCATGTCGATTTGCGCCCAGGCGTAGGCGATAGCGAACCACTTATCAAACACCGCCGTTAGATCCACAACGCCGTACTCAGAGTATAGAGAGGCCCATTCGTAATCATTTCCGGCGATTCTGACCTGTGGCTCGAACTGCGCAAGATCGAGTGACTTGGTATCGAAGAACTTGTTCGAAGTTTCTTCATCCGGAAAGTAGCCCTCCCCGTCCCATGGCACGTCGATGGGCCCTAAGAACAGCCATTTTCGTATGAACTGGCCCGGCTTGAGATCCTCGTATGTCGTTACATTCAAGTCCGGCTTGGTTTTCGATATCGTCACGCCGCCTGATACTTGAGTCTCTGTATTGTCTGCGCTATCTGTTGTTTTGCGGCCGGGCTCCAAACCTTCCAGATACCATTTGCTGTCCTGATAGACCATGACTATGGTTGCCTCGCAAATTAGTGACCCCTTTCTGCAAAGATAAACCGGATGCTCATATCCGTTCTCAAGTTCATCCGGCCATTTCGGTGTGCCGAGGAATTCGTAGTCTGCGATCAGACTCGCCATTGCCAGCATCTGATCCATCTGGCCGGTTGCGATTTCCCGAAGGCCCGGGGCAATGAGTTCGAGAAATTGTGTGCCATCCTTGTGTACGGCGGCACTGTACAGACTGAGCAAGGTTTCCAGCGGTGTCTTCTGGCCTGTGTACGTTCCGCCTGTTAATATCTCTGCGGTCCGCCGTCGGCCTTCCTGAATAACTTCTTCTTCAGATAGATCACGCAGGCCACGATACTGCGGAGGAAGATCAGCAAGGGTTGTATGGTCCTTGTCCGGCCAAAGGAAGGCAATATGAAAAGAGTTGTCAGCCGGGCCCCCAAGGACTCTGCATGTCACGGCGAGCTTTCCGTCAATAGTATCCGTCGTTGTCACCGGCCGGGACGAATCGACAAAAATCGCTGAGGGGGGCAAGACAACGCGATAATAGTTGAGGCAATTTACTGCGGAGCCTCCGCCTATGAGATGCCATAGTGGGCCTTCCTTCCACAACTGACCGCTATCGCCCATTTCTGCTACCGCGATGTATCTAAACTTCTCACCCGGTTCAACGGCTCTGCGAAAACGCACGAAGAAATCATACTTCGAAGCATTTATCTGTTCCCGGTCATACGGCAGCAGATTGCCCTGCAGGTCATAGAACATGGCTCCTTCGTGAACCTCCCCGGCAGTCATTATTTGACAGACATTGCTTGGCTCAGACTTAGAGTTGGACCTCTCCTGTAGCACAGCAAGGGTAAAAAGCTGCTCATTTTCGATTCTTAAAATCAGGACGCTGGTACTGTCAATCTGATCTCTTTGCGCCTGTTTTTCCGCTTCAATCCATTTGTAGATTTCCATCATGTCGTCCACGAGGGGATTGTCAACCGCGACAATTGGATTCTTGTCCAGTGAAAGGATAGCCTTTCGACCGGCTTCGATATTGACACTTGCTGTCTGCGTCTCGGCAATGACTTCTCCTTTACGAACGCTTACTTCCGTTTTCTGTGCGAACGCAATCGACTGGAAGACCAGAAGAAATACGGCGCCGCGTATAATTGTTTTCGCTTTCATTATGTCTCTCCTTTTCTGCCTTTTAGCCTTGTAGGGTGTGCACAGCACACCATTTTCAAAGTTGGTGGGCAATGCCCACCCTACATCTATGTGAGTTATTCGTCGGTGACTGTCACGGTGAATTCGGTCCCCATCGCTTCCACCCGGCCGTTTGGAGTGCTGATGAAGAACGGCCCATGAGGACTCTCCAGGCTGGCGGTGCACTCGCCATGCTCAAGAAAGAACTGTGTTTCGCCGTTATACAATTTCAAAATCAGCATGCTGTTTTGATTCAATTCAAGCGTAGATTCTTCGTCCAATCGCAAGGCACAAGCTGACCTGGACGTTGAGTGAAACGTATCGCCAAGATATACGTTTGAGCTGGCATCCAAAGCCTGCCAAACATCGGAACCTTCATGCCTGACCAGCACAGTCCCCTCAATCTTGCCGACGCTTATGGGTACCCGAGCCGTCAATGGTGTCCGCGCGGATTTACCTGCCCTGCCTAAGGTAAATCCAAGGAGCAAACCGATAGCTAATAAGATACCCGCGGCGATGGCGGCTCGTTTGCCGGCGAACAAAGCTGTGCCGAAGCGGGCAGGACGCAGCCGCAAATTCGGCTCTTCAGAAAGTCTGGCTACCAGCGACGCTCCGGCCTTCTCGGCAGCCATCGGCGACGAAAAGGCTTGCCTGACGACATCCTGCAGCAGGACACATCGCTCGAATTCATCACGGCATGAATCGCATGTTTCCGTGTGAATCTTTAGCTCGGCGAGCTTCCCGTCACTGATTGTCCCCTCGACGTATTTTTCGATAAGGTTCTTGTATTTTTCACAGGTCATCATGATTCGACCTCCTCTAAAAGTGGAGCAAGGTCCTTGCGTAGTAATTTATAAGCCCGGTGCAGCCGGACTCTGATGGTGCCCGGGCGTTTGCCCAATTGCTCTGCAATATTCACGGTGGAAAGTCCCGCTACGAATCGCATGATAATTAACGTGCGGAACTTCTCAGGCAGTCGCCTTACCGTCTGCCTTACGAATTGAATCTGGTTTTGCGTTAAGCCGGGATTGGCCGTGACTGCCGATATCTCATCCAGACTATCAAGCGGTGTTGCCTTACAGCCCATAACGTTTTTGCATCGAACGCTTTTTCTTATGCTATTGTAGCATTGCTGCATTGTGATTTTGCTCAGCCACCCGGCAAGCCGGGACGGATCCCTGAGGCCGGCCAACTGTGAGTACGCCTTCAAAAAGCTCTCCTGGGCGATGTCTTCGGCTTCGGCAGGGTCGGAAACTTTGCTCAATGCCAATGCGACAACCATATTCCAGTACCTCTCGACGATTGCCCCGAATGCCGAGGTCTCACCAAGCAACGTCGATTTGACAAGTTGCTTGTCAGTCTCGGTAGTCATTATGGGGCTCTCAGGCATAAAATGCTCCTATTACAATTATAAGTCAATTCTACAGTATAGAACGCAAAACTACCAATAGCGCTACAGACAAACCGTAGCATGTTCGTTTTTTCTTGGGAAGCCTGATTTTAGGAATTCATCAGACGCGGCGTCCAGTTTCCGCCATTATTCATGAATACTTGATGTTGCAGTAACTAAGCCGCATACAATTTGAGGAAATCGGGTGTCTGTTATTTTTCATTCAGCTTTGATCTTGCCCTGCTCGGCAACGGTTTGTATTGCCCTGGCGATTTCATTGGTATCACCAAGGTAATAGTGTTTCTGCGGTTTTAATTCATCACTGAGCTCGTATATCAATGGTACACCGGTTGGGATATTAAGCTCAGTGATCTCGCCATCACGTATATTGTCCAGATATTTGACTAAGGCCCTTATGCTATTACCATGGGCGGAGACCAAAATTTTTTTCCCCTTCTTCAATTCAGGCACCATAGAATTGTGCCAGTAAGGCAAGAATCTATCGACAGTGTCCTTTAGGCATTCAGCCACTGGAATGTTTTTGGGGTCTAAGTCTTTGTATTTCGCATCCTTGCCGGGATAGCGTTGATCCGTCTTCTCCAGTATGGGAGGTCTGACATCATAGCTGCGCCTCCAGAGATGGACTTGTTCCTCTCCAAATTTTTTTGCTGTCTCCGCTTTATTAAAGCCCTGCAAGGCCCCGTAGTGTCGTTCATTCAGCCGCCAGGAGTTCACGACGGGAATCCACATTAAATCCATCTGATCGAGCACGATCCAGAGCGTCCTGATTGCCCTTTTCAATACGGAGGTAAAGGCCATATCAAATGTGAAATGCTCCTGCTTAAGGAGGACTCCGGCGTTATGGGCTTCACGTACTCCCTGTTCGGTTAAGTCCACATCGGTCCATCCCGTGAAACGATTTTCCTTATTCCACGTGCTCTGGCCGTGTCTGATGAGAACCATGCGTATCATGTGAACGTCATCTCCTTATTTTGCCTCGACGATTAATTTGACGGCTTGATGCTCGTCGGCGCCGATCAAACAAACAAACTTCCGCCGGAGCTGTTTCTCCATCCGCTTAAACTCCGCGGGGGTGTCCTGCTTTAAAGGTATCTGACCCCCGGCATAGGTTTGGTGGCCTCCGCTCGTTCCTCTTCTGGCAACAAGTCGTCTAATAATAGTCTCGGCCCTATTATTCTCATCGGTTGTGCGAAGCGATATCAATATTTTACCTTTGAACGATCCCATGCACATGGTCCATGTTGTTTTGTCGTCGCGCAGCAGCAGGTCCGCTACCTCGCCGATCATGTCCGGATTATCGTTTTGGCCCAGTGACGTCACGATGGCATTTCCGTAGATTCGAGCGTTTTTCAAAGCTTCGGCCAGCATCTGAAAATATTCTTTCGGTACGCTGCCGCGTTGAATCTCGCTGAGCATTCGTTTATTGGCCAGCGGATAGAGCCACTCAATCGCTTCAATATCCGCCCGGGTCGCTTCTCTGCCGAGGTCCTGCGTATCGGAACGAATCCCATAAAGCAAGGCCGTCGCCAAGGGTATATCGGGTGTGATCTGAGCCTCGTGCAGATACTCGGAAAGTATTGTTGATGTCGCGCCGAATCCGCTGCGAATATCGGTCAGTTGTACGCTTCTGGTCGAGTGGCGACAAGGGTGGTGATCGATCACGATATCCGGCATCTGTGTTTCGGGCAAAGAATTGTTGCCGGTACCCGGTTGTGTATCGACCATGGCGATAAGATCGAATTTCTGAAACTCAATATCGTTCAACTGGTGCAGATTTAGGCCGAGATAGCTGACCAGAGCCCTGTTTTCGCCGCGTCCGACTGTTCCGCTGTGGGCGATAGAGCATTGAACGCCGGAGGTACTGTTGGCGAATTTGCGAAGTGCGACCGCCGCGGCAATGGAGTCCGGATCGGGATTATCCTGCATCACGATGAGCAAATACCCTTCGTCCTTCAGCAGTCGAGTGAGTTTCTCGACCCTCAAGCGTGTTTTGGAAGCCAGCTTCATTGTTTGTCCTTACGTTGATCGCAGTTAACGTTTCATAGCATACCCGAAAAGTTCCAAGTATCATTTAGAAAAGAAATTCCCGGTTTTGTCCGGCTGGAAATATTATTCCAGGAATTGGTGCAAAAGCAAGAGAATATCACGTTCACTCATAACGGATCACATATATAGTTGGACAGTGAGAATATCCTGTTTGACACAGAACCGCGAATTCACTATTCTGATTCTCCTTTATAGCAAACGATACGGTTACATATAAAGGTAGAAACTGATGGTTCAAAATAAAAGTATAGAAGCTATTTCCCGGGGGACAATCATAGTGTCTCTTCGGCGTTCGTTGCTTCTCATTCTCGTATCCATCGCTATAGCAGGCTGCGGCACGACATCATATCTGGCGGACATCTCCTACATGCGGGACTACCACGTCGAGCCGATAGATGCGCCGGATCCTTCTCTGGACGGCCCTTATTCATATCGCACATATTTCTACGGAAGTGGTGACGACAAGCATCGCAAGGAATATGGTAAGGGCGTCGATTTCAAAACGGAGCCAGTGGACGCAAACCCGTTCATGGATTTCTTCGATAAAATTCCGCGATACTGGGGATTCGACTTTGACAGGCTGCCGCTTAACGGCCGGGTGTGGTTTCCGGATGGCGACGGGCCTTTTCCGCTCGTTCTGATAGTGCACGGCAACCACAATATGAAGGACTTTTCCGATCCCGGCTATGAGTACCTTGGCAAGCTGCTCGCCGGGCGGGGTTTTATCGCCGTATCTGTGGATGAGAATTTTCTGAATCAGAAATTCGGCGGCGAAAACGATGCCCGCGCGTTCATCCTGCTGGAGCATCTCAATGTCTGGGACACATGGAACCAGACGCAGGGCCACGCATTCGAAGGCAAGGTCGATATGGACCGAATCGCGCTTATCGGGCATTCCCGCGGCGGAGAATCGGTCGCTCACGCCGCGGCGTTCAACCGGCTCGAACGCTACCCCGACGATGCCAATGTTAAGCTCGATTATAATTTCGCTATCAGGTCGGTCATAGCAATCGCACCCTGCGACGGTCAGTACAAACCGGCAGGACATCCTACAGCGTTAGAGAATGTCAATTATCTCGTCATACAAGGAGGTCACGACGCCGATGTATCGACGTTCATGGGGCTCCGGCAGTTCAATCGCGTGTATTTTACGGATGATCACTTCTGGTTCAAATCCGCGGTCTATGTATATCGGGCGAATCACAACAGGTTCAACACGGCCTGGGGCGGGCTCAATGCTTCGGCGCCCATGAGCTGGTTCATCAATGACAAACCGATAATGGACATGGAAAGCCAGCGTAAAGTCGCAAAAGTACTCATTTCCGCATTTCTCGAAGTCACTCTTAATAACAGAGATGAATACCTGCCGATGTTCGAAGATATCCGCAAAGCCGGGCAATGGCTGCCGGAGGATATTTACATAAACCGGTACGAAGACTCCGATTTCATAATCATTGCAGATTTCGAAGAAGATTTCGACGTCACAACCACGACAATCCCCGGCGGAAAGCTGCACGGCGAGAACCTCCTGACGTGGAAAGAAGCCTACGTCCCCTACCGCACCAGGGACAACTCCACCCAGGAAAACGCCGCCGTGGTGCTGGAATGGGATAATGGGAACGAGCAGGACGCCAATTCAGTCGTGCCTGCATCGTATACTATCGCACTGAGCCCTGAAATCGTAACTGAAATAGATTTGAATCGAGACGCGAATGTTGTCTTTTCCATCGGAACGGAAAACGAAGACCAGCGCGAGCCTCTCGATTTGACAATCGAGCTTTGTGACAGTGAAGGAAATTGTGCCGCCCTGCCGCTCAGTTCCGTAGGGCCTGTCCATCCGGCCCTGCCGGTCAGGCTGGCCAAATGGAAGTGGCTGGAGAAAAAGAGCATCGAAACGTTCTCGGAGCGACTCCTCCAGACCTATGAAATGCCGATATATAGCTTCATTAAAAGCAACTCTTTATTCGAGCCATCTAAGCTTGAGAGCATCCGGTTTATATTCGACCGCTCCGACAAGGGCAACATCATGCTGGACGATATCGGAATCTCTATGTAATCTCAGCACGGCGAGACGAGCAGAGTTCCTCGCGGGTGTAACTTGTGATATTTCCTGTAGATTTTGCGCCGATTTTGCCTTCTAATCGAGACTTGTTTATAGAAGTACAGAGCGGCTCTGTTAAGTATGATATTTAACAAATGAGAGACCTTGAGGACCAAATTCTCGTTCAGCGAGCTTTGCAGGCGGATCCGGAGAGCTTTGGCGAGTTATGCCGGCGTTATTATGATTCGCTGGTGGCCGTGGCCGGTTCGATTCTGCCGGATCATCACCTGGCCGAAGATGCCGCCCAGGAAGCATTAGCGGCGGCATGCAGAGATCTTGCTAAACTAAAAAAGCCCGAACGTTTCGGCTCCTGGGTCGGGGCGATCTGCCGGAACGTAGCGAAGGATATGCTCCGGCAGCTCCGGAAACAGCAAGAACGTATCGAGACTAACGCCGGGAATGAGCCGGATTGCCAGGAAGATGAACAAAAGGCGATTTTGGAACAGGCTCTGCAGCAACTGCCGCAGCATCTGCGGGAAGTCATCTTCCTGAGGTTCTATAACGAAATGAGCTACGAGCAGATGGCCAAAGTCATTGGAGACACGCAACAGGTAATTGACGGTAGACTTCGCAGGGCAAAGAAAAAAATCGCTGCGTATTTAATGAAGAAAGGCTTCAGGAGGTAAAAAATACCATGAAGCACGACAAGAACGATAAATGGCTGGACCCCCTGCTGTCACAGCATGTGCACCGCGAGCCGGCGAAGTTCGATTTCTCCAGGTGGACCCGCGAGCATCCGAACGAGGCACGGTTGTTACGGAACGGATATGCAGATTCCAGCCGGAATGCAAAAACCACAGTTCAGAATTTATGGAGATTTATCATGGAAAGTAAAATAACACGATATTCAGCAGCAGCGGTTATCGCGATGGCAATGGCTTTTGTTTTATTCAATCCCTTTGGAATATCCGGAAACGGCGGCATTGTACTCGCTGATGTACAGCAAAAAGTCGACGAAATTGAGACATTGATGATACGAGGCACAAAAACTTTTACGCGTCCGAGCGAGCCCGACAGCGTTTTCGAATTCGACGGGACCAAATGCGAATTCGACCTTGTGAAGTATTTCTCTAAGCAGTACGGCCTGGTCGAGGAGGGGTACGCCGAGGATAAGCTATTCTATCGTATCACTTTAAATCGGCCGAAGCGACAAACCCTTATTGTTATTCCTCCTTACAAGAAGTATGGGACGTTTGCCTCTACGGACAAACAAATGCAACTACTGGAGAACGGGACTCCCAAAGGTGTCATCAAGCTGCTCATGGAGGGTGACTACCAGAAGCTGGGACGAGACAACATCAACGGCATCGAAGCTGAGGTCTTTGAGTTTCAAGACACCGAGCCCTTCAAAGGACTTTTGCCCAAGGCCATTTTTGATATTCAGAGCTTAAAAGGTAAAGTCTGGATCGGGATTAAAGAGCAACTGCCGGTTTTGGTCGAAGGCGACCTGGTCATCGGCAAGAGCTTTATGACAATCTTCAATGACCTGAACCTGCACGAAGTCAATACTTTCGGGGAATATAATATCGAGCTTGATGAAGCCATCTTTGATACCAACCCGCCCGAAGGCTATACGGAATTAACGCTCAGCGATATTCTTCCGTTCATTCCAGTAGAAGCCAAGGCGGGCGTTGCCGGTTTGGGCATTGCCCCTGCCGGCCTTATCTTCTGGAAAAGAAGAAGAATAAAGAGAGCCAAAGCCAATCGGCACGAATAAAAACCTTTCGCAGCAAGATATAACCGGCCTCGATTCAAAAGCCCTGTCTTCGAACAAGGGCTTTTTTGGTGCACAGAGCGTGTTCGGCACACCGAAAGCCGGAATTTCCAGTAAAAATTCTCATAACTGAAAAACTGCCAAAATAAGCCTTAAAGTAGTCAATTAAAGGAAATTGTTGGATTTTATTCACATTTTTTAAAAACAATCGTAACGAATTTTTACTTTCGTCGTCTATATCATATAGGCGAACGATATTTTATGAGTGAAGAACAAAAATGGACCGAGCTGGTTAAGCTGGCGCAACAGGGCCACGACAATAGTGTCGATCAACTGGCCCATGAGGCTCAGGGGAGATTGCGCGCTTACGTTTATCGTGTGACTTTGGATTACGAGTTAACTGAAGACCTGTCTCAGGAGGCATTACTACAAATGGTTAAATCTCTTGATGGTCTCAATAAGGCGGAGAGTTTTTGGCCTTGGATGTATCGGATTGCACAGAGTAAAATTCAGCAGTATTACAAGACCAGACGGAAAACAGCATTGGTTTCCGATTCCACCTTTTATCAGGATTTTCTTTCTCACCGCGGCGATTATCAAAAGGACGAAGGACTCCAGCAATTAGTCCACAAGGATTTATCAAAAAAAGTAATGGCTGCGATGAAACAGGTCAGGCAGCAATACAGGGCGGTTCTGTCGCTGCGCTGCTTCGAGGATTTATCGTACTCGGATATCGCCGTGACCATGCAGTGCAGCGAGGTAAAGGCACGTGTTTTATTCTTTCGCGCTAAAAATGCTCTCAAAAAAGAGCTGGGTCACCAGGGCCTGAGCAAGAGCTTACTATTGATGAGCTTGGGTCTATTCGGCAGACTGACGGCCCCGGCGGAGGGGAGCGCGTCAGTTGTGACAGTTACTGCTAACACTACGCAGGTCGGCCTAACCGCGGCGGCGCTGGCCACCGTCAGTTCGAGACTCGGCCTGACAATATTAGCAACCATAGCGGTGGTGCTGATCGGCATAGGCGGCATGTCGCTCCGGCCGGAAGAACCTTTGCTCGAACCACCCTTGACCTCCAGATCCGACGTCAATAGCATGCATTTTACGACTCAACTTAGGGACAACAATCCGGAATCCCGCGGCAGCCTCAGCAAAGGCGCATACGAGCAGTGGTTATATTTCCCGGACGGCGCCGACGGCCCCATGTTCATGCGAATGCAGCGGTGGGACCCGCAGCAGCAAAACGAACTCTGCGCCTGGCTTGAGGACGGCCAGGCCAACTACTATTTCGACAGCGGTAACGACCTCGTTCATATCACCAATTGCCGCGTGTGCTGGAGCAATCTTAAGGTTCGCCGGCTGCCGACCGACACCGCGGAATTCTCCGAGTTTCTCTCAAACGTGGAGGACAACGTCAAAGGCCTCGGTAGTTACGTGCGAGACCCGAAAACGGGATATTTGAAGAGCTTTGTGGATTATCGCTTTAACAACGCACCTGACTTTAAGACAGAATATCTTTACAACACCGTGGGCCCGGAGCGGTTCCGGTACGATTGGTCGGCGGATATTCCTATCGTGGACGACCGCGACCCGATGCACAAAAGAGGCTGGACCTATTTTCGCATTAACGGCACGGTAGGCGAGCAGGAGATTACCGGCCGGGGATGCATCCCGTTTGTCTATGACGCGGCCAAAGAACATCCGGCATGGCTGACCTTGAAAATCGGTGATGACGTCGAAATAACCGATTGCAGCCGCGGGGCGTATTTACGGCGAGGCGATAAAAGCATCATCGCCGCCTACCCCGCAGGAACTTTCTTCAAAGGCCTGGCCCGGCCATGGATGGGGATGCACACAGCCAATATCGTCCGCCGGGACGCTGCCGAACAGCGGATATGGTTCCGGAGTGAACGGGCTCAAAACGAGACGGATGTATTTGTCGTGATCTCCCACGAAGAGCAGCAAAACAGCACGGATTTAATCTATACAATCGACATGGAAAATGACATCATCAAGAACATCACCTTCGACGTGAACGGCCAGGCCCGGGGCTCGCTGATATTCTCATATCTCCAGGAAATAGACCAACTCGCTAACCAGTTCACTGAGCCGGCTATATCCGTCGGCTCACGGCCCCCCATCCAACAAAGCCCCGGCATCAAATGGCTAATATACCTGGCTCAGGGGAATCTGGGTAAATAGGCTTGCAAAACGCTTAAAACAGTGATTCTGCTTGAATAACGCCGAGTAGCAAGAATGTAGGAAATAATATTGACAAGCGTACGAAAAAAAGTGTAGCATCCAAATTGCATCCACGTCTTTTCTTACAACGACTGAAAACGGGCTCTTGGTCCGGATTAATTTATTAACTGTATATGGCAAAAAAAAACCGTTTCGTATGGGGTGTCAAATCGCTGCCGTGGCTGATTCTGACGGATCAAAAACATATCGTAGAGGCAAACGGCTTCTCATTAGCCGAACTCGACGAAAGAATATAAGAATCCCATATGGGTAGCTTGTAAAAAAGCTTCCCATGCTACTGATGAACCCAAAATAGCCCACTGCACCTCACTGATAAAAAGCGATGACTCGTGTCTGCTGCACAGGATACTCAGTCACGATTACCCATTCTTTTTCAGGATCGAAATTTATATATGATTTGCCGTCGATTTCGCATCTGACAATTTTTTTCCCTTCGGGGTGGCGGAAGCGGATGTAGATTTTTTTCGGCGGGTTTCGACGCGGTGGACCTAGGGTCGCCTCGATTCTACCCTGTGAGAGCCTGGATTCGTACCTGACGGACATCGGGCCAAAGTAGGTTTGGGCGTCTTCGATGCCGCAGGTCTTGCCGTCGGCCAGCCAATAGCGCGGAATCGCCGCGCCGAGCCACAATTCATCGCCTCGTTCCTGGACAAACATCATACGCAGCCAATAGGTCGAATTGGCCTCGTCGGATGACTTGTAGTGGTCGCCGCGATGGTCGCCAATATTGGGCAGCGCATGCTCGGTCATCATACGCGTATCGGGAAAATAGCTCGTTGCAAAGGCGTTGAAGTAGGCCCGCAAAAAGTGCTTCGGCTCGTCGCGCAGCAGATACGGAATCGGATTGCACAACAGGTTGGCCTGCATCGAAATGCCGCCCCGGCTGAACCAGTACCGCTCAAATTCCTCTCCCGTAATGTTGTAGCCGTACTGCTCGGAAATGTAGAGATTGTCCTCGTAGTCCTTGATAATCCAGCCGGCAATCCGGTCCTGCGGCTCGATTAGTCCGGTGCGAATCATGTGTATGGGCCCTTCGAGCGTCTCGGTAATCCAGCCGAACGTCCGACCACGACGATGCACTTCGGGCGGAATGTGCGGAATCCAGCTTCCGTCACGCAGCCGGACGACCGGCGAGCGGAACATGGCACCCATAAATGCTCGCAGGATGTCACCCTTGTACGTTTCGGCTTCGCGCAGCAGGAGCAAGCCTTCGGGTAATCCCGCATCAGCCAGCGCCGCGGCGGCGTTTTGCATGCCCCACCAGGAATATATATTGGTCGAAAGCCACGACCGCCAGTCGCGAATGTCTTCGAGATAGCCGGGCGGAAGCAAGCCCCGTTCGATCTTGCGGAGTCGAGAGAATCTTATCTTATCGACGTGCTGCTTTCGCTCACCGAGAATCCATGCACAGCCGGCAACTATCTTCGGCGCCACACGCCTGAGCCAGGCAGCGTCTCGCGTATACCAGTAATGCTCGCCCAGGCACCAGAGCACGAAGCCGTGGTGCTGGTTATAGCCGCCGTCCTCGTAGCCCCTTGCCCCGTAGAACTGGCCCTCGGTCGTCGAGAAATCGCCCGGCAGGCCGACCGTGCCCTGGTAGTGAAGCCATGTTTCGAGGGCTCGTTCGGCGCGCTTGTGGTAACCCCGGCGGTCGAGATCGCTTATCATCATGCACGATTCGTTGCTGAACGCTCCGTAGGAAAATGTCCCCACCCTGGCGACGTATCGGTCACTTGTCCCGACTTCCCGGTCGGTATTGAGCAGCAGATGCGAGACGGTGGCCTTGTAGTAATCGTTAATCATCGGCTCGGGCGTGATAATCTGCGTCCCCTGTTTAACACGCCGGCTCCAATAGGAGCGAACCGCTTGAAATCCTGTTTCATATTCAAGCTTGCTCAACCGGTCCCACTGCTGTCGGTCGGTAAAGGTAATGTATGGTATCGCTATATCAAGTGTGCAACCCGGCTTCTCCGGCGTCAGCGACGCGCGATAGACAATGCCGCCATCCTGCCGGTTCAGCGTATAGTTTGAAGCCGAATCGGGAGAAGTCACCAGCATCCGAAGCCGTTTGGGCTCCGAGTTTGCAACATAAATGAAGCCTCCGTCGCGAGCGAGATTTTCGGATTTAGCGGCGACTACTTCCAGATCGAGCCGGGCATCCGCTTCGGCATCTGCCTGCTGGCGTGTCATCTCGAAGCGCAGCATCAGCACAAGAGTATCATCTGCATAGATAGAACCACCCTGGTTCGGGACACCGTCGAAAGGCACGACAAAGGCTGTCTGGCGATAGCAAACGCCGCCCCGCCGCCACTGCGTGACAGTCATCGGCAGAGACCCGTCCACGATGGTTCGCTCGATTAGCTCTGCGTCCGAGGGTCCGAACCGATACCGAATATTGTTGCCGTCATAGAGACATCGTTTCGTGTCCTTGCCGGGGATGCGGTTCAGCCAGTAATTGCGGCAGAAAGCGCTGCCGTCGGGTTCGAGGCCGAAGTATTGCCGGCCACCGTCGAAACCCAGCGGAATATAAAAGGGCTCTTTGGTCGGGATGTCCTCCCAGGCCCGGCCGAACGTCTGTTCTGTTTCGTCCGCTACCCTTGTATAAATGTTCATGGAGCGGTTCTGCTGCCAGGTTTGCCGGGCGGCTTCATAGGTCGTATTGTCGCCGGCTCTGCGGATAATGACGCCGAAGTCGGGTATGAAGATATGCCCCCACTTGATCAGATCCGGCGTGGCGAATGAAAACGTCTCACAATCGGATCGCAGTGTCACTACCGTCTCATCGAATGAATTGTAGCCCTTCGCCCTGGCGCAGAGAACGCCGGCCCTGATGCCGTCGGTTCCGCCTTTGACCGTCGAAGTCCAGCGATGCTCCGGGTTAATTTTTAACGTGCTTTCAGACGAGAGCGGCCTGATTTGGCTGATGTGGCCGTTGAATATTTCCAGCCTGCCGTCCCAGACCTGCTGTTGAGTTTGAGCCGCCCGGCCCCATTCGATATCAAAGTCCAGGCGCTCCCAAACTGAGTCGGTATAGGCTTCGAATTTATCGATTTTAGCAAGCGGTACTTCGCCGACAATACGCAGTTTGAGCGTCGAACGATAGGTAGCGGCAAAATCCTTCAACTCCGGAAATTCGATGGCGTTGACCGGATTGAAGGTAAACGTACAGGTTGTCCCTTCGATTTCAAGATTCACATCGGCTTTACGCCACCGGCCCTGGTACCAGTCGCCGACGTTGAGCCAGCCCGAGCTACCCGCGCCGCTGGGCTTCTCGCGATCAATCCGCTGGTTGGGCCATGTGGACTGCCAATACTCTAATGCAATCCCGCCGGGCTCGATGGCCGGTGCCGTATCGGCGAACGTGACAACCACCTTGAAGATATCGCGCGCATCCTCCCAGAAAACGCCGTAGTCTTTGCCGTCACCGTCCCATTTTTTCAGCTCGCCAAACGGTACAACATCCACAAAGCTACCCACATCGGCAGCTAAGGACATTGTGGGCAGAAACATCATAACCATAAGCACCATTAAGCAGGTGTTCTGACATAGAGATTGATATGTTATTCGCATTGGAATATTCCTTTTAATCGGTCCTCATTATTCAGACTTTGGCCCGTGTTTTGTAGCTAAGCCAAAATTTTCGGTGTTATCATCCATTCAATTTGCCACTGGCCCCGATTACGGCGGTTGAGGCAGGCGATTGCGCCGGCGTCGAATGCGGCGACGTTGGCGGTCTGCGTGCCGGCCACAAGCAGCGAAGTTAGATATGCCAAAAATGGCAGGTGACCTACTATCATCAGATCCGTATCGTAAGCCTCCAGTTCGTCAGCGATGATTGTGACATCGTCATTCGGCATCAGGTCTTTATGTGCAGAGCAATCCTTTTCCACCGACACAGACTCAGCCAGCGTTTCCGCCGTCTGTGCCGCCCGTAACTTGCCGCTGTGCCAGATCTGCTCGACGGATATTTCCAGAGGTTTGATGAACGAAGCGACCTTTCGGATATCGGCAAGACCCTGCTCGCTCAGAGGTCTTTGAGGATAAAACTGCGAAGAGACCGCTTCTCCATGCCGGACGAGGTAGACCTTCATTTTCGAACTCCTGTTAAATTTTCCATTGATCGTGATTATAACACAAACAGACCGTTGTACAATTATTGCTTAAGCGGAAGAACCGCCAATAAATTGGTAATTTGCTGTCTAAATATGAAGACAGATGCACTCGGAGAACAATTTTGCGGCCGCTGGTTGACAATATCGCTTTGAGTGGGTAAAATCTTGTTTTTGTTGATTTTTGGAGTATTTGAAATGACCGATGTAACATTAGTGACCGGCGACGGAATTGGGCCGGAAATCGCAGAAGCAACACGTCGCTGTATCGACGCGACAGGTGCGGATATCAACTGGAGCTTTGCTGAAGCGGGTTTAGATGTAATGGAACGGCTTGGGACCCCCCTGCCGGACGCAACCGTCGAGATGATTAAAAAAACCGGCGTCGCGCTAAAAGCCCCGATCACAACCCCGGTCGGAAAAGGCTTTAGGAGCATCAATGTCCATCTTCGCCAGTCGCTGGATTTGTACGCATGTCTCAGGCCCTGCAAGAGCTACGAAGGCGTAAGGAGCCGGTACACCGATATCGACCTTGTGATTGTTCGCGAGAATACCGAAGATTGTTACGCCGGTGTTGAGTTTCAAAGCGGAAAAGACGACACTGATGAGCTGATAAGCTGGATAAACAAACACAGCGAGAAAAAGGTCAGGGAAAAATCCGGTATAACCATCAAATCAATATCGGTCAAAGCCACCGAGCAAATAGTCAGATTCGCATTCGAATACGCCCGCAAGATGGGACGCAAAAAGGTCACGAGCGTCCACAAGGCAAACATCATGAAATTCACGGACGGGCTCTGGCTCGATATCAGCCGGCAGGTCGCGAAGAAATATCCCGATATCGAATTTGAGGACCGCATCGTCGATAATATGTGCATGCAGTTGATCCAGAAGCCGGAGCTTTACGATGTACTCGTGCTGCCGAACCTTTACGGCGACATATTAAGCGATTTATGTGCCGGACTGGTCGGCGGGCTCGGCGTAGCTCCCGGCGCAAACATCGGTGAAAAAGGTGCTATCTTCGAGGCAACGCACGGCAGCGCACCGAAATACAAAGACCTGAACAAGGTCAATCCAACGGCGCTGATACTCAGCGGCGTGCTGATGCTCAGGCACATAGGCAAAATGGCCGAGGCAGACAAGCTCGAGAACGCAGTCGCAGCGGTAATCGCCGAGGGCAAGAGTGTCACCTACGACATGAAGCCGCACCGTGACGACCCGACTGCGGTAGGCACAAGCCAGATGGCCGATGCCATTATTGAAAAAATTGGCAAGTCGTAGTTGTGCGTTCAGAAGTTTATAGTAAAGAAACTATGAACTACGAACAAAGTTACCGCAGACTTATTTCAGGCCAAAGCAGCGGCTTCGGTGCGAGCACGCTGAGGTCACTTCTGGCAGTCGCGGCAATTTTTTACTCGCTTGTGGTCCGGCTGCGGAATCTCCTGTATTCCAAAGGAATGCTCAAGGTGCATCATGTCGATGCGATAGTCCTCTGTGTCGGTAATATAACGGTCGGCGGGACGGGTAAAACTCCGCTCGTGGTCTGGTTATGCAATCTGATAACTCAAAACTCAAAACTCAAAATCCAAAACTGCAAGTGCGCAATTCTTACCCGCGGATATAAAGCAAGAGCACAGGAAAACGCAGACTTCAAAGATGAAATTGCGATTATTGCCGAGAGCTGTCCGGAAGCCGAAGTGATTGTCAATCCGGATCGTCTCGCCGGGGCGGCAAATGCCATCGATAAATACGCCGCGAAAGTTTTGATCATGGATGACGGCTTTCAACATCGCCGTCTGGCCAGAGACCTTGACATCGCAGCAATTGATGCGACACAGCCCTTCGGTTATGGCAAGATGCTGCCGGCAGGGCTTCTGCGGGAGCCTGTATCTTCATTGAAGCGAGCCGGCGCCGTCGTTATTACACGATGCGACCAGGTCACTGAGGCCCAATTGAGCGAACTCGAGCAAAAACTGCGAACAATCAATCCTGATATGGTGATAGCAAAATCGATACACGCTGCTGTTTCTGTAAAATATTCGGAGCCATCTGTCATTCCCGCGAAGGCGGGAATCCAGAAAAGCAGCGAAAAAATGGATTCCTGCTTACGCAGAGCCCGCCCCGTACTTGATACGGGGAATGACAATATTGAGCAGTTAAAGGGTAAAAAAATATTTGCCTTTTGCGGCATCGGCAATCCGGATGCTTTTTTTAACACTATCAAGAACCTCGGAGCTGAATTATCCGGCTCGAAAATCTATGACGACCATTATCACTACACGGATGCCTGTTTAAGCAAAATTTCAGAGCAAGCAGAAGAGCTTGGGGCGGATTTGATACTGACGACGCAGAAAGACTGGACGAAGGTTATATCAAATTTCAAATCTCAGATTTCAGATTTCAAATTGCCTCTGCCCTTCGCTTTTCTGGCTATCGAGATAAAATTCCTGGCCGGAGAGGATAAATTAACAGCCTTGATTAAAGATACGTTAGCCAGTAAAATTGCCCGAAAGTAATTATATATTGACTTGCACTGATATGTACGAAAACCTGCTGAAAACTATAACGAATCTCGGATCGCCGAAAGTTCTGGTCGTGGGCGATTTCATGCTGGACGTCTATATTTATGGCGATGCCGTGAAAATCAGCTCTGAGGCACCGGTGCCTGTCCTGAAAATCACCAAAACCGAGTACCGCTGCGGAGGCGCCGGCTCTGTCGCCGCCAATATTGCCGCGTTAGGAGCAAAGGCATACTGTCTTGGTATAATGGGAGACGACCGGGACAGCGAAATTCTCCAGGAAAAGCTGCTTGAAGCCGGAACCGATATTGATGGCCTGTTTAAGGCTGAGAACCGCCCTACCATCAGCAAACAAAGACTGATCGGTCTTGCACAACATCTTCACCAGCAACAATTAATCAGAATGGACCGCGAATCCACGGAACCGCTCTCCGATGAGTTGAGCGAGGCGATTTTGTCTGCCTACACAGACAAGCTGGCACAGGTCGATATGGTATGCCTGCAGGACTACAATAAAGGGCTGCTGGGCGATTCGCTTTGCCGGCAGATGATCCGACTGGCAAACCAGGCGAGCAAAAAGATTCTGGTCGATCCCTGTCTGACAAGTGATTATTCGAAATACGCCGGTGCCACAGCCATTACACCGAATCGCACAGAATCTTCCGCAGTTGTGGGTTTTGAAGTCACCGATATAGAGACGGCAGCCAAAGCGGCGGATTATCTATTACAAAAACTTCAGTTCGAAGCGGTTGTTATTACGCTCGATAAGGAGGGGGCGTATCTGAAAACAGAAGGCAAGAGCTTGATGGTTCCAACCCGTCCGCGAACAGTTTACGACGTGACCGGAGCCGGCGACATGGTCCTGGCGATGCTCGCAACAGCATTGGCCGGCGGCAGTGATTACGAATCCGCTGTACAGTTATCAAATATCGCAGGCGGAATCGAGGTGGAGAAATTCGGCACGGCTACGGTCACAATTGAAGAGATAGTCGAAGAAATTGCCGAACAGAACCTCAGTACAAGCAGCAAGATTTGCACCGTTGACTCCTTGCTCAGCAAGCTTTCCCAGCTCCGCCGGGAAGATAAGACTATTGTTTTTACGAACGGCTGCTTTGATGTACTGCACAGAGGACACGTCGAATACCTGCAATTTTGCAGGCGGCAGGGTGACATCGTCGTAGTCGGGCTTAATAGCGACGGCTCTGTGAAAACGATCAAGGGGCCTGAACGGCCGATTAATAATCAGCACGACCGGGCCGGCGTGCTGGCTGCGCTGGAAACAGTCGATTACATTACTATTTTCAACGAACCGGACCCGATGAATTTAATTAAGAAAGTCAGGCCGGACGTGCTGGTTAAAGGTGAGGACTGGGCGGTAAAAGGCGTCGTCGGCCGGGAATTCGTAGAATCCTACGGCGGGAAAGTTACTCTGGCCCCGCTCGTCAACGGCAAAAGTTCGACCGCCACGATTAAGGAAATGAAGTCACTGAAAGCAAAATCCCGATGAATCCAGATACAAACAAGCACATAATCGAAGCCATCGAAACACATAAGAAGATGACCGCTGATTTCGAGAAAGTCGGCGTCGAGACTATAGTGCCCATCGCCGATGCAATCACAACCGCATTGAAGCAAGGCGGTACAGTTTATCTGTGCGGCAACGGAGGTTCGGCGGCGGATGCCCAGCACATTGCCGGCGAGCTTGTGGGCCGATTCACCAGAGAACGGAAAGCTCTGGCCGCGGTGGCCCTTTCGACCGACACTTCGGTTATTACATGCATCGCCAATGACTATTCCTATGAGAAAGTTTTCGCCCGCCAGGCCGAGGCGCTGGTCCGGAAAGGCGATATTCTATGGGCGTTCTCAACCAGCGGCACATCGGCAAATATCATTGCCGCCGTTCAGGTCGCGCGGGAAAAAGGCGCTCGCGTCATTGCGTTTACAGGCAGGTCCGGCAGCAAGCTGGAGCATATGGCGGATATTTGCTTTTGCGCCGACGCCGAATCAACGGCACGGAGCCAGGAGATTCATCAGCTCGCTTATCATATAATCTGCGACCTTGTAGAGCGTGATTTTGCGAACAGTTAAACGAGAAACGGATTTCTAAAAATGTCTGAAAAAGCTATATTCTTAGATCGTGACGACACCTTAATCGAAGATCCGGGCTATATCAATAATCCGGAGCAGGTCAAGCTGCTGGATGGCGTCCCCGAGGCCCTCATCCAGCTCAAAGCCCTCGGCTATAAGCTGATTGTCGTGACCAACCAGTCGGCAGTCGCGCACGGGATTGTCACCGAGAAAGTCCTCGGCGAGATTCATGAACGATTGAAACAGTTGCTTGCCGAGAAGAACACATCATTGGACCGGATATATTATTGCCCATACCACCCGGAAGGTGTTGTCCCGAAATACTGCAAAGAGAGCAACTCCAGAAAGCCAAGCCCGGGAATGCTGCTGAAAGCCGCTGATGAAATGGATATCGACCTGGGCCAGTCATGGTGCGTTGGCAACAGCAGCCGGGACATCGAGGCTGGTTTGCAGGCCGGCTGCAAAACAATATTGATCGATATGCCGCCTGCCCATCAGAAACAGCCGGCCTCATCCTTGTCGCCGGCCGGAGTAAATCCCGACTACAAAGCTGTAAACATTAAGGAGGCTGTCAATATCGTTAAGAAGTATCTGCGTTCTCCCGCCGAGGAGCAGAAGCAAGCCCAGCCAATTTCCACGAGTCAAACCGAAGCGGCTCCGCAGACTGCCGATGAGGTTTCTGAGGCCGCCGAATCGCCTGAGCGAATTGAGGTCCAACAACCTGCCCCAGAGCCTCAAGAGCCGGAGATACAACACACAGAGCAACCAAAGCAGGCGGTCAAACCGCCAATACGGCTACCCGAACCGCGGAAGCAGACGCTCAAAACGCCAATACCCGAACCTCCAAAGCAGATACTCGAACCACAAATACTGCCGGCCGCTGAGCCGCAAATTCCAGCAGACAAAACCGAAGATCTCCTGAGCAGTATTCTGGGACAGCTTAAAAGTATGCAGCGGGCGGAGATGTTCGGTGAGTTTTCCATCATGAGGCTGATGGCAGGCATAGTGCAAATTATTGTTCTGTTCTGCCTGCTCGTCACCGTGTGGTTCCTGATGAGCCCGGAGAGGCAGGATAATTCGGTTTTCATTGCGCTTGGCTTTGCTATCGTTTTCCAGCTTATGACGCTGACATTCTACATAATGCAGGGCAAAAAATAGGTCATGAGCAAAGCACGAAGCGAGGATAGGACGGCAATAAAGCACGCGGAATTACCAATTTAATCTGTAAAAACAGGTTAAAATCTGATATTGTACATGGTTACAAACATTTTAAGAAAGTATTCGTAATTCATGGAGTGAAATGATTCAAAGTATCAACAATGGTAAGGAGCCAATTTTAAGTCGTCTCCAAAATGCCAGTTAGAGCGAAGTTAGACCGGAAGTTCCGGTTAAACGTATATGATAGAAAAACCCGTAAACCATATTGATACACTGATTATCCGCTGCCCAAATTGGGTGGGTGATATTGTTATGGCAATCCCTGCGCTGGATTGCTTTCGTGATAGTTTTCCAGAGACGAAAATTATCGGCATAGTTAAAAAGAATGCTCAGGGTATACTCAGGGACGGGCCCTGGTTTGACGGTTTCATTGATTGTGATGATAAATCCTGGGCAGGATTCTGGCGCATGACTGAACAAATACGTGATTACAAAGCGGATATGGCCGTTTTGCTGTCCAACTCTGTCCGATCGGCTCTTAGTGTATGGTTGGGTAGAGTAAAAAATATTTACGGTTATCGACGGAATTTTAGAGGGATTTTTCTAAGGGGCGGCCCTAAACCTGTTCGTAATAATTACCGGATTGTACCTATGCCTACGGCCGAATATTACCTGGGAATCTGCCGCTGGCTGGGCCTGAATGTTCCTGAGACAATACAACCAAGGCTTTTTATTAATCAAGAGATTCTCAAACGCGCAGAATCACTATTTGAAAAGTACGGGATTCGGAAAAATGATCTTGTGATCGGGCTTAATCCCGGCGCAAGTTTCGGTGCGTCTAAATGCTGGCCGCCGGAACACTTTGCCGAGTTGGCTGAACTGTGCGAAAAAGAACTTGGAGCAAAAATTCTGCTTTTATCCGGCCCTGGTGAAGAGCCTATTGCGCAGGCCATTCTGAAGAAAAGCCGTGCCGACATCATCAACACCTATGACGACAAAGTCGATCTCGAACTATTGAAACCCGTGGTCCGAAGGTGTAATCTTTTAATCACGAATGATACAGGTCCCCGGCATTATGCGGTGGCTCTGGACATTCCGGTGGTGGTTATCATGGGGCCTACAAACCCCCGTTACACTGCTACGAATTTGGACAGGACTACTGTGATTAGAAAAGAGATGGACTGCTCTCCCTGCCACAAGAAGATCTGCCCAAGGGAACATCAATGCATGACGGAGATAACTGCGGCCGAAGTGTTTACTGCGGCAACAAAACTTCTGAAAGAGCAAAATTAAAATGGAACCATCTATATATCGAAACAAGTGGATTGGCCTGAAAAAGATCTCCTGCCCCAACGATGAACTGTCCCGGTTATCGCGCCAGGTTGCCTTTTCGTTCGTCGACCGATACTACCAAAACGGCTCTTTCGAGCCTGAGTACATCGATTTGCTCTGTGAAATGGCCACATCTTTTTCAGATATGCAGTTGAATAACAGGGCTGCATCTGCTCTTTTTGAAATCATCGTGGAAAAATTATGCGACGATTATGAAGAAATGCCCGTGGAAATCTACAGCCGTCTCATGTCTCAGGTGATTACTTACTGCCGAAACGTCACTGCGGGAACAGCACTGGATAAACGACTGACCGAGTTTAGAATTTCTTCCTTTGAAAGTCTCTATCATCGGGCCAATTACATACATAGCCGCGAATATAGCTGGGATATAAACAAATCTCCGGATAAAATCATTTTGCTATCTCGTGTGACGATCGGTGCCGACGTCGCCATTTTGAGCGTTATGATTCAACGCCTCGCTAAGCTTTTTCCTCAAACGGATATTGTTATCATCGGCAACAAAAAACTCACCGGCGTCTTTGGGGGCAATCCACGAATTCGAATCCAACAGCTTAATTACGCTCGCCGCGGCGGACTCTTAGAGCGTTTTTCAAGCTGGCATGAAACTCTGGATATTCTCGCCGAAGAAATGCCGCCCGACTGTGAAGAGAATATTCTGTTGGTCGATCCGGACTCACGAATTTCTCAACTGGGTGTTCTGCCGCTGACCCATCATGAAAACTATCTTTTCTTCAACAGCCGGAAGTTTCCTTCGTCGGCGAAAAACACATGTATGGCCGAGCTGGCAAATCATTGGATGGATACTGTTTTCGGGATATCCGACTTTTGCTATCCTAAGGTTTGGGTGCCGTCACCTATCGCAAACCAGGCCCGGAATATAACTTCCCGCCTTAGCGCCGCAGGATGCAGAAAACTCATCACAGTAAATTTTGGTGTAGGAGAAAATCCACGAAAAAGACTAAGCACAGATTTCGAGAAAAAACTGCTGCAGGAAATTTTGAAAAGCCCGCAAACCGTAGTGCTTCTCGACAGAGGTTTCGGCGTAGACGAACTTTCCCGCTCCGGCTCTCTGATTGCGGAACTTAGAGATCAAGGTTTCGAAACTGCAAGTGTCCGCTTTGGGGACTCCGAAATACTCGGCATGTCACACGGAATCCTGGGCGTCGAGTGCAAAATCGGCGAAATCGCAGCACTTATTGCCGAATGTGATGAATTTATCGGCTACGACTCAGCGTGTCAGCATATCGCGGCCGCAGCGCAAAGGCCTACTCTGACTATTTTCGCAGGCAGCAATAATATGAACTTTATCCGAAGGTGGAGCGCGTGCGGCAATACGCAATGTAAAATCGTACATGTCAACACTTTAACGGATCCACAGCACATTAATACGGACGAGGCTATCTTGCGGATAATGGAAGAACGAACCCTGGCAAAACAAGAGCCGCTGGAGCGCCGGCAGAAAATCCGTGAAATAAAGACACCTCAGCGTCACGACAAGCCCGCAAAAAGAACTGTGGATAGTTGATTCGCACGTAATTGTGAATACGCCTAACGGAAAATCATAAGTATTATGAAAATATTATTTATCTATCCTTCGACAGAGTCACAGTTGGGTTTCAATTACGGTGTGGCACACATGGCCTCGGTACTGAAGGATGCCGGGCATCAGGTTGGGTTTTGGCAGCTTTGCGAGGATATTGAGCCGCTGCCTGACGAAGAAGAATTCGTCCGGCGAGTTATTAGTCAAAAGCCGGACATAATCGCCTTTTCAGTAGTAACCAATCAATGGCTATATACCCAAAAACTTGCTTCCTGGGCAAGGAAAAAACTCTCGGTCCCTTTCGTGATCGGCGGCATTCACGCTCTGGTTAACACCCGCGAAATTTTGGATACAGGCCTGTTCGACTATGTCTTTCGGGGCGAGTGCGAAGAAGCCTTCCTGGAATTCGTCGAAAAACTAAAGCGGGGGCAGAGCGTGGAAAACCTGCGCAATCTCGCTCTGGTGCACGCCGGTAAAATCAAAATCAATCCTGTACGGCCCATGCCTGATTTGACGAAACTGCCTCCCAAAGACTACCAGAGCATGGATTTCCAGAGAATGATAGATGCCAAAAATGGCTGGGTCGGATTGATGGCCTCGCGAGGCTGCCCATTCTCCTGCACTTACTGCTTCAATCACGTGATGGTCAAGGCATACAAGGACGACCTGAAATGCAGTTTCAAACAGCTTAACTATATACGAAGATTCAGTGTAAAGCAGATGATCCGGGAGATCGAGTACCTGCAACAAAACTACCGTAATATTAAAATGTTTATATTCGACGATGACCTGTTTACATTTGACATGGCCTATGTAAAGGAATTTTGCCGGGCCTACGAGAAGGTCTCCGGGATTCCTTTTGTTGTCAATGCACATGTTGGCTTTTTCGATGACGAATGCGCTAAAGCTCTGGCCCGGGCCAACTGCAAAATTGTCAAGTTCGGCGTGGAGTCGGGCAGCCCGAAAATTCGAAACAGGATCCTGAATCGCCACATGAGCAATGAAAAAATCATCGAAGCAATTAAAACGGTCGCCGATTACGGGATGCACAGTTCCGTCTTCCTGATCATCGGCTTTCCGCACGAAGATCGTGATGACCTGTTCGAAACAATTAAGCTTATGGCGGCAGCAAAACCCGGACGATTTCGCTGGACTTATTTTTTCCCTTTCCCGGGAACAAAGTCGCACCAGATCAGTCTCGACGGTGGATACATTAATTCTGAAAAAATGGAAAAACTTAAAAATTTCACAGACGAGTCTTGTTTAGAATTCGGCCCGGAGCACGATCTGCTGCTTAAAAAAATCGGGCACATTATGCCCTGGTTCGTCAACGCCTTTTCAGATCTTCCCGTATCCGATTTTTACGCCGAACGCATCAAAGAAATATTGGCTATGGATAAAGATCAGTGGGCTAAAGTATCTCCGAATATACAAGCCGAGGATAAAAAATATTCTCTGCTCTTCTCCGAAAAAGGATTGTCCCATTACGCCATAAAATATAATCGTTTCATGGGCGTTATCTCAGACTATTTTCTGCAGGATAATGATCCAGGTGATCAATAATTGGCTCTGAGCAATGACCGAACAGAGATTTATAGAGACTTCGCAATCGTTTTTCTTAGACAGCGGCTACGTAACGGCTTTTGAAAAACTCGGCCTGACATCTTTTGACGCTCTCTTTTCTTTCAATTCCGGAAAAGACCCCGGCGGATCCAGCCTGCCTGAATATCGAAGCCGCCTGGAGTTTAAAATATCCAATCCTGAGAAAACACTTTTTTTGAAACGTTACAACCACCCCGGCGCTCTGACCCAAATCAAAAACTGGTTCTGGCATAATGCTCGTAAAAGTATGATGTCCTTCGATTTTGACCCGACGGAAGATTTGGCCCGGGCAGGCATAAATACGCCAAAAACGATTTCTTACGGCGAGCAATGGGGCATCCTTCTTGAAAAAAGAAGCTTTATAATAACCGAAGAACTTCCCAACGCCGAATCGCTGGAGCAAAAACTGCCGGACTGTTTCAATGATCGTTCACAAACTGAAAGTCTCAGGCAGCAAAGAAATTTCATAGAACGGCTCGGTCAATTCGCCAGAAGATTTCACGATACGGGCTATCGTCACAGAGATTTTTATCTCGCGCATATATTTTATTCGGACGACGGCACCTTTTTCCTGATCGACCTGCAGCGTGCATTCAAGCCGCGCATTCTCGCCGAGAGGTTTCGTATCAAGGACATCGCCCAGCTATATTATTCGGCCCCGGGCAGTGCTTTCTCAAAGACCGACCGCCTTCGCTTTTATAAAAGTTACGCCGGAAAGAGGCCCCTGAACGGACGCGACAAGGCGTTCATTCGCAAAGTGGTCAGAAAAGTCAATCGGATAGCCAGACGCGAGATTAAATACGGCAGGCTTGTCCCCTTTACAAACTGATTTTCCCCGATTATAGTGCCTGGTACAAAATGAAAGTTGCGATAATAATAGAGCGTTACGATATCTCTCTTGGTGGAGCCGAGTGGCTTGTTTTCGAATTGGCTTCCGCGCTTTCCCAACTCGGCGTTGATGTTGATATTCTGGCCACACAGGGTGATAGTTCTGAGGCCAATGTCCAATTCCTTTGCCCGGCCGGCCATAGCAAACACATTTCGTTGGCTTCTTTTGCGAAGTTGATCTCGAATTATATCGGCCGGAATCACTACGATATTATTCACAGTCTTATTCCTTTAACTTTTGCCGATGTTTATCAACCTCCGGGCGGAAGCTTTGCCGAAACGATAATCCGTAATGCTGCAAGTTACAGGAACAAGCTTGTGTTTTCTTATAAGACAGCTATGGCTTTTACAAACCGGCGCAGGACAGAGTTGCTGTGGGCGGAAAAAAAACTTTGCAGAGACCCGAACGGCCCAATTATCGCCGCCCTTTCGAACTACGTAAAAGATCAGTTCATAAACCATTATAATCTGGACAGCGAACGCATAGCCCTGGTTCCCAACGGCGTCAAAGTTGATAACCAGGTAGATGCCGAAATCGCCGAAAAGCTTAAGACTCAAATATTTCAGCAGATTGCAATAGAAAGCTCCGCTAATCCGGTATTTTTTTTATTCGGCGCAAATAATTTCCGCCTTAAGGGTCTTAACGTGCTAACCGAAGCTTTGGCGCTTCTTGAGAAATCACCAACGCCCCGGACTCCATATCTGTTAGTAGCCGGCAGCGGGAAAATAAATAAATTCCGCTCATTCGCTGAAAAACTCAACATCGGCAAAAGAATAGTTTTTCTCGGTCATCTTCCAAATATACAAAATGCCATGTCGATATCCGATGTGGCCGTGTTGCCGACTTTCTATGACCCCTGTTCTCGATACATTCTCGAAGCCCTGGCGGCCTGCAAGCCCGTGATAACCACGAAGTTCAACGGCGCATCCGATTTCTTTGTCAATAACCGCCACGGCAAGGTCATCGATACTCCCGAGAACATAGATGCACTGGCCGAAGCGATTCGCTATTTCACAGATACGAAGAATATCGAAAACGCGTCAAAGGCGATTATCGAGGACAATCTCAAAGAGAATATCTCGATCGGCCGGGCCGCCAGGCAATTAATAGACGTTTATGAATCCATTCTCCAAAGGAAAGGCCGACAATGACGCACGTATTTTTCCCGCTCGCTATTATTGCTGCGTATCTGCTCGGCTCGATTCCGTTCGGGCTGCTTATCGCTAAAGCACACGGCAAGGATTTACGCTCGATAGGCTCGGGCAATATCGGCGCGACCAATGTCTCGCGTGCCCTCGGCAGAAAATGGGCTTATGTCTGCTTCGTCCTCGACGTGCTCAAAGGCCTGATCCCGATGCTCGTAACGATGCTCATTGCCGAACCTGACAGCGTTCTTACGCTCTGGTTATGGCTCGCCGTCGGCTGTGCCGCTATTCTGGGTCATATCTTCCCAATATACGTCAAATTCAAAGGCGGCAAGGGCGTCGCAACCAGTTTTGGCGTAGCACTGGGCCTTTGGCCCTACTTTACAGTTTGTGCCTTGTTTTTCGCGGTGACGTGGGTGGTAGTCGTTCTGATATGGCGTTATGTCTCCTTAGCATCAATCGCCGCTTCGGTTACTATTCCCCTCGTTTTGATTGTGGCGATAATTCTGATACCCACCTGGGAATTTGACAGCTTATGGCCGGTCTTTATAACAGCAATCGCAATTCCGATTATGGTAATTGTCCGGCATCTTGAAAACATAAAAAGACTGCTCGCGGGGACAGAGAGCAAGATCAGGCAAAAAAAGGACTCATAAACTTCGCAGTTCTACGCTGATAGATATCATCTATTTAGGCACGCAAGCCGGGTCCGAGGGATTCAGGTTGCAATCGATAAGCCAGTTATCTGCGAGAATTTCGAAATCAGAGAAATCTACCTTGCAATCGTCATTCAGGTCGCCGGCGAGTACATATTCGCAATTCCTCTTGATGGCCAGACTGTGACCTTCACCAGCGGCTATCGCCACAAAATTATTGCCGGCAGGAGGAGTAGCCTGACCGTTCGCGTTGAAACCCCAACCGACGATAGAGCCTGCGAAGACAGGTTGGGCAAAGCAAAATGAGCAGACCGCGATTACTGTCGTAAATAATGCCCAACATTTATTAACATGACCGGCAGATTCCACTATTACTCCTCCGAAAAAGACCGCATCATACGAGTATTATAACATTTCCTGCGTCTTTTTCAAAGGAAAAAGACTTTTACCGGTCCGTCTAATAATAATTTCAGTAAATAAGAACCGATAGCACGATTGTAAGGATAAACAACGAAAATTCTGGATTCCCGCTCTCGCTCCGAATGACAGCAATGCTTAATCGGCTCTAATTAACTAAGTTTGATATAAGGACTGATTACTGCTGTTCGAGCATCTCATCGGTCAGCATGCGCACCTTGTCGTCCTCTATAAGCTTGCCCGTGGACTTGTCCCATTTCCTCGTGCGATGACTCAGGCGATGCTCGCCGTGGCATTCGGTGCAGTATTTTTTGCCCTTGCCGAGCGTGGCATTCGGATGGCAACTCTTGCAGAAAGAATTTATCTTTTCGGCGGGATACATAATATCAGGCGGCGTGATATTGTCTTCATCCGAGCAATGAGCGTCCGACGCACCATGGCAACGCTCGCAGCCGATATCAGCTTTCGCGTGCATGGATGTGAGCTTCTCATCCTGATAGTTTATATGGCATACATAGCACCGGCTGTTATCGGCTAAGGGGCCGGCATCCACGCCCGGATTTTCGTCGCCATTGCCGTCCTCTAAAAGCAGAAGCGGCTCCTCATCGACTTGTACGACCGAGGATAGTGGAGGCTCCTGCACGACTTGTTCTTTACAGCCCACCAGAGCAACCGAAGCGGCAGCCAGCACCAACGTCAAAAAACAATATGTCAAATATTTCACTAAGAACCTCCCTGGAACCTGGCGATTTACATTGAATCAGAATTGTATCGCGCAAAACGGTTTCCGGCCGCCAGTTTTACAAGCCGCTACACGTACTCCCAGTTTTTGAGCCATTGGTAGTTCTCGGGCAGGCCGGCCCACATTTCATCAACCGCCTGCTCAAGCTCCGCTGCCTCAGCCACATCGAGCTGGCGGCGTTCCTTCAAGGCCCTGGCCATGTTATCCACCTGGGCCGGACTGATGAGTCCCGGAATCGGTGCCGTAATCGCAGAATTGCACAGGATGTACCGGATCGCCAATCGCGCCCGGCGGTTATCTTCTTCGGCGTTAGGATCATCCGGCGAGCTGCTGCCCTTGAAAAGCGAGTTGCTCGCGAAAGGCTTAATCCCGAAAACGCCTATATCATGCTTCTTGACGGTATCGAACAAGCTGTCTTTCGGCGCGACTTTACTCCTGGCCGTGTACGGCAAAAGGATGACCTCGATCTGCGGGAAGTATTCTATCATCATCTTATGCCATTGCCGGTCGTGCGAAGATATGCCGATGAAGCGTGCCTTACCCTGCTTTTTGGCCTTCTCAAGGGCAGCAACAAGCTCACATGATGTATTGAACGTATGTTTGCCGCCCGGCTCGAAACAGGTGATGCGCCATAGATCGGTGTACTCCTGTTTGGATTCGGCCAGCAGGGAATCCAGGCTTTCCATCAGCTTTTTGGTTGTACGATATTTTTCATTACGCACCTCCTGGCCGCAATATGACAGGGCCATATACATTTTGTCACGACGCCCTGCTAAAGCCTTGCTGTAAGCGAGCACTTCGGAGCGACAGCATGCATCGATATAATTGATGCCGACCTCCATGCACCGGTTGACGACATCCAGGCGGTTCTTGTCGAAATCCTGATTCATCACGTTAACGCGCTTCCAGTGCCCGCCCAGGCATACTGCGGAGATCCAGAGACCGGTCTTTCCAAGCCGGCGATACTCCATATCCGGGTTGTAGCTGGGCGTTTTACTGATCGCCGATTCCGTACTCTCGCTCGATGCATGCCCTCTGGAAGCCAACGCACCGGTAACCGCACCGGCGGCTATTAGTGAAGTATTGCGGATGAAGGTCCTGCGTGTTCCAGACCAATTCAGTTTAGAGGCATGCTTAATTGATGCCGGATCCTGAGGAAATTCGTCGTCCATAGGTTTTCTGCCTTTCTGTTAGCATTGAACTATAGTTCAAATTATCTGCCCAAGAAGTTGACGGTAGTAGGATAGCTCATTCCTACATTGCTATCAATGATATTTATGCTGTTTTTTGCTTTGTTTGCTTATTGTAAGGACGGGAGAGTAAATAGAAAGTTGATTGCAAGAAGGAACACAAGAATAATAGAAAGATAAACCGCAATAAAATAAGGACAGCCCCCCACCGAATAGCTGTGATTTAAATCTCTCAAGATGCAAGCCAATCTCAAAGCAACGGTCAACTCGCTATCGGCACATGTTCACTATCTGTCCTTATAATCCTCGGCGAATCGAACTGCCGAATATACCCAACTGCCGGCAATCCAAAAAGCAGCGTATTAAGTGGCCATCCATCGGCACTATTTCATTCCGGGTTTATCTAATGATTCAGCCTTACCCATGAGATTCTATCGACAAATTGCAAATCAAGGCAAATAGGATATTCCTTAATATGAACTGCGAAAAGTCTATTTTTCAATTTGGCACACGATAAGGTGTCCGCCCGTAGTGGAAGCCGGGGCTATGGGCTTATTCAGCACTTAGTTGGGAACGCTCACATCTCAAGAGCGGTCAATCCTTCACGAACAGCGTATTTAGTGAGTTCTGCGACGCTGTGAATGTTGAGCTTTTCCATAATTTGGCGGCGATTTGCCTCAATGGTCTTAGTGCTTACATGCAGCTCTAAAGCGATTTGTTTCGTCGACTTTCCTTCGGCGACAAGCTGTAGCACTTCGCGTTCCCTGGTTTTAAGAGCTTCAAACGGCGATTCAGTGGTCGCAGACAGACGCTTTACGTAGTCGCTGACTACTACATCGGTTATTCTGGGACTAAGGTATCGCCCCCCGGCAGCTACTGCTTTGATTGCCTGAACAAGCTCGTCGAACAAACATTCCTTCAAGATATAGCCTGTAGCTCCGGCACTAAGCATGTCAGCCACAAACCTCCTTTTGGAGTGTATCGATAAGGCAATCACCTTGACATCCGGGAATTCGGCGGTAATCTGGCGTGTCGCCTCGATTCCATTGAGCCCAGGCATAGAAATATCCATAATGACGATGTCCGGCAATAGCTCCCGCACAAGCTCGACGGCTTTCCGGCCGTCGTCGGTGTCGGCTATTACTTCCATCTCAGGTTGCTTCTCGAGTAATGAACGCAGCCCTTCGCGTATAATCGCATGGTCATCAACTAATAAAACTTTTATGCTCATAATTATTCCCTGTCGGCTTCATCCCCATTTTTCAGCGGTGCCGTCATCGTAATCTTACTGCCATGGCGCCTCTTGGAATCAATCTCGATCAGTCCTCCCAATTGTTCCAGACGCTCCCGGATACTAAAAAGCCCAAATTCAGCCCTTTTTGTCGCCATTGACGTTACCTCAACCGGGTCAAATCCGACGCCATCATCCTCAACGCTGACGCGTATATTATCCTTAACCTTACGAATCGAAACTCTTACCTTGTTTGCCTGTGCGTGCTTGACGACATTGATAAGCAGTTCCCGCACGTTACGGAACAGAAGCACACGAATGTCGTCATCCAGCGGTTTTTGGTGCCCATCATCCAAAAATTCAGTTCTGATTCCGTGCTTTTCCTGAATTTGATCGGTAAGCCATTCAGCTACCGCCGCCTCAAAACCCAGTTCATAGAGTATAGGGTAGCTTAAATCAAATGTCAATGTTCTCGTGTCGTCAATGATTTGCCCAAGGCAGTTAGAGACATCCTCCAGGGGCTTGTTGAATTCATCCGAAGTCGAGGATTTGCGAAGCTGGTCCAGCTTGATCTTGGAGATCACCAGAGACTGGCTGATCTGGTCGTGCAAATCCGTAGCGAGACGATATCTCTCACGCTCCTCCGTAAGCGACAACTGAGATGCCAAAGATTTAAGCTTTGCCTGATGTTCAAGAAGCTTTTTCTCTGCCCGCTTATGCTCCGTGATATCACGTGCAATTCCAAGGGACAACATATTGCCTCCTATTTTCACAGGAAAGGTTCGAACCTCAATTGAAATATGCTTGCCATTTTTCCTTATTAAAGTGTATTCATTCGGATCTGAAAGTTTACTGGTGACCGCTTTCTTCAAATTTGCTTTTGCCTTAGACAATTGTCCGGTAGGCAGCAAGCCCATTTCGGCAAGACTCTTTCCGATTACTTCGGTTTTCGAGAATCCAATCAGGTCCTCCGCAGCCCTATTGCCATCCACAAATCTGCCTTCCGAGTCGATTAGGTAAATAGCATCAGGTGCCGATTCGAACAATATTTTCAGCCGCTCCTCCGATTCCCGTAATGCCTGCTCTGCCCTCTTACGTTCCGTTATATCAGTTGCTATAGCCTGGACATTGCCATCTTCGAGCAGGTTGACACGAACCTCAACCATACCTTTGCTGCCGTCCTTTCGAATGTAATCGATCTCAAACGGCTCATGCCCTAATCCTTTCAATATC
>Ga0268285_1000118_pt1 | contig 51236 bp, 45 predicted proteins | sample saktaG_2_FD_190144 | JGI IMG/M metagenome (GOLD analysis project Ga0268285, IMG submission 190144) | Saline water microbial communities from Sakinaw Lake, British Columbia, Canada - sak_2013_06_06_120m | ecosystem: Environmental > Aquatic > Non-marine Saline and Alkaline > Saline ... | reverse complement strand
CCAAGAAGCCTCGAAGCGCTTCCCGATGGTCGGAAGAAAGTTCGTCCAGGCGGAGTCGGAGGAGGCCGCAATAAACATGGTTTACGGGGCTGCGGCCGCAGGCCACCGGGTTTTGGCAGCCTCCTCGGGTCCCGGCATGAGCCTTAAGCAGGAGGGGATATCCTACATCGCAGGAGCGGAGCTTCCCTGCGTCATCGTGGACATAGCCAGGGCCGGACCGGGCCTAGGAAACATAGGGCCGGAGCAGTCCGACTACAACCAGGCAGTTAAGGGAGGGGGGCACGGAAGCTACAAGACCATAGTCCTGGCCCCAAACTCCGTCCAGGAGATGTGCGACTTCACCATCAAGGCCTTCGACCTCGCCTTCAAGTACAGAAACCCGGCCATGATCCTGGCCGACGGAGTCCTCGGCCACATGGTGGAGCCCTTGAACTTTCCGGAAAGGGCGATCGAGCCGGTGATCGATTCATCCTGGGCCGTCTGCGGAAACAGGGAAACCCGGGGGAACCTGGTCACCTCCATCGACCTCGACTTCAACGAGCTGGAGCAGCACAACTTCAAGCTCCAGGCGAAATATGATCGGGTATTGGAGACGGAGGTCGAATACGAGGTGTACAGGACCGAGGACGCCGAGGTGATCCTCGTCTCCTACGGGATCAGCAGCAGGATCGCAAGTTCTGCAGTTGATGCCGCCAGAGGGGAGGGTATCAAGGCGGGCCTCTTCAGGCCGATATCCCTCTTCCCCTTCCCCTCGGAGGAGCTGAAGGCCCTGGCGGTGAGGGGATGCAGCTTCATCTCCGTCGAGATGAGCAACGGTCAGATGAGAGACGACATAAGGCTCGCGACGGAATGCAAAGAAGTCGCCCTCGTCTCACGGTATGGGGGAAACCTGATCGAACGCGACCAGATACTTGACGAGATAAGGGAGGTGGCCTAGAATGGCTGCAAAGGAAAAGGTCATCGGACCTGCGGGATTTTACAGCGTCTTTGAGAGGAAAGGTGGCCTCGCACCCACGGCCACCCATTACTGTCCTGGATGCGGCCACGGGATCTTGCACAAGATCATAGCAGACACGATGACCGATCTCGACATACAGGACCGGTGCGTCTTGATGAGTCCGGTGGGATGCTCGGTCTTCGCCTACTACTACATCGACTGCGGCCACGTCCAGACGGCCCACGGGAGGGCTCCGGCCATCGCCACCGGGATATCTCGCGCCGAGGACGACGCCGTCCTCATCTCCTACCAGGGAGATGGCGACCTCGCCTCCATCGGCCTGAACGAGACTGTCCAGGCAGCGAACCGAGGCGAGAAGATGGCGGTCTTCTTCGTGAACAACACAGTATACGGCATGACCGGAGGCCAGATGGCTCCCACGACCCTGGTGGGTGAGGTGACAGCGACGACCCCGACCGGGAGAGACCCAAAGGACTCCGGCTACCCGATACACATCTGCGAGCTTCTCGACACCCTGAAGGCTCCCGTCTACATCGAGCGGGTCTCCCTCTCGAACATAAATCACATCAGAAAGGCACGTCGCGCAGTGAGGAGGGCTCTTGAGATCCAGAGGGACAAGAAGGGCTACGCCTTCGTCGAGTTCCTCTCTCCCTGCCCCACCATACTCAGAATGGACGCAAAGGGTATCGAGAGGTTCATTAACGAGGAGATGGAGCGGGAGTTTCCCCTGAAGAGGTTCAGGGATCGATCCGTCGAGGCAGAACCGATCGAAAGGACGGGGAGCGACTTCTCGAAAGCCTCCCTCGACAGGATCTTCGGCATCGCCGGGGAGGAGTCGATCGACGTCTTGCAAGACCCCGACTTCAAGATCAAGGGGGTCAAGATCGCGGGATTCGGCGGACAGGGCGTTCTCAGCATGGGGCTCGCCCTAGCCCAGGCAGCTTATCGATCTGGACGTTTCGTATCCTGGTATCCTGACTACGGTCCGGAGCAGAGGGGCGGGACCTCGAACTGCTCCGTTGTGATCTCCGGAGAGAAGATCGGCTCTCCAGTGGTCGATAGTCCTGACGTTCTCGTCGCCTTCAACCGGCCATCTCTCGAGAAGTTCGCCTCCGACGTCAGAAAGGGCGGCCTGATCCTCTACGACGCCCTGGCCGGAGCCTTCAAGCCGCCCGAGGGCATCAGGGCCGTCCCGGTCCCGGCAACCGATATTGCGTTGGGCAAAGGTGTTGAACAGGCCGCGAACACAGCGATGTTCGGAGCGCTGATGGAGGCGGGCAATTTGGGACTTCCCAGCGAAGCCTTCGGCAGGGCTCTTGAGAGGACCTTCGCCAAGAAGCCGAAGCTGATACCCCTGAACCTCGATATCTTGGAAGCCGGCGCAGCGAGCGTGAGGTGAAGCGTCTATATATCTCATCTTCGCCCCCCAAAACTCATAGATCCGCCTACATGAAGGCGGAGATTTCTATTTTTGCGATTTTTCGAGCTCGAATTGAAACTGGCGTTCTGATCAATTCGATGCTACCAGTTTAAAGTGCCTATTCGATGAATTGCATTAAGACCCGTAAGATCGATTTATCAAAAGTCAACCTTGACCACTCTTCCCAGGAGAACGTCCTCTTCGCCGACATCAACAAGCAGGACTTTGCCGCCGGAAGATAACGTGTAGGGTCCGATAGCACGAACTTGGCACCCCCCATCCGTCGAGTAGGGGACCGTCATCTCGTAGCGCCCATCTCGGGCCGCCGCGATCTTGGTGTACTGAAAGCACCTACCCTGGTTCGTCGTCACGTCGAGGGCCGCGACAACGGGCTCCTCCGTCGCAGCGGTCCCAGCGATCCTCGCGCCTGAAACCCGCTCGAATATCTTGACCTGATTTGCTGAAAGGTCCGATCCCTCCGGTAGAGACTCGTAGATCAGCCTCAGATGGCTCATGCCCTGGCAGTCGAAGAGGTGACAGCGGGCAAGGGCGGTTCTCAGAAACTTTTCGGTGTGGTCGTAGGAGTCGTTGGTCGTACTGACGTAATCGGCTGGCTTTTCGTCCGTCCATAAAGCCATCGCCGTTAGGCCCGGCCCCAGCATCCTCGAGTCTGTAACGACGTACCGCGACCTTCTGTCATCCATGATCCTGAGGGCTTCTTTCTCGTCGCCGGATAGGAAGAACCGTGCCGCATCCTCGGCCCCGGCCTGAAAGCCGTTTGCCACCACAGGCCTTCTGGATATGTAGAGGATCCAGTTGCCCCGATCCCACCACGATAGAACGCCATAATCGGGAATTTGGCTGGGGTTTTCGAAGCCGGAAGTCGCTGGCGTATTCTCCTCCAGCCAGAAAAGAGGTCGGATCCAGTTGTATTTGACGATTGTTGGACTGGCCGCGAAGGCATCCGTCACGTTCGCCGCTGAGGGGAGTATGATGAGGACCAGCAGAGCCAAGGGCATGAACTTAGATACAGCGTTATTTTTCCGGGACCATTCCGAACTTTTCAACATTTCCGAAGCTCGGAAGAAGAATAAGGCCATAAGAATCGACATGCATGCGGAGAAGACGTACAGAAATCTGTTCTGAAAAAAAGAAATGAAGAGGAGGGAGACTGCCGAGACGAGGAATAGCAGTTGAGGCCGATCGATGTCTGAACGCCACAAGTATGCGAAACCCATCACCGCGATCGTCAAATTGAACCCAAGAACTGAAACGGGTCTCACGGCGAAGTAAAGAGGGACCGCCTCTGAAACCTTCTGAGAGAGGGGACTCCCGAAGAAGTAGCCCAGACCCGACAGGAGGAGGTGGTAGCTTCCTTCGAACCGATCGAGGGCGTACACTGATATGACGAGAAGATATCCGAGGGTCGCGACGACGACAAGAAAAATGGTCCAATGCAGATCTTCTCTCAGGAAAAAATCTGAAATTATCCTGAGGGCAAATACCGCCAGGAGGATTCCCGCAATAGCGAGGAAGGAGGGCATCATCCACGGCTCCTTCCAGAAGGGGAAGATCAGGATCAATGCAACTCCAAAGACGACGAAGAAGAGTTCGGTCGGATCTCTCGACGATTCCCCCCTCCCCAGATCGATGGTGGTCTGGGCCAGGAGGTAGACCAGAAATATCGAAAAATAGGCGGCGGCTCCAAACCAGGTATACGCGATGGCTGCCATCAAAACACCGGCGATGGCCGCAAACCAGAGATTCCTCTCGCTCCTGGTTAGAGCCAAGACGAGAAAGAGGAGGACGTTCACCAGAAGGAAGGTCTCAAGGACGTGGTGATCCGGCCGGGCGAAGATGGTGGCGCTCCCGTGTTGGGGGTTGAAAGCCAGAAATAGGGCCGAGAGGAGACCCACCCGGCGTCCAAAAAGCTCCCGGGCCAAAAAGTAGAGGGCGATGATGGTCAGGGACCCGAGGATCGGTGGAACGACCGCTCCGACGATCTCAATCTCTCTCTGGGATTCGGCCCCGAAGAGAATGGCGGTCCCCGCGATAAGCTGATCGAAGAGCGGCGGCCACATCAGCTCCAGGCCTTCGGGGTAATTCAAATATGAGTCGAACCAGAGGGTGTGGGGAAAGTGGTCGACGGTGTAGAGGACCCTCCGCATGTGGTAGAAGGAGTCTGAGCCGTAGAAGAAAATATCCCCATCGATGATGGCGCCCCTCAATGGAGTCATCCTAACAAGGAGACCGAGAAGAAATACGGCGAAAACGGACGCAAACTCCCCCACACCTCCTCGATCCAACCTCAGTGATACCCCTCCATCCTTTTTCTCACCCATCATCGGGGAGATTATTTACAGGTTTTGATGGGCCAGGGCATACCACCTTACTGGAGGCTATAACAGTCTAGCCAGCAACCATCCACTATAAGGTCGGACCGACGGCAGGTATTTGCATGATTTAGTCTTTCTATCTCTATCTTGAAGGTAACTATTCAGCTATCCCGAATCGCCCGCATGATGCTGATTTTGGTTATGAAGGCATGCCGACAAACAATTTGCGCTAGAATGGAAAACGATATCTATTGACGAAGTTACTTGAAGTTAGCTCTCTGGAACTGGCCACGCGACATCTCATCAATTGAGTTTGCCGATGCTGGTTGTTGGGTGCTGAATAGTTACTCTTGAAGTTACCAACATGAAATGGCGAAGTGCCAACAAATTGATTTTGGAATGGCCTGCTCAGCGAACGAATGTTGCATTGAATACTAGAAACGGAGTTTGGAGTGCCAGATATACAATCCGAGTACGTATACCAAAAAATACAAATATGATCATCGTCTAAGATGTGTTATCACGCAATGAAGGGGTGAGAGTATAAAGAAATTTGCAGCGCTATTAGTGCTGGTTGTGGCAATGTTTGCCGTTCCAGCAATGGCACAGGTCAATGGGCCCGACTTCGAAATGCCAGACTTGACCTTTGGCACCTGGCCCGACAACTCGAATTTCGATTCGGTTACTTCGGGGACACAGTTTGCTACGAGTGCATTTGGTGGCGATGCTGCCAACGATTTGACCGTTGAGAAGGACCAGGAGTCTGGAATGCAATACCAATGGGGTAACAATACTGCAACCGCCGCGGTAGAGATGGCTAGGCTAATGGCATTCGACAACAAGGTCATAAACGTCGAGAGGATAGACTCTGGCAACCAGTTGGCGGCAGCTTTCGGTCCAGGTTCGGTTTCAAGGAACAGCATAACCGTGAAGTCGACGCAGAAGACCGACGACGTGGATCTGGTAGATCTGGCTGCATTGCAGAACGTTTGAGATACGATGGAGAACAATTGGCGGCTCATCGGCCTCGCGCTGATGAGCACACTCCTCATTTTTGGCTCGGCTTGCACTGTCGCTTGGGCGGGAAAGCTCCCCCAAGTAGCGGAGCACAGCTACCCAGAGTCCCTCGACCAGGTCAGGGATTATCATGAGGACTTCGCCAAGCCCGGTTCATCAATCAAGCTTGGCATTCTCAGTTCGGACGATTTGACCAAAAGCACCACGTTTGATTCTTCCCTCTCGGATCTTACCGGTTTCTCCTTCTTTGAAGATTCTGAAGATGAAGAGACCTTCCAGGGTGTTGTGGCGATCAACACCGAGAGACGAAATTCCGTCACCAGCCAAGGTCAGTTTCAGTCGGTCCCGACCGACGTGAACTACATGGATATCGATGTGAGGAATATAATCGTCATATCCATAAACACCGCGAGAGGTGGCAACGCGATCGCGACCTCAGAGATATTCATCGAACCCACCCAGAGCGGCTCCAGCTCATCCTAAATCGCTTCCAGTCGTTCACATTTATCTGCATCAAGAATCATCTCGGCAGCTGATTCTTATTTACCCTTTTCAGATGGTCGCGCGGCGTCTTCGAGGAGCTGAATCTTTCGTAGATACGGCGAAGCGAAGATCAAGCCGAGCTTTGTTTTTGATCTATCCCTCCGTCCCAAACCGCCCTCCTCAGGGCCCGGCCCAGGGAGAGAGACAGAGCCTCGACCTTCTGCCAGTCGTCGCCTCCCGAGGCACCGACATGAAGGGCGAACCTGCCTTTGTAGGCCAGAGTCCTCATGAAGTGCCCGAGGTTCTCCAGCTGCATCCCCTCCAAAGACGTGCCCTGAAACTTCACGTCGTCCCTGTATCCCGGAGCCCCGAACCTGACGGCTGCGAAGGCCAGTGCCTCTCCGGAGGGCACAACTGAGCTTCCGATCCCAACTTCGGCCAGCTTGGCGAGAACCGATCCCAGGGCGATGGCGACGTCCTCGACGGTGTGGTGATCTCCCGTAGGCAGGTCTCCCCTGGCCCGGACCTCGATATCGAACCCCGATGCCTGGGCCAGGATCGTGAGGATCTCATCGAGGAGAGGGACTCCCGTCTCCACCTCGGAGCTTCCCGACCCTTCGAGGTCCAGGGAGACTTCGATTTCGGTCTCCGTGGTATCTCTCCTGAAAGAAGCGTGCATGATAGTGGGTCTCCCCGAAGATATTTTAACTTATTCTGGGAACGCATGTGGTACCTATGATATCAAGATGGCAGATCTATTCCTAACGTTCGATGCTTAGCAATCTTGGTCCTGTCGAAGGCCTTATGTACCCGTAGCTCATGTCATTTCGTTCCAAAGGTTGTCGATATGATAGATAAGAGCAAAATACAAGAAATTTTGATAGGATATGAGCCAAAAGAGTTAACTATTGCCACAGTATGTTCTCATAGCAGCCTCCAGATATTTCATGGGGCTCGCAAGGAGGGTTTCAAGACCCTGGGAATATGCCTGGGCCGACCGCCCAAGTTCTACGACGCCTTCCCGCTGGCAAAGCCCGACTCCTTTCTGAGCCTGGACGGCTACGGGGCCCTTCTCGATGAGAGCGATCGGCTCGTGGAGGAGAATGCGATAGTAGTACCTCACGGCTCGCTGGTGGAGTACCTGGGCACCGAGAAGTTCGAGAAGATGCCGGTTCCGACCTTCGGGAACAGGAGGTCCCTCGCCTGGGAGAGCGACCGGGAGATGGAGCGAGAATGGCTCCTAAAAGCCGGGATCGACCTTCCCATGAGGTTTGCGACCCCCGAGGAGATCGACCGGCCCGTGATAGTCAAGTATCACGGCGCAAAGGGCGGCAAGGGCTTTTTCATATCCAAGAGCAAGGGCGAATATCTGAGCAAGGTCGACTCCACCCAGCGGCACACCATCCAGGAGTTCATACTGGGAACCCGGTACTACATACATTACTTCTACTCGCCGATCCGGTCCCATGGGTACACCCTCAGCAAGGGGACCCTGGAGATGCTGGGCATAGATCGGAGGGTCGAGAGCAACGCCGACGAGATCTTCAGGATAGGCTCGATGGACGAGCTGGAGGCGGCGGGGATATTCCCAAGCTTCGTCGTCACAGGAAACATTCCTCTCGTCCTGAGGGAGTCTCTCCTTCCGAAGGCCTTCGAGCTCGGGGAGAAGGTCGTCGAGGCCTCTTTGGAGCTCTTCGGAGGGATGATAGGCCCCTTCTGCCTCGAGACGATCGTCACCGACGACCTGAAGTTCAAGATCTTCGAGATCTCGGCGCGGATCGTCGCCGGAACCAACGTCTTCATCAGCGGCTCGCCCTACTCGGACCTGATCGAGAAGGACCTCTCCAACGGCAGAAGGATCGCCCAGGAGATCAGCCTCGCCAGGGACCAGGGGAGACTTTCGGAGATAATCAGCTAAAGGGCAAAGGCTTATTTATCTTCCCCCTGCCTGACTTTTTCTCTTATATGGCAGGTCTGATCGACACTTACAAAGATGCTACCGCCCTCCAGTGCTCGTTTATAGAGAAGCTGGGAAAGCTCGACCTGGAGAGCGTAAACGCCTTTGCGGATTCGCTGGCGTCGTTTTTGAACGCAAAAGACGAGAACAACTTCGTCTACGGGCTGGCCGCCGGGAGGAGCGCCCTATCCCTCTACAGCTTTCTCCAGCTCCTTTACAACCACTTCAACGCCTTCCCCTGCACCATGGAGGATCCGGTTCAGAAGCACTTTCGAAATACGAGGAAGAACCTGGGGATCGCGGTCTCGGGATCTGGCGAGACCCCTGCGGTGAACAAGTACATCGAGGACATAATAAACCAGGGCGGGGAGATCAGGCTGATCACCGCCAACGCGGAGGGGACGGCCCACCGGCTGGTGGAGAGCTACGAGAACGGCTCGGTCCTGGTGATAAAGGGGAAGACGAAGTACGACGAGGACATGACCAGGACCTCAAAGCTCTCTCCGATGGGAACGGAGTTCGAATTGGAGGTGCTCGCTTTCTTGAACGCGGTCTTCAAGGAGGTTCAGAGCAGGATCGAGGGCGACAGAAACGACGCCTGCGAGAGCTACCTATCCACCATAAAGGACTTTGCAGGCCAGTGCAAGCTGATCTCCCGGGTGGACGAGGACGGGCTTGCAAGGTGGTTTGAGAGGCTCTTTCCCAGGAGCGGCAGGTACATCATAGGCGGCGTGGGAAGGTCGGGGCTTGTGGCGAGAGCCTTCGAGATGAGGTTCACCCACCTCAACAAGACCAGCTACTGGGAGAGGGATTTCAACACCCCGAGCTTTCAGATCGGCGACGTTTACGTGCCCATAACCGGGAGCGGGAACACCTATGAGTGCCTCGAAGGGGTCCGGAGCGCCTTTAAGAGGGGAGCTGACGTGATGCCGATAACCACAAACGTCTCGTCGGAGCTGGTGGAGCTGATGGCACAGAAGGGCCGCGAAGAGGACATAGTCTTCATACCGGTCTCCGAGGAGTACCTGGACCAGATATGCGGGAGCCGCAGGACCACAAGCTGGCTCGTCTCGGAGTACAGCATGCACAGGTACCCGATATTCGAGATCAACGCCTCGATATTCACCAACAGCGTCGTAGCCGTCGGAGCCGAGTTTCTGGGGATCGAAGAGGCGGGGATGAAAAGGCTTCACGCATGAAAAGGCTTCACGCATGAAAAGGCTTCACGCATGAAAAGGCTTCACGCATGAAAAGGATCGTCGCCCTATCTGACACCCATCTTGAGGAGGGGTCTCTGGTTCCAAAGAGCCTCGTCAAGCTCGCGAAAGGAGCCGACCTCGTCCTTCACGCCGGGGACTTCGTGAGCCTTGAGGTCTACGAGACCTTCAACGATCTCGGACCCTTCGAGGCTGTATGCGGCAACTCCGACTTCCCGGAGGTGAAGGCCCTCCTGCCCGAGAGGAGGATCGTGGAGGTCGAGGGCGTGAGGATCGGCCTGGTCCACAGGGCCTCTTATTCCACCGACCTCGCGGGGCCTGAGTTTCTCGCGAGGGAGATGGAGGTGGACGCCCTCGTCTTCGGTCACATTCACAAGCCCATCGTGGAGCGCGGGCCCCGGCTTCTCATCTGTCCCGGAAGCCCAATCGCGCCCCGACTCTCCGCGCCAGCGGTGGCCGAGATCGAGGTGGATGGTAGGAAGATCAGGGGCAGGATCGTCCCCCTTGGAAAGCCGGTCTGCAACTACTACAAGTACGCAGAGTCCCTGGTCGAAGGATCGGCGAAGGGAAAAAGAGTGGGCTGATTCTGGTGGAGAATCCCCTCCATCCCGGCCCGTTCTTCCAGGTTTCCGGCACGCTCAGCCAGCTTTTCATCGACCCTTCATCGGCTTTTTCTTTCATCCTCAGCCCTCGGCTTCGCCATCCTGTCGGTGGAAGGCCTCTAGGTCGTCGATGGCGATCCAGCCCGAGCTTCCGAACTCCTGGCTCTCGCGATCGGCGACGATGAAGTAGACGGCCGTGACGTTGCCGATGTCGAGGGTCGCATCTTTGCACCCGGTCCCCTCGACCTCGATGCAGCCGAACTCCTCGTATCCCGCCTCCAGGCCGGTCCAGTCCTGAGAGATTGCGCCCCCCCCCCAGAAGCGGCCATAGATCGTTCCGTTCGCATCCCTCAACCAGATCTCAAGAGCGTTGGCGGACTCGCTTCCTCTGCAGAAGAATGAGAGGCCGTCAGTTCCAGCGAGGTTCAGGCTGCCGCTTCCGCCTCTGCGGGAGAGGGTCTTGGTGATGCCGACCCACCCTCCAAGAATTAAGTCGTAGGATATCCTGGTGGCGTTCTCTTCGACGCCCGCAACGGACCTTATGTCCTGGACGTGGGAGCCCTTGCCGTCCTCGCGGGTGCTCCAGCCACCTGCCATCGAGTCGATGACTAGGTGCTGGGAGACCGCCACATCGACCGAGGCCCTCTCCATCCCAGCGAAGTTGCGGACGGTCAGAGTGAAGGTGACGTTATCCTGGGGCGCAAGGCTGACCTCGCCCTTGAGGGGTACCTCGCCCACGCCCGGCCCGATCTCGGCCTCTCTCGCGTTGATCACAGACCAGCTTAGGGTCACGGATTCGCCCAAGTCCACCACCGACCTGTCGACCTCGAAACGTTCGATCTCGGGTAGCGCCCTCGTACTGAAGGTCCAGACCTCGCTCTCAGACCTCTTTTTGAGACCGTTTTCGGCCACAACCTGCCAGCGGTAGACGGTCCCTGGCTCTAGGGGAGTCGTTATGTTGAGGTGGAGGTTCTCCTTTCCCCGGCCGCCGCTGGTCGTTCCCACAACCCGCATATCCTCATCGGAGACGCCGAGCAGGACATCGTACCTGATCCGGGAGTTGGGGTCAAGCCCCATCGACGAGAGGACGGGCGTTCGAGGGGCCCCACCGATCCACCAGAGCGGAGGCGCAAGCCCGATGCTCGATGTGTTGTCCGTCGGGCAGGGCATCTCGGGCTCGTAGGGCCCGGGCGCGAAGGCGTAGATTAACAGCACTGCTGCCAGGAGCGCGAGGAAGGCCGCCTTCGGCCCGCTCCTCTTTAGAAATCCGTCCACCCTCTCGGCAGCGGTCATCGAAGCTTCGAATAGGTCGGTCATCTCTCGTCCTCCATCCTGACTTTATGTTGGTCCCCCAGAACTCGTTCGGCCTCGAAAAGGTATATACTTAACTTTTCTGGGTTTAGCGGCGATCTTGCGACTGAAGAGATGGGTCAAAATCGGTCGGGTCTCGTCCGGCCGCGGTGGGTCCGGTCATACCGTCCGTTCCGCCGAAAAGCCCCACCGGTCCTTGGCGTAGCGGGATAGCATCTTGTAAAATTCGCCGTAAGATAAAGGAAGCCACGACCACTCATCGACCGAGGAGCCGCCCATCTCCTCCCCGTCCTCGGCCAGGCCCGGCTCGACCTCCAGGGGCTGGATGTAGCTATGGAGCCTGTAGACCCTCTCGCCCACCTGGACCCTGTAGCAGTAGAGGGTCCGAACCGAGCCGTGGACCCCATGGTAGCTGGGAGGCGGCGGCTCGTCCCTGATCTTTCGGCCGCTTGTCGCGTACCTGAAGATGAACTCGTCCTTGAGGGCGTAGAAGCGGTCCCTCGTCTGGGGCGACTCTTCCTTCACCATCTTGTTGGCGGCCCATATCGCCTCGGTCAGAGCCTCCAGCTCGTCGTCGAACTGATCCAGCCAAAGCCGCCAGAGATCTTCGCCGCTCAGGCCGGTCCGAAATCTCGTCCTCAAAGTGAGAGCACCCAAGTTTCGTCCCCGTGAAAAACCCTTCCCCTTTCCGCACCCGTTGCGTCCCTTTCCGCCTTCCGCGCCGCCATCCGGCTCTGGGTCTGGTCGGACGGCTTCTGTTTTTGCAGGCACGGAGTTTGTTTACGTGTTCCGCCCCGTCGGGCTCTTCGACTGGGAATCGGTGAAGTAAGAGTCGATCTCCATATCCATGTCGGCCTTCATCAGAACCCAGCCGGTTATGTGGCCCGCAAGAAAGGCCATCCTCTCCCCATCGGTCTTTGCGAACCTGTCGAGGGCCCGCCTGACGAGATCATGTGTGTCTTTCGACTCGGCCAGGATCTCCTCGATCACGGCCCTGTTCACCTTGTCGCACTCGTCTTCGGAGAGGCCGAAGATCTCCGCAACCCTTCTTTTCATCATCGTTTCATCATTCATCCGCGCCAGGCCTCCGGAGAGCAGTTTCGTTTTCTTCTGACAAGTAGCTGACTGCACGACTAGGTATCAAATCTTCTCTTTCGCATCGAACGTTCGAGTCCATTTGAGAGTTAATGAGATGATGGTGGCTTTATTCATTCGCGATCTTATATTCCAGCCATACTCGATCTATCCGCGTCCCTTCGGCCCTGGGGCTGCCAAGCTCCAGGAAGAGCGCCTCAGCCTGGCGAATCAGGTCGAGCGCCCTCTCCAAGTAGCCTTCCCCTTCCTCCAAATGTGCAAATTGGGCAAGTGTGATGGCGACTATGCTCTTGTCGCCGAGCTCTTGGGCGATCTTCAGGCTCTCGCCATAGAAGCGGCGGGCCTCGGAGATTTCACCTCTATCTTGCGCCAGCATTCCCAAATGGAATAGTGACCTTGAGATGATGCTCTTGTCGCCGAGCTCTTGAGCGATCTTCAGGCTCTCGCCGAAGAGGCGATGGGCATCGGCGACATCGCCTGCCGCCAGAGCCAGCGAGCCCAAATTGTGAAGCGAGCTTGATACACCCCTTTTGTAGTTCATATCCTGAAATAATTTTAGGCTCTCGCCAAAGAAGCGGCGAGCCTCCGCCAGGTCGCCTATCGCCAGAGCCAGCGAGCCCAAATTGTGAAGCGAGCTTGATACACCCCTTTTGTAGTTCATATCCTGAAATAATTTTAGGCCCTCGCCAAAGAGGCGGTGAGCCTCCGCCATGTCGCCTGTTTCCAGAGCCAGCCAACCCAGAAGAATCAACGGCCTGGCCACGCCACCCTTATCTCCAAGCTTCTCGCTAAGACACAATTCTTGTTTGAAATATTTTGAGGCATTATCATACGCACCAAGATTATAGGATATGTGTCCCAATTCATTCAGAATCTTGGCTATTTCTCTCTCGTCTGTTACTTTTTCAAGGATGTATTCGTTTATTCGCTTCCGCCTCAGCAGATCCTCCTTGTTCTGATAATGAAGAGAAGTGGCCAGCGCATCGATCGCTTCGAAGGCTGTGCCTCGGTCTCGGCCCTTCAGCTCGTAGTAGTTACCTCTGTACCTCCAGAAATCAGGCGCTTTTCTAATCACGTCGTCGAGAAAGCTTTGGCTCAGGAAGACGAGGCTCGAAATCCCGGCGTCGTAAAAGAGCTCTCTGAAGTTGTTTAGCGCATCTGCGAGGTCCTCGGTGAGCTTTTCGGGCATCGTCCAGATCAACACCTCTGCCCCGCCGAAATCCTCGCTCTTCAGGCTCTGGATTACGTCTCCGCCTTCTTTTACAAGAATCACTTTTGACGAAAATCGGTCTTTCAAAACCCGAATGATCCCGTCCCTGTAGGCCGGGGCGTTGACGACGCAAAGTATCAGGTTGCCCCTGCCCTTCGAGATCTCCAGCTCTGCGATTATCGTATCGATCTCTTCCAGGTCTTCAGCTCTCGCGTCCTCTATTCTCGTCTCTTCCATTTTTCCACCAGAGGCAGAAGCAGCGGGTCTACGTCGCACCATCTTCCGTTCTCGTCCTCGTACTCGACCGCCGTGAGGCTGAAGAGCAACTCACGACTTACGTCGTCATCCTTGTTCAGGTCGCGGGCCTCTTTCGATTCGTGGATCTCCAAAGCCCTCCGCTTGTGCTCCTCGGTGAGGGTTCTGTCGTAAGTCCGCCTAAGCTTCTCCAGGGCGCTCTCCACGTCCTCTTTCGCTATCTTCTCTCTCTTATTTCTGTAAGCCTTTATCGTGGCATCTCTCATGATCGAGACGAACTCCGAGAGCTTTCCGGTGGAGAGGATCGCCTCATCCAGAACGACGTCTTCGATCAGTTCTTCCTCGATCCGCGTTTTTACGACCTCCCTGTAGAAGCTCATGTTCGTCTCGTTTCTGCTTCCATCGATGTTGATCACCGGAAGCTGTGGCAGGATTATGGCATCATCGAATGCAGAACTGACATTCTCGAAGTAGGGGTTGAAGGCGAGAGGAATCGGGAAGGTGTAAACTACAAAACAGCTCGGCTGGTCGAGAAGCTCGTAGTTCTTGTAAAAGAACTCCTCAGCCTGCTCCACGCGAGTGAGCTTGTCCAAGTCGTCGACGATCACGACGACCCTCTTTTCGGTCTTCTCCTCGACGTCGACGATCAGCCAGTTGAGCCTCTGGATGAGGTCACTGATCTGCATCTCCAGCTCTTTTCTGACGATATCCCGGGTCTTCGCCTCTCTTCCCAGCTTCAGCAGTATGACTTTGGCGAGAGACAGAGAGATCCCCGCTGCCCTGGACCTGGTGATCTCTTCCTCTTCGACTTTTGTTATGCGCTTTACGAAATCCTTGAAGTCCTCTTCGATGTCCCGATTGAGCTTCACGCCTTCGGCTAGGGCAGTGTCGTAAATCATCAGGGCCATCGAGACGAAGAAGTCTCGAAAGTCGAAGTCGCTCATGTTCAGCTGGTCGCGTATCGAGTAGCTGACCACGAGAAATCGGTCGGAATCAATCATCTCCAAAAGCCGGTTCAGCTCCGTGCTCTTCCCCGAACCCCTGAACCCCAAGAAAAGGTACTTCTCCTTTCTCTCCGAGATCTCGATCCTGTCCTTCAGCTCCTCTATGGGGGATGGCGCCTTATCCGGCCTCTCGACGTAAAAATCCCTGAACTCCTCCTCATCTTTTAGCGGCTCCACCACCAGGTTGTTGTAGGCCTCTCTCAAGTTCCTCGCCCTTGGCATATCGATAATCCCCTCTGCTCCAAGATCTGATCCCGCTCATCGTCCAGAAATAACCCCATGCTCAATAAATCTACCCACTTCCTGCAGCTCAAAAATATCCGCTCGACGCTTCCGATCAGGAGGCAGCGCCATCAAAAAAGATATTCGAGGCAGATTCCTCTGCCCGCCTGCCTATCTTCTATCAGACTACCTTCTTGCCCGCCGTCGGACCCCACATGGCGTTGTAGATCTCCTCGATCTTCACCACCACGGCGGCCTTGGCCGGAAGCTTGTTGTTGACGGCCAGAACCCACTTGGTCATCTCGTCGTAGTAATTTCCTTCCTTGTAGACGGTGGCCTTCCCTTTGATCTGGAAGGACTTTTTTGTCTCGGTGTCGTAGCAGAGAATCGATATCTTGGGGTTTGCTGCAAGGTTTGCCGCTGTCTTGTAGAAGAAGTTGTCTCCGATCATGATCGTCTCGTCGTCCAGGACCTTCAGGAACCCGACGTAGACGACGTTCGGCGTGCCGGAGGCGTCGGCGGTGGCGATGGGGGCTGGCTTCTGCTTCTCCAGGGTCGCTCTAACATCTGCTGGCATCTTGACCATTTAGATCACCTTCGTTCAAATAGAGTATCAATATATTTATTCTTTGCGTCAGGAAAGGCGCGGCCGAAGAGATATCCAGAAAGTTCCTCTCAGGCCCATACCAAGGCGGGGGATGAAGGGCCGGACGGCAAGCTGAAAAGCGAAAGGCGGCTGGAGAAGCTCTCTGGAAAAAACGGGAACGGAAACGGACACTGCGACCTGAAGAGGGAGATTGTGGCCCGCGGGTCGCCCCGCGCCTCCCGATCAGGCGATCCTATCCCCGGCCGTGGGGCCGGAGTTGGCCTCGTAGATCTCCTCGATCTTGAAGATCACGGCCCGCCTCGTATTGAGGTCAGACCTTCGGGCCCGGACCGACTCCGCCATCTCCTCGTAGATCGGACCCTCGTCCTGGAAGGTCACGGTTCCCTTGATCTGGTAGGACTTCCTCGGGTCCTTGGTCCAGCAGACGACCGAAGCCCAGGGGTTCTCGGCGAGGTTCGTCGCGGTCTTGTTGAAGAAGTTGTCCGCGAATAGGAGCGTCTCGTCGTCCTTTATCTTCAAAATCCCCAAGAAGACGACGTTCGGCTTTCCGTCGGAGGAGGCGGTCGCAAAGGGTATGGGCCACTGCTTTTCCAGGGTCTCTCTGACCTCAGGGGGCATCTTCACCATATCATCATCACCACCAGTTAGACTGATTGCAGTTTATTTATCCCTTGCCTCTCGGGCCGTCTTTATGAAGTGTCGGGGAAACTCCCGATAAGATGCTCCGTGGAAATGGTTGTATGAGGCGACCAAGTTCCCCTCGACGATGCCGTCCATCCCCTTCTCGATTCCCGTGCCACGCTGGAGCCGGATCGCGTACTCGACCTCGGCTCCGTCGTCCAGGACCAGCTCTGAATGGTGGAACTCGTGGCCGAGGAAGACCGCGCCCCTGGGCCCCATGGAGCATTCGCGAAGGAACGTGCCCTCGGTGTAGCTGACTATCCTTCGCCCGCCCATCCTGGTCTTGGCCGGTACGAGGCCCACGGCGGGACGGGACTCGACGCCGTACTCGATCTCCTCGCAGAGGTACATCAGCCCCCCGCACTCGGCGAAGATAGGCACGTCTTCCTCGTGAGCCCGCCTTATCGACTCGATCATCGATCCGTTCTCCGAGAGCTCCTTTGCATAAAGCTCCGGATACCCGCCACCGATGTAAAGGCCGTCGATCTCCGGGAGGGCGGAATCGTGGATCGGGCTCACCGGCACCGCCTCCGCTCCGGACAACTCCATCAGCTCGATGTTGTCCCGATAGTAGAAGTTGAAGGCCTCGTCCAGAGCGACGCCGATTCTGACGCCCTCGCCCTCGCTGCTCGGCACGTAGAGGTCTGGCTCCGGCGCCTCCAGGGATTCGGCCTCGGCGGCGATCTCGAGAATCCTGTCAATGTCCAGCCCCTCCTCCACCACTTCCCGGATCTTCGCAAGCCGCTCCTGAAACCCAGTGTGCCTCCTCTCCCCCTCCAACATGGGAACGAGCCCCAGGTGGCGCATCGATAGGTGCATGCTCTCGTCCCTTGGGATCACGCCGACGACCTCGACCCCCGCGTGATCTCGGATCGCCGATATAGCCTTTTCGGCATGCCGCTCGCCCCCGACCTTGTTGAGGATCACGCCCTTTATCTCAACATTGGGGTCGAAGTCCATGTACCCCTTGACGAGAGCCGCCGCGCTCCTGGTGATGCTCCTTGCATCCACCACCAGGATCACGGGAGACCTGAGCATCTTGGCGATCTGGGCGGTGCTCCCCCGGTCGCCGTCGTACCCCTCGTAGAGCCCCCGGACCCCCTCGATGACGGCGACGTCTGCCCCCTCGGCGGCGTGGGCGTAGACCTCCCGGATCGTCCTTTCGGGCATCAGGTGGCCATCGAGGTTCCTGCACCACCTGCCCGTAATTCCGGTGTGGTAGCTCGGGTCGATGTAGTCGAGGGCCACCTTGTAGGACTGGACCGCCAGGTTCCTTCCCCGAAGGGCCGAGAGGAGCCCCGCCACGATCGTCGTCTTGCCGCTGGAGCTTCTGTCCCCGGCTAGGAGTATTCTTGGAAGGTCGGGGCTCATATGAGGGACAGCTCCCGGAGTCTATCGTCGTCGATGGGCACAGGGTGCCTGGGCTTTGAGTCGCCCATGACGTGCTCCGCCAGCTTTCTGTAGATCTCGGCGATCTCTGACTCGGGCGCGCCCTCGATCACCGAGATCCCCTTCCTCTCGCACCTCTGGACGATCGGATCTTTCGGGATGAAGGCGACCATCTCGCTTCCGATCTCCCTTGCGAACTTCTCCACGATCTCCCTCTCACCCGAGGCCTCCCTGGAGTTGCATATAACCCCTGCAAGCGGCGTGTTCAGCCTCTTCAAGCCCCGGCAGATGTTGTTTGCGGCATAGATCGGCATGTACTCTCCCGAGGTTATGATGTAGGCCTGGGTCACGAGCCCCTTTCTTATGGGCGCGGAAAAGCCGCCGCAGACTATGTCTCCAGGCACGTCGTAGAGGGTGAGATCGACCTCGTCGAGGACCTTTGAGACCTTCCTCAGAAACTCGATGGCGACGATGATCCCCCGTCCTGCGCAGCCGACGCCGGGCTCGGGCCCACCGACCTCGATGCACTTCACGCCCCCGTACCCCTCGAAGACGACGTCCTCCTCGGCGATCTCTCCGCCCGCCCTTATCAGGTCCATCATCGTCGGGATCCTCTTTCCGACGAGGGTTATCGTCGAGTCGCTCTTGGGATCGCAGCCCACCACCAGCACCCGGCAACCCTTCTCGGCGCAGGCCGCCGCGATGTTGGAGGCGGTGCATGATTTTCCGATTCCTCCTTTGCCGTATATCGCAACATGCTTAACCTGGGACATGAACTATCTCCAGAACGCCCAAAGCCACGCCATTGGATATACAGGTTATCCAAAATTGGCGACTCCGAGGCGATGGGAAACCGAAGAAGATGAGACTGAATTTCGGGGGCATGAAATTAGCTATCGACGCTGAGAGATGGAAGAGGTGTGCTTTGGGCCTTGTGGTCCTCTTATGTCTATTGATGACGGCCATCGGAGCCTCGGGCCAGGTGCCGGTGGTCGAGGTCCGGGGCCAGTTCAGCGGCGGAAACGGTAGCTGGAACGCCGAGAGTTTCGGCTGGTTCTACTACGATCTGGACGAGGGGGCCAGCGGCGAAAGGCTCACCATCGAGGCCGAAGGAAGAGACGTAAAAAAGGGGCACCTCATCTATTCAAGCGAAGTCTGGACCGAGGAGTTCGACTTTGAGGAGTGGGGCCGCTACCAGGCGGTGGCCTTCCTCGGGAAGCGATACCTTGCAGGCTACCTCGATAGCAACTTCACCGACGCAGTCTCCGCCCTGGAGAATGGTGAGTTGAGGGAGGTTCTCATCGACTTTGACGGTATCCAGACAGCAACCTCCGAAGAGCCACTATTCCTCGACGGCGGCTACTGGCTCGAGATGGCGGGAGCCTCCTCCGACGGAAAGGAGGTCTACCTGGTTTTGAAGAAGAACGGGATCGAGACGGACCGGTCCGTGGTCGGGGTCGGTGAGACCTACGTCTACGAGGTGGGCGAGGATGACCTTCCCATAATCCTGGCCCACGTGAACGCGGCGATGCAGGGCGCCGAGAAAGCGATTGTCGACTTCGACGGAATCTTCCAAGTTCGAGACCAGCCCATGATCAAGCTAGAGGCAGGCGACCTTCTAGACCAGATGGAGGTTGTGACGTTATCCGATAGAAGGATCGAGCTTGAGAACCGCGAAGATCTGGTCCTTCGACGGGACAGCACCACGGCCCTCGTCGGAAATCTGATGCTGAGGGTTAGGGATACGCCCAGCTTGATCTATTACCCCCTGGGAGCCATCATCGAGTACGGCGTCCACGAGATAAGGGGGCCAGTGTACACCGAAGAATCCCTGATTCCGCTGCTCTACTCAGACGGATCGATCGGCTTTGCCGAAGCTCGATGGAATCACGAAAATTTTACTGGCTTCTACTTCGACGACGAAGACGACGTAGGCACAGAATCGCTAATTCTTTTCATGTCAGAGGACGGAATCATACAGCCTGGTTACGAGTTCATGATGAACGAAACCAGAGTTGGATACGGCTTCAAGTACACTACCTTCGTGGAGCCGGTGAAGTTCGAGTTCGAGGATTGGGGCAGTTACGACGCCACCGCCCTTTTTGGCCAGCTCTGGTTTGCTGGTTACGGGACCGAGACCAGCTCCGAGATCGGAACGAAGAGCATGATAGAGATGAAACAGGTCGGCCAGGTCCTTCTCGACACCGATGAGAGTTACAGAATCGTCGGCGGGGTCGCTCTGACTTTGAAGGACGGCTACGAGGTCTACACCGTCGATGTCTCTAACGATTCGGTCTTCATCATGCTGGTCAGAAACGAGGAGGTTCTAGACAGAGGCGTGGTCCCTTCAAACTCGACCTACGTCTACAAGAAGGACGTGGGGGACGTGGACGATCTCCCCCTGATCGTTCTCCACGTCGGGAGCGTCTTCAGCGACGATGAAGAGCAGTTCGCCATAATCGACGGCATATTCCAGGTATCGGACCGTCTAATTCTACCACTAGACCTCGGCAACGACTTCGGTGAGCTGGAGGTCAAGGCCGTAAATCCCAAGTACGTGATCATGGCCAACCCCGACTGGATCCAGCTGAAGCGCGACTCGCAGACGAGTATCATGCCAGGTATGAACATCGCCGTCGCCGACAACGAGACTTTCAGATATTACCTATACAAGAACGAGTACGTTTTATCCCCTCCAGAAATTGTAGATGTGTACATCCCCGAAGAGGATGTCCTCTCAGGAGGATTGGCGAACTTCTCGATCTTCGTCCTGGCAGGCGATATCGTCAGCGTCACCGCAGAGACGGTGAACTCCGAAGGGAAGAGAATCATCCTGGGCGATCTGACCGGCTCGGGAGTTGGGGCCGGTGACCAGTGGCTCTACTCATGGCAGTGGAACGCCACCGTTCCCGCCCTCAGCGATGATGAATCCCTCCTCCCCGAATCGGAGATACAAGGGGGAGTTCTGCAAGTCAACAACTCCACTGACCCCGTCTCGGTAATGGTGAGCTTCGATGAGTCCGGACAGATCAGCCTCATTCGCGATTCTGCGGGCGAGATTTACTACATATCTCCCGCCGAGTACGAAAAGCTGGGTGCCACCCCGAGCTACGGGGAGATGGCATCCGACGAGACGCTGCGAAAAAGGTACATCAAGATCGAGCCGGGGAAAAGCGAGATCACGTTCTTCCAGGTCATCGACGGGAACGCGGTGCTGAGCGAGAAGAGCCACCAGCTCTGGTTCTCGCCCCAGGGGCTCGAGCCCCACCTCATCAGGGTCAGAGCCCACCCTGGCAGGTACGAGGTCAGGCTGAGGGTGGAAAACTCCATGGACGCCCTCCAGGTGACAGGCCTGTACTTCGACATCTCGGGGCCAAAGGTCTCGTCGGCCTTGGTAGGGTCGGCCACGGTCCAGGCCGAGGAGAGATTCAACCTGCCCCTGAAGATCCCAGCATCCGAGAACGAGACTAGAATGACCCTGACCTTTGATCCCGATTTACTGGTCTTTGGGGGGATCGAGACCAATGGCGAGTGCGATATCAGGACCGATCTCTCGAAGGAGGGCGAAATCGGCCTTGCCATCCCCGGCGGTTGCCCCGCCGTCAACCTCACCTTCCGGGCCGGAAAGAGAGAGGGGCTATCCGAGGTGGGGATCGCCGAGGTCGAGGGGATCGCTGTCGACGAGGTGAGGAACGGGACCGTCAACGTCACCCTCCTGCAGCGACCGGAGGGAAACCAGGAGAAGGCAGGTCGCGGCCCTGTGCCTGGAGCGATCGTCGCCCTCGCGGCGGTGGGACTCGCCGCGGTCCTGGTCGGGCGGCGGAGGCGCTAGCCCCTTTCTCCACCCACACCCCCGATTTATCTATTTTGATCGCCCGCTGGCAGGATCGAGCACCATCCTCTTTTCAGCTACTTTCGAAAGAGTAAATAGATGTTATAGGATAAATTTATTTACATAAATCGCCTTTAAAGGTTCATGAAACCCATCTTCACCGTTTTGGCGGTGCTTATCCTGCTGAGCCTTGGAGCCGTCCCCTCCCTGGCCCAGTACAATGATGGATACGGCGACGAATACGAGGAAGGATACACCTGCTGGGAGTGTCCAATGTGTGGCTTCGTCATCCAGCTCGACGTGCCGGTGGATGAAAGCGCCATCGAGTACCAAACGACCCTGGGCGAGGTCATGTACCTCAACCCCTACGACCCTGACTATTATTGCCCCTACTGTGACACCTTCGGGGCGTACTTCGTCCTGGTTCCATGCTCCGATTATTACGAGGATGAAGAAGATTACGAGGATGGGGAGTATTACGAAGAGGACTACGAGGGCGAAGAGTGTGAGGAAGGCGAAGAATACGAAGAGACCCACGAAGAATACGAAGAGACGGAATACGTAGAAACGGGTGAAGAATGTGAGGAAGATGCCGAAGAGATCACCGGGCCGGAGTCCATTGAAACTCCTCCCGAAGAGGCCGGCAAGATCCTGATCGTCCTCCCATCAAAGGATTTCAACGACATCGAGTGCAACGCCGTAGAGGCTCGCTTCCTTGACGAGGGCTTCGAGGTCCAGGTGGCGTCCGAAGGAACAGAAGCGGCCGTGGGCATGGATGGAAGCTCGGTCGCTGTCGACCTTGAGGTCGCGGACGCAGAGGTCTCCGATTACGAGGCCGTCGTCTTCATCGGAGGGCCCGGCGTGGACGATTTTGAGCTCTACGACGATCCCGACTACACGGATTTGGCAATCTCAGCCCGCGATCAGGGCCTGGTCGTCGGCGCCATCTGCGTCGCCCCGAAGATTCTGGCGAACGCCGAGCTCCTCGACGGCAAGAACGCGACGGTCTTCCCAGACCCCGAGTCGGTCGCCTACATAGAGTCGAAGGGCGCGACCTACTCCGACGAGCAGGTGGTCAGGGACGGAAATATCATCACAGCCTGTGGTCCGGAAGCTTCAGAGCCCTTCGCGGAGGCTGTGGTTGCCGCGGTGAAGGAGAATCAGGCCTGATCTCTGGCCTTGTCTGATGCCATGCGACCGGGGGGCATCGGGCGCCACCCGATCTTTTTTTGGTCAAAGCGGACTTCATCAGAGAGCTAAGCCAGAATTTCCGGCCAATCGGGGGCTAAGTGCCGGACGATATCCGATTGAAGCGGATCGCGGCCCGGAGCCGATCGGGGGGCGCCTCCGGTGAAGGGCTGGCTGAAGCCGTGGCCCAGCTGGACGCGCGGGAGCTTGGTTGGGGGATAGGTGATGCCATCCGGTCTGTAAATATATTTCTGGATATTTTTTGGCTTTTTTGGTGTAAATGATGGATGCGCCTAAACTATGGACATATCACCAAAACTGCTCTTTCAGGAAATGGCTCAAGTGTCTTGTTGGGTCTCGATTAGCTCCCGAGCCCGATTCTGAAGTGTTGAATCCTTTGCCTTTTCCCGATCATAGTCCCCTGCAAGAATCGTATCAAGTAAAGAACAAGCATTTTGGACTGCTGATAGACATCGAACATCATCCCACAGCACCTCTTGAAGTGGTTTACAATAGGTTTCAAACCGCTTGGCTGTCATTTGGGGCATATCAACTCCGGCGACTTGCATCCTGATAATGCCTAGAAGATGGTATTTAAAAGGACGATACTTGTTATCAATTTGATGTCGTCGCAAAAATGACTCAATTCGAAACAGTGCATAGGAACTTAAGTAATATCCGATAAGTAAATGCGTCTTAATGAAAATTTTACTTTCTACATCTTTAAGCAATGTTCCGTAGTATCGGCTTGCCCTATGGGCACGATTCAAGAACATCGAAGCGAATGATCGAATCTGGTAGGGTATCGTTACAATTCGGATCTTCTCAATGCCCGGGGATGAGCGATACTTTTGCGATCGGCGCTCATAATAAAGTCGGTGTTCCTTGGTAGGAATCGCATCGTAGTACTGCTCAAGAGTCTTTTGGAAATCAGTTAGCGCTAATAGCTCCTCAGTCTTAACCTCGGTTTGCCGGTTCGTGGCCTTAATCACTTGATTCTTCAAGTTATCCTCAGGAGCAACGATTAGTTTGATGGGGACATGGATGTTATCACTCAGGTTGTCTCTATTGTTGAATAAGACATGACTAGTTTGGCAACCATTCACAACCTGAAAACCTGTAAGTTCGAATTCGTCACCCACAACTTTCAAATCTTCAGATACAATTGTAATACCATTATTTAATATAATGAAAGCATCCTTATTATCACTGGTTTGCAGAGTCTGTTCTATCTCCTTATTGACCAGGTTATCGCCTTGAAAGTCTCGGACATTGTCGTAGAAAAGACCCCTCAGAAGTGTGTCGTCTTCATCGGTGATCATTTTCAGGTATACGGAAGCGGACAGATATCCGAGATAAGCTTCTCTAACACCCTCTATTGGTGGCAAAGTTACCTTTTTGGCGAATGTGATCTTCCTGGATAGTGCATTCTGTGCGCGATTGAAATACTGCTGTAACTTCTTAGCATCCACAGGTTCAAAGGATATTGGAGACCGGAATATGTTAAGGTCTTCGAGGGTTCCGACTTCATGTCGAATTCTGGACACAAGCTTATCATCGTCATACCATTTTCCAGTAGTGACGTAATATAATTTTAATTTCGGATTGCCATGCCGAAAGTACGAACTTTTCGAATATATATGGCGAATTATTTGCTCCTTTTCGGTAAGATATTCGTTGCGAGGTGAAGATGGTTCCCTGGAGAAGAGGTCCCCAGCACCGTAAAACATGTTTGAAATCTGTGCACCTTCAAAATTTCCCCCAGATTTTGCTTGGATCAAAATGAACTCTGCATCCAAGTACTTGTTTGTGTTGGCAAGGTCATCCACTTCTTCGGTTGAATTAATCAGAACACCGTTGACAATAACTACGACACCATCAAGTTGAAGATCGTCGCCACCGCCGACGTGAAGGGATTCGACTTTAAACTCTTCAGCGTAGTCCTTCGATGTGACGCAGTAATTTGCGAAATGTTCGAAGAGAACAGGTTGATCTATATCCTCAGGAAAATCCTGCTCGACTTTGAATGTATTAAGTAGACTTTCTGTCACCAAGTCCATTATGATCCCTCGTTACTTTGAGATATCTGACTGGATTTCCCAAAACCTTGACACCTTCTAGCGAACGTTGTAGAACCGCTCGTAGACGCGGTTCATCCCATGAGTACATCCCTTGCAGCCTTCGGCTGGATTAAAAGACTATCAGGTACTCAACCTCACGCAGACCATCTCTCTCAACCTGGCACCAAAGCCACTCTGAAGCGCATTCCGTATCCAGAAGGGCATCTCCTCCTCGGTGGTGAACCCCGCCCTCATCTCGAACCTGAACAGCCCCAGATATCCCATGCTTGTCTGGTAGTTTGGAGAGCAAGTACTAAAATATTGTGGCATATATTTACAATCTGACATCAGTCTTCCACAAAAATACGCACTCCAAGTCCACGTGCACTCATCACAGATGCGCTTTTTAAGGCGCCGGTGCCCGCCCCAGAGCAGAAAGCTCCCTCAGATACTTCAGCCTCCTCGCCTCGTACGCCGTCCGGCGCGAGCCGAAGGGCACGTACTCCGAGACCGCCCAGCCCTGGGCCGCAAGCTCCGTCTTCGTGACGTCAGAAAGCCCCATCAAAAAGCCGAACTCAAGAAGGCCCTTCTCCTTTGGCACGTGCTGCAGGGCCCACCCTATGACCACAGGATCGTGAGTTGCAAGGCAAAAAGGCACGCCGGCATCCAGCGCCATCTCCACCAGCCCCTTCAACCGCTCCTGAACTTCCTCGAAGGCCGTGACGTCGCCGGGGTATGCGCCCTTCACCAGCCGGGGCCTGATCCCCCTCCGCAGCAACGCCTTCAAATCCTCTGGCGTGCGGTCGAAGTTTGCGGCGACAGCTAGGGTGAGGGGCCCCTCGGCGGCACAATCAAGGGCAGCCTTCACGGTGAAATCGACCAGAGGCCGCCCCTCCATATCAATCTCGAAGCCCACACCGCGGCTTGCAGCTTGCCTGGACAGGGTGCGAAGGTTCTCCTGGCACACATTCTCGTCGAAGAGGGCCCCGAGATCCGTCAGCTTCACAGATATCGAGGCATCGAGCCCATTCTCTTCGACGGCTCTCGCACAGGAGACGTAGGCCTCCACCGACCCGGCCGCCTCTGCCTTGCTCCTCGCGTTCTCCCCCAGAACGTCCAGCGTGCAGCGAATCCCCTCGGCTTTCCTCTTCCTGCACCACCTCAACGCGCTCGCCAGGTCGGGCAGAGCCCAGCGGTCCTCTGTTACGGTCATCGCCATCAACAACGCAGTCTTTCCCAACCTGTTAATAAAATTTGTCGATTATGATAGACATTTTCAAGATAGCATCATATCCTCATCTCAAAAAGAAGTGTTTTTATGTAGCGGGTTCATCAGGCCTGAGGAGTCCGTGGAAACTGAGCAGCCTTTCGATCAAGCTTTACGGGGCTTTGCCGAAAGATGAGGACGACACCCATACGAAAGAGATGCTAGCCGTCCTCGTAAACGACGTAAGGCAACGAATTCGGGGCGGAGAAGAAGATGGTGCAGATGAATCTGCAGAGACGAGATCTCTTGCGAGTGGTGGTGGTGGGCGGCGGCATAGGCGGAGCGGAACTCGTGAGAAACGCCGCCACCAAAGAGGGGCTGGACCTGATGCTCGTCGAGCCAAAAGACAGGATCGATTGTCAGGCCCTCTACCCCGACTACCTGGGCGGAAGGATCGATGTAGAGGACATGACCGCGCCCCTGGACCCCTTCTGCAAAAAGATGAACGCGGCTCACGTAAAGGACAGGGCCTTGAAAGTCGACTTTGCCGATAAAAGAGTAATTTGCGAAAAGAACGATCTGGATTACGACATTCTGGTTTTGGCCCCCGGTGCGGTCCAGAACTATTTCGGGATCGAAGGCGCGGAGAAGGCTTTCTCCATCAACACCCTGGAAGAGACGGTGAAGGCGCGGCAGTTCGTCGAAAAGAATCGCCCCAAAAAGATCGCCATAATAGGTTCGGGACCTACCGGCATAGAGACGGCTTGCTTTTTGGCAGAGCATATGCACTGCACGATATACGTCATCGAGATGATGGACAGGCTCCTGCCCACCCTCTCCAAAAACGCCTCCATCCTGATGGATAAGATCCTGGTGGGAAAGGGTGTGGAGGTCTTAACCAAAAAACAGGTCGATTCGATCCGAGATGGAGGGGTGACCTTCGCCGACGGGAGCTCCCTGGATTGCGACATGACCATCTGGACCGCTGGGATTAGGCCCGCCCCCTTAATCGAGAATCTGGACCTGCCCAAAAAGAGCGGCTGGCTTTCTTGCGACCAGTATCTGAGAGTTCAGGGGCATGTGGACGTCTTCGCCATCGGGGACTGCGCCTGGATCGAGATCGACGGGAAGCTCGCCACCAAGACCGGGATGGAGGCGGAGATCCAGGCGAAACACACCGCCAGAAACCTGGCGAGGGTTGCGAAAGGCACGGATCTGAAACCATACTCGATAAGGGCGAGCGTCGACAGCCCCGTGGCCCTGATCTCGACGGGATGCAGCTGCGCCGTCGGGATTTACGGAGACCTCTGCGTCCCGATCCCCAAGAGGATCATCTACACCTTCAAGAGCTGGATCGACAAGTCCGTCGTAAAGCGGTTCAAATAAACGCTGAAGGGCGGGGTGAGAAGGCCATCTGGTCGCCCTTCATCCCGCCAAGAAGCTGAACTTCCCACGACAGCTCTTGTCGGAAGGTCGGGAGCGGCCCGGATGGGACGCTCGCTCTCGCCTCCGCCGGGCGCAAAAACGAAAGTCAAACTGGCGGCGGCGCACCCCGCAGCAAGCTGCGGGGTATTCGATAAAATAAAGTTCGGGGCCTTGAGACGTTTGCGCGGAAGGCGAAACGCTTCGTCCCCGGTTTATCGTGCCGCTTTGGCAACCCTTTCTACGCTGTCTTTCTTGTTCATGGAGAAGCTTCGAACGTCGCCCTTTGAGGCGGCGATGATCTCGTCAGCAAGACAGCTCGCTGCCGTGCGCTTGCTCTTGAAAGCCGACCTCTGGGCACCGGTGGTGATGAACATCAGGGCCATGTCCACCCTTCTCTGGGGAGCGGTGTCGACGGCCTTGGGGACGGTTATGCCACCGTATTTGAGACGGACGACCTCTTCGCGGGGACCGGTGTTGGATATCGCCTTCGCAAATACCGTGAGGGGGTTCTCCTTCGTCCTCTGGTTGATTATGTCGAAGGCCTCTTCCACGATCTTGTAGGTCTTCATCTTTTTGCCGGTGTTGACCTCCTTTTGCATCATCTTGTTGATGAGCCGCTCGACGATGTGCTGCTCGGACTTCTTGAACTGCTGTCTTGCGTGCCTGCCGCCTGAATGCATCACGACCAACGGACGGAGGTTAAAATAGCGCTTTATGCTGAGATCCTCTACCTCGATCTCTTCAGGATCCCATTTGTCAAAGATCTTCACGTTCACGGTATCACCTTATCGGCTTCTCCTTCCGTCCGGAGACCATCTCGCTGAGAGCTACGTTGTTCACGCCGATCACCTGGAACCTGACGCCGGGTATATCGCCCTTGGCTCCGCCCATCATGCCACCGATCCTTTCGACCACCACTTCGTCGTGCTCGTCTATGAACCCGATGGCTCCGTCCCCTGGACAGAAGGCGGTAACCTGTCTCCCGTTCTTGATGAGCTGTATTCGGACGCATTTGCGGATGGCGGAGTTCGGCTGTTTCGCCTCGACGCCGACCTTCTCCAGAACTATGCCTCTGGCCCGCGGCGCGCCACCCAGGGGGTCCGCCTTAACGTTCAGATTCAGTGCCCTCCGGCTGTAGTTCATATCTCTCCACCGGAAGCTCTTGCGGTCGCTCTCCAGTTTCCTGGCCGCGTACATTCCCTTTCCCATTATTTCACCTAGTTGAATGCTATGTCAATCGCCAACGGTTGGCCCGCCGACCTCAAAGCCGATTGGAGCTTGAGCGCCGGTTTATTTTTACTGGATAATGATGTCATCTACGCCGTGATGCCTCGAAGAGAGCATCTTGGCCTTTAATATGTTACGGCCATCCCGTCCTATGGCGATGCCCTTGTCCTTATTTGCTACTTCTACATAAGCCAATCGCTTATTGTTTTTCGTGACGAGCGTCACGTTCTTTATCGAGGCCGGCTGGAACACGTTCTCCAGGAACTCCTTGACGTCGTCGGAGTGCTCCACGATCTCGATCTGCTTTCCTATAGACTTCTTCACCCTGTTGATGTTGCTGCCCTTCCTCCCTATGGCAGCGCCCATGTCTCCCTTCTTAATGACGAATATTATCCGATCGTTCTCATCGTCGATGACGCAGTCTCTGGCCACACCACCGGTCAAGCTTTCGAAGAGGGCGATGTACCTTATCCCTTCGGTGGTAAGCTTGAACTCACTCATCCTCAATACCCCTTGATCTCCCTCAGGAGCGCCATTATCTCAGAGTCGCCAGGTTCTATTACCGCCAGAGCCGCCACCGAGAAGGGTTTTCCGCAGGCAGAGCCTAGATCCTTTCCCCTGCCCGAATAATTGTAGACTGGCACGTCGACCTTCTTCAGCTCCCTAGACACCTCCTCTGGACAGTCGATGGCGTTGATAACCAGCTTAGCCTGCCCGCTGGCCCCTGCTTCCACAGTTAGATTTGAGCCAAGAATAACTTTACCGGTTCTTATCGAACTTCTGAGCGCTCTATCAATGTTTATCATCCTTTTACCTCATCGTTTCGCGACTAATTGAACATCGCCCGTTCCCAGCTGTATCGGCTGGCCTACTATGACGTTCTCAGTTACGCCCCTGAGATCGTCCACGTCTCCGCGAACTGCAGCGTCGAGTATGTGGTTGACGGTAACCTCGAAGGCGGCCCTCGCAAGAACGCTGGCCTTCTCTCCAGAGACGCCGTGACGCCCTATCTGCTTGACCTCGCCGTCGCAGGTCATGATGTCTGCCACCAGCATGATGTGCCTCACGTCGACGGAAAGACCCTGTTCTCGCAACGTGTCGGTGGCCTCGTTTATTATGGCGTTTCGGGCCGCCTCTATTCCCAGGACATCGCCGATCTCAGTTATATTATTTGTTTTCGTCCTGGTGGGGTCGACCCCCTCGAACTGGATGACATCCTTCAAGGCCGAGCCCTCGGTGTAGAGGACGTACTCGTCGCCCTCCTTCCTGATCACGACCCTGCTTATGCCCTCAATCCCCTTGAGAGAGATCTTCTTGATCTTTTCGACGAGCTGTAGAAGATCTCGGTAGGATGGCTCGGGCGGCGTCATTATGATCTGGTTTCCATGCTGTTCTGCGGATAGCTTCGTCCCCTCGGCGAGCCTACCCGCCACCTCCTCGGCGGTGATCTTTCGCTGAATCAGGGCGTCCTCGTTCAGCTCGATCACCACGTTCATCTCCGCAAGGTCGGTAGCTATCGACCCGAGATGGAGTATGCTGGTGGACTCGATGCTCCAGGCAACCTCCCTGGCGATGTCCCGGTCGAGGGCGTAATCCTTCTCCAGGCGGACCGTCATGGTGGGGGTGCTCGGGATCTTTCTTGCGTCCACGATCTCTATCAGCCTCGGAAGGCCGAGGGTGACGTTGATCTCGGCGACCCCCGCATAGTGGAAGGTTCTCATGGTCATCTGGGTGCCGGGCTCGCCGATCGACTGGGCCGCCACGACCCCCACCGCCTCGCAGGGCTCGACCTTGGACCTCTCGTAATCGGCCACCACCAGGTCTGCTATCTCCCGGAACACCTCCTCGACGATCTCGACCTCTTTCAGCTCGTCGCCGAGGGCTTTTTTTATGCTCTGCGGCAAGGGGAGATTCTCGATCTTTTTGAGGATCTCCTTTTCCGATAGGCTCATGCGTCCTCCTTTCTCAGCACCCTCTGGACTATCCGGTGGACGTTCTCAGAGCTTGCGTAATCCCTCTTCGAGGCGTCGACTCCGTCCTCGCCGTAGCTGAACTGGACTATTATGCCCCTCGTCTCCTTGACGGTCCCGTCGTACTGGACCTCCAGGTCCTGGAGGGCGTTGATCAGCCTCCTCTGAAGGTAGCCGCTCTGGGACGTCCTGATGGCCGTGTCGACTAGCCCCTCCCTTCCACCTATCGCGTGAAAGAAGAACTCGGTGGGGTTGAGCCCCCCCTTATAGCTGGACTGAACGAAACCGTGAGCTTCAGCTCCAAGGTCCCCCCTCCTGAAGTGGGGTAGGGTTCGTCCTTCGTAACCTCGCCGGATCCGCTCGCCTCTGACGCTCTGCTGACCTACGCAGGCCGCCATCTGGGTCAGGTTGAGCATCGATCCTCGGGCTCCGCTGACGGCCATCACAACGCCGCTGTTGTCAAGGCCGAGGTACCGGCCGGCGATGGAACCGGTGCTGTCTCTCGCCTTTCCGAGGGTCTGCATTATCCTCATCTCCAGAGTCTCGTCCAGGGTCCTTCCGGGCAGGGGCTCTAGCTCCCCCGCCTGGTAGGCCTTGATGAGCTTTGTCACGTTCTCCATTGCGGCGTTCAGAACGTCCTGGATCTGGTCCTCAGCCTCTTTTGGGATGTCCTCGTCGTCTATCCCGAAGCTGAAGCCCGCCAGCATTATCCCCCTGATCGCCATCTGGGTCATGCCGTCGATGAAGCCTGCGCCGATCGTCGGGCCATACTCCTTGATCACTCTGTCGGTGATCTTGCCCTTGAAGGCCCCCACCGCCGCGGCATCGATGGTGCCGCTTGCGATCTCGCCGTCGCGAATGACGACGTAGGCGTCGTCATCGCACTCCTCCCCCTTGCACTGGTCGCAGTTCTTGCAGAAGGACGCCTTGAAGTTGAGGTTCAGGCCTTTTGGGAGAATGAGGCTGAACATCTGCTTTCCAGTCCAGTAGGGCTTGCCCTCCTCGTCGCGTCCCGTGGGATCGGGAATCTCCAGGTGATGGAGCTTCTTTAAGACCTCCATCACCTCGAGCCGGTTGATCCTTCTGTCACCGTGCGTCAAGAGGAAGTTGCCGGTGACGTAATCGTGGATGCCGCCGATGATGGGGCCGCCGAACCGAGGCGATAGGATGTTCTCCTGGACCCGCATCAGGATCTCGGCCTCAGCCCTGGCCTCCTCTGTCTGGGGGACGTGGAGGTTCATCTCGTCCCCGTCGAAGTCGGCATTGTAGGGCGGGCAGACCGCGGGGTTCAGCCTGAAGGTCTTGTAGGGCATGACGATCACCCTATGGGACATGATCGACATCCTGTGAAGAGACGGCTGCCGGTTGAAGAGGACTATGTCCCCGTCCATCAGCTGCCGGTCGATCTTCCAGCCAGACTCGAGCTGTTCGGCCACCTCTTCAGAGTTTCTGTCGGTGATCTTGACACGTCTCCCGTCGGCTCTGGTGACGTAGTTCACGCCCGGATGTTTATCTGATCCCCTTCTCACGAAGTCTCGCATCACCTCGACGTTCCTCGAGTTGACGACCAGGGGCACCGAGAGCTCCATCGCGATCTCCAGGGGAACTCCAACCTCGTTTATGCTGAGGTTCGGGTCTGGCGAGATCACAGTCCTGGCGCTGAAGTTGACCCTCTTGCCCGAGAGGCTCCCTCTGAACCTCCCCTCTTTTCCTTTCAGCCTCTGAGATAGGGTCTTGAGAGGCCGGCCGCTCCTGTGACGGGCCGGGGGAACCCCGGATACTGTGTTGTCGAGGAAGGTCGTGATGTGGTACTGAAGAAGCTCCCAGAGGTCTTCGATGATCAATTGAGGCGCGCCAGCCTCCCTGTTCTCCTGGAACCGCTGGTTGATCCTGATGATGTCCACCAGTTTGTGGGTGAGGTCGTCCTCGCTCCTCTGGCCGCTCTCAAGGGTGATCGATGGTCTCATCGTCACCGGGGGCACCGGTAGAACCGTGAGAAGCATCCACTCGGGCCGCGCTGTATCGGGGTTCATCCCCATCACCTTGATATCCTCGTCGGGGATCTTCTCGAACCGGTCCCTTATGTCTGAGGGTGTGAGCTTGTGGCCGTCCTCGACGTAGGCGAGAGGCCTCTCGAACTTGATCTCCAGCTGGGGCGCGCCGCAGTAGGGGCAGACCTTGTGCTTTCGGGCCTCGCCGAATACCTTGTTCACGACGTCGTCGGTGGGCTGGCCGAGCCGGACGAGGGTTTCGATCTGCTCGATGTACATCCTCTTCTCGTTCTCAAGGAGCATCAGCCTCGAGCAGTCCCTGCAGATTCCGCGGAGGATCTTCCGTATGAGCTTTGCAAAGCCGACGTGAATCACGGGAGCTATGAGGTCGATGTGGCCGAAGTGGCCTGGGCACTCGCCGGGCCTTCCGCCGCAGCTCCTGCACCGCAGGCCCGGGTCGATCACCCCAAGCCGCGGGTCCATCAGGCCCATCTCGATGGGGAAACCGTCGTCGTCGTAGGTATCTGCGGTTATGATCTTCACCACGCTCATCCTCCGGAACTCCTGGGGAGAGATGAGCCCAAAACTAATCTTACCAATTCTCTTCGGGACGGTCATGTTTACACCTAAACTGCGTCCTCCAAAACCAGCCTGGGGGCGACGCCGAGGGACTTTATCTCGTCCAGCAAGAGCTTGAAGGCGTAGCTCATCTCCACTGGGTAAATCTCGGTGTCCGAACCGCAGACCGAACAGTAGTCGACGTTCCTGCGCTTGTCGTGAATTGCGATCATGCCGCAGCGGCTGCAGACCAGCTCCGTCACCTTGTCAGACTCGTCGACCAGCCTCTCTTTGAGGGCCAAAGCCGCGCCGTGGGCTATCAGGACGTCGCGCTCCATCTCGCCGAACCGAAGACCCCCTTCCCTGGCACGACCCTCTGTGGGCTGCCTGGTGAGAACCTGGACGGGACCCCTCGACCTCGCGTGCATCTTTCCTGCCACCATGTGGTAGAGCTTCTGGTAGAGGATCACACCGACGAATACGTCGGCCATGATCTGCTCGCCGTTGATGCCGTTGTACATCACCTCTCTTCCGGTGTGGGAGAACCCGAACTTGGTGAGGGCGCTCCTCATGTCCGTCTCCTCTTCGCCCAAAAATGCTGTGGCGTCGACCAGCCTCCCCTCGAGAGACCCCATCTTGCCCCCGATCATCTCCAGGACGTGACCCACCGTCATCCGTGAGGGGATGGCGTGGGGGTTGACTATCAGGTCGGGAACCTGGCCGGTCTCGGTGAAGGGCATGTCCGCGGGCGGAACTATCAGGCCGACGACGCCCTTCTGGCCGTGTCGCGACGCGAACTTGTCCCCAAGCTCTGGAACCCTCTGGTCTCTCGTCTTGACCTTGGCGAGCCGGTTTCCGTTGGAGGACTCGGTCAGGATCACCGTGTCCACCACGCCCTTCTCGTTCGACCTCATGGTCACCGAGGTCTCGCGCCTCTGCTGGGGCGTGATCCCGAACTCCGTCGGCTCCTCCAGGAACCTCGGCGGCGATGTCTTCCCGATAAGAACGTCGTTTGGCGCCACCACGGCGTTGGGGTTGACGAGGCCGTCGTCGTCGAGCTGGGAGTAGGCCTCGGTGCCCCTCGCACCCCTCACCTCCATGTCGGGTATCTCGAACTTGTCCTCCTGGCCTCCGGGGTATTTTCGCTCCTCGGCCTCCGATACCCTGAAGAAGTGGCTTCTGCCAAGGCCCCGCTCAATAGATCCCTTGTTTAGGATGAGGGCGTCCTCGATGTTGTACCCCTCGTAGACGAGGACAGCCACCACGAAGTTCTGGCCTGCGGGCCTCTCGTCGAACCCGAGGGCGTCAGCGGTCCTGCTCCTGCATAGAGACCTCTGGGGGTAGTGGAGGTAATGGCTTCTCGTATCGGGCCGAAGCTTGGTGTTGGCCATGGGGGTTCCAAGGCACTGCTTGATCATGCCCGCGCCCATGGTGTTTCTGGGGCTGGCGTTGTGCTCTGGATATGGAACGAGGCCCGCACAGATCCCGAGGATCATGGAGGGGTCGACCTCGAGGTGGGTGTGCTCTGGGGTTATATCCTCCTCCCAAATGGCCACAAGAGCGTTCTCCTCCTCGGCGGCGTCGAGATACTCGACGAGCCCCTCGGCCACCAGGTCGGAAAAGGCGATCTCGCCGAGACGGAGCTTTTCTATATGCTCTTCGGTGACGAGGGAGGCTCCGCCCTCCACGACGATGAGGGGGCGTCTCGCTCTGCCGGAGTCGGTGTTGATCAGAATCTCGTTCGTCCTCGCGAAGTAGGAGACGTTGATCTGGTTGCTTATCAGGCCGCCCCTTCTGAGCTTTCTCATGTGCTTGACGAGCTCGTGGGGGTCGGAGTTGGTCCCCATGAACTCCCCGTTGACAAATACCCTGGCACTACTCAACGCGACCACCCACTGCAACGACCTCCAGGTCCAAAAGCATCTTCTTTACGTCCTCGTAATCCTCTACCCCGGTGGAGAGCTCCACGCCCTGGGCGAAGTTCTTCACAAGTCCACAGTTGGGACCTTCCGGCGTCTCGCTGGGACAGATCCTGCCCCACTGGGTGGGGTGAAGGTCTCTTGCCTCGAAATGGGGCTGGGACCTCGACAGAGGGGATATTACCCTTCGCAGGTGGCTGAGGGTAGCCATGTAATCGGTCCTGTCGAGAAGCTGGGATACGCCGGTCCTGCCGCCGACCCAGTTTCCCGTGGCGAGAGGATGGATCATCCTCTCGGTGAGGACGTCCGCCCGAACTGTGGTGATGACGTTCAGCTCGCGGTTTCTCATGCTGGCCCGCTCGAGCTGGTACTTGATGTCCCTCGTAAGCCTGCTGAAGGCAACCCTGAAAAGGTCCTCCATTAGGTCTCCGCTCAGCTTGAGCCTCTTGTTGGCGTAATGGTCCTTGTCGTCCTCGCCCCTCTTCCCCAGGGCCAGCTCGAAGCAGGCCTCGGCCATCCTCGCAAGGAAGAGGCCTTTGGCATACCGGTCACCCTCATCAACGCCGATGTGGGGTAGAAGGTACCTGTCCAGGACGTAGGCCGCTCTCTTCTTCTGGTACTCTTTCGCCTGGCCCGCGGCCACCCGGCCACCGATCTTCTCCATGGCCTCCTCCTTGGTTGCGACCTCCGCCTCCTCCAGGTTCTCGAGCATGAACTTTATGATCTCCGGGTTGTCGGAGACGGCCTGGACGATGTCCATATCGGTCTCAAGTCCGAGGGCTCTTGCGAGGGTGACGAAGTTGAGCCTTCCGCTGACGGAGGGGAAGGATACCTCCAAAATCGACCTTTTGCCACGCTCGACGATCACCAGGGACCGATATCCCTGCCTCTGGGAGAATACCTTGGCCACCTCGATGAAGGCGTCGTACCTCTGGTTGTACTCCACCAGGATTTTGTTGGGAGAGAGGTCTTCCAGGGTCATTATCACCCTCTCGGACCCGTTGACCACGAAGTAGCCGCCCGGGTCGAGGGGGTCTTCCCCGTACTCGATCATCTCCTCGCGAGATAGGCTTGAGAGGTTGCAGACCTTGGACATTATCATGATCGGGAGCATCCCTATCATCGCCTCTACCGGCTCCTTTTCTGTCTCTCCCTGAACGATCGTCATCTCCAGGCGAAGCGGCGATGCGTAGGTGAGGTTTCGAAGCCTCGCGTCGTTCGGGTAGAGCCTCTCCACAGAGCCGTCGGCTTCGGTGACCGTGGGCTTCTCAACTCTGATCGCGCCGAGCCTGACGTAGGTATCCTCGATGTTCGTCTCGATGGTCCCCACTTCGTCGATCACCTTCTGCAGACCCCGGTCTATGAAATCGTTGAAAGAGTTTATGTGATGGTGGACCAGCTTATCTTTCGTAAAATAGGCCTTGTATAGAAGATTTCTGTCAAGCAAACCGTAAAACACCTCTTAGTCAATTACCAGTCTGTAAAAGACCGACTCTCCTGATGTGGGACTTTTCCTGATTATCTTAATCACGTCACCCACCTTTCCCCCGATCTCCTTCACCACCGGATCTGTGATGTGGATCTTTGGCAACTGGGCAGAATCCACGCCGTAACTCTTCAGCATCTCCTCCGACTCTTCGGGAGAGAGGAGGATGTGGGCTGGAACCAGGTCATGATCCTGCAGCGCAAATTTTTTCATACAGCCACTTCCCAGAAATAAGCGATAAGCGGGCTCGAAGGGATTTGAACCCTCGACCACCTGGTATCTTCGTTCAAAAAACTTAAAAGCCAGACGCTCTGCCTAACTGAGCTACGAGCCCTCATGAGCAGATCAGCCCATACCACTATCTAGGAGATGGTCATCCGACATAAAACCTTTTCGCCTTCCGATCAGATCTTCTCGAGGACGATGGCCGCGATCTCGTCGCCGACCTCCATGGTCGTCGAGCTGCCGCCCATGTCGTATGTTCTGACCTTTCCCCTCTTGATGTTCATCTCGATGGCCTTGATCACGTCCTCTGCGGCCGCGCGCTCCCCGATATGCTCCAGGAGCATCGCCCCGGCCCAGATGGTGGCGATGGGGTTGACCTTGTTCATCCCCTTGTACTTGGGCGCGCTTCCATGGATCGGCTCGAACATGCTCGTACCCTCGGGGTTTATGTTGGCTCCGGGCGCAAGGCCGAGGCCCCCCTGGATCATGGCGCCGAGGTCTGTGATGATGTCGCCGAACATGTTGGGGGCGACGACGACGTCGAACCACTCCGGGTTTTTGACAAACCACATGGTGATCGCGTCGACGAAGTTGAAGTCGGTCTCGACCTCCGGGTATTGGGCCGCAAGGCTCTCGAACTCCTCTCTCCAAAAGCCGTAGATGTCGCTTAATACGTTCGCCTTGTCTACGCTTGAAAGGTGCTTTCTCTTCTGCATGGCGAGGTCGAAGGCGTACTTGATGACCCTTCGGGTCCCCTCCTTCGAGATCATACCTATCTGGTAGGCGATCTCGCCGCTGTCGGACTCGACGTCCAGGCCGAACTTGACGTTGTAGAGGGTCCGGACCACCTCGAACTCGTCGCGACTCTTCCCCGCTTTCGCCCTGCTGCCGATCCCGATGTAGAAGTCCTCGGTGTTCTCCCGAACCACGGTGAAGTCGATATCCTTCGGGCCCTTGTCTTTAAGAGGGGTCCAGACCCCCTCCAAGAGCTTGACGGGTCTCAGGTTCACGTACTGGTCGAAGTAGAATCGCATGGCGAGAAGGACGCCCTTCTCCAGTACCCCCGGCTTCACTCTCGGATCGCCTATGGAGCCGAGGTAGATCGCCTTGTACCGGGAGAGGTCTTTAAGGGTCTCCTCGCTGACCAGCTCTCCTGTCTTTAGGTAGTGGTCTGCCCCCAGGGAGTACTCCGTCCATTCGATATCAAAACCGTACTTTTCCGCCGCGGCCTCTGCGACCTTCATGCCCTCGGCCACGATCTCAGGTCCTATTCCATCGCCAGGAACAACGGGAACTTTGTACTTCAAGCAGACTTCACCATCCTTTTAGTGTACTCGACAAGGCCCCCCGTCTCCACGATCTCCTGGAGGAAGGGCGGCAGGGGCGTAGTCCTGTAAGACTCGCCACGGGACCGGTTGTATATGACCCCCTCATCGGCATCGATCTCCAGGGAGTCTCCATCGCCGATCCTATCCACATCGGCGCAGACGAAGAGGGGCAGGCCGATGTTGATGGCGTTTCGGAAGAATATCCGGGCGAAGGATTTGGCGACGACGGCCTTCACCCCCGCGCCTTTGAGACCAAGAGGCGCGTGCTCTCGCGAGGAGCCGCAGCCGAAGTTCGTTCCCGCCACCACGAAGTCTCCGGCCTCGACCTTGCCTGCAAACTCGGGTCGCACGCCCTCAAAGACGTGCTTTGCGAGCCCCTCGGGGTCGTTGATCACCAGGTAGCGTCCGGGTATGATCGCGTCGGTGTCGATATCATCTTTAAACTTCCAAGCTCTGCCTGCCAAAAACCATCCCCCAGCGATAGTGGACTACTTAGCAATACCAACGTAGTATATTAAGGTGACCGTTCGGAGGCCTACCAGCTCGCCGTTTTCGTCCAGGTTCGGGACCGGCTGCAAATCAATCTTTGATATCACCTGCCTCGCGACGCCCAAAAGGCAGCCCTTCATTTTCCCCTCAATTTTCTCGCGCATCTTGCACCACATCTCCTCAGAGGCGTCCTGAAAAATCTGTTTTATTCTTCAGCAGTCCGAAGAACAGGAAGAGGGCCTTTGGCGACCCATCTTACCAGCAGCTCCTCGAAAAACTAGTTTAAAAATTGTGAATTTAAACTATTTAAATTTTCTCCTAATAGGAACCGTGCCGCCAAAAAGAGATACCTCCGCTATTTGAGCCACCCGGGAAGGAAATGAGGCGTTAAAACCGTACTATTATTGGAGGAGAAGGAGGGAGCCTTCGAGAGCAGACCGCACAATATATAGCTCTTGGAGGGCCAGGAGGAATGAAGCTCAAGTTTGATGGTGATTCTGTTGAAGGCGATTATGATCTCTGGACGCACCCTCGGCCAGGGTGCGAGCTGCGAGGCGAAGATGTCGCCCGAGTTCTTCAAGGCCACCTCTTTCTGCACCCTATCCGAAGAGGACTACCGATCCCTCGGCATATCCGAGGAGGGGAACGTCCTGGTTAGGACAAAGTTCGGAGAGGTCGTCGTATCGGCCAAAAAGGACGAGGGTCTGCCCCCAGGAGTTATCTTCATACCGATGGGACCCTGGGCCAACGCCATCGTGGGACCCGAGACCGGCGGCTGCGGAACGCCCCAGTTCAAGGGAGTCGAGGCCGAGGTGGAGGGAACAAAGATGCCAGTGAAGGACGTCCGCGAGCTATTTGCCGATTTGAAGAGGACGGGGGGTGAGGCGTCTTGATGGCAGAAGACGTCCTCTGTCCCTTCTGCGGCTGCCTCTGCGACGACATAAAGGTCGAGGTGGAAGAGGGCCATATTGTCGGCGTCAAGAGGGCCTGCAAGCTCGGATCGAGCAAGATTCGGGGGCACGAGAGGACGAAGGCCCCAATGGTTAGGGAGGGTGGGGAGCTTGTGGAGACGACTTACGAGGAAGCCTACGACCGGGCCGCCAGAATCCTAAAGGATGCGAAAAGGCCCCTCCTCTACGGCTGGTGCTCCACGGTCTGCGAGACCCACAAGAAGGGAATCCTCCTGGCGGAGGAGGTGGGCGGGGTGATCGACTCAACAGCCACCGTCTGCCACGGCCCCTCCATCATCGGGATCGAGGAGAAGGGGCTTGCAGGATCGACCCTGGGCCAGATCAAGAACAGGGCCGACCTGATAGTATTCTGGGGCGCTAACCCTGCCGAGGCCCATCCGCGCCACACCCAGCGCTACTCCTCAAACTCCTCGGGCATGTTCACTCCCGAGGGAAGGAAGGGGCGAAAGGTGATCGTCGTCGACGTCCGGGAGACGAGGACCGCGAAGAACGCCGACAAGTTCCTTTTGATAAGGCCGGGGACCGACTACGAGGTGATAACCGCCCTTCGGATGATCGTGGCGGGAAAAGGCGAGATCATCCCCGAGATGGTGGCGGGGGTCGCCAAGTCCGACCTCGAAGAGGCTGCAGAGATGATGAAGGCAGCGAGATTCGGCGCCATCCTCTTCGGCCTCGGAATGACCCACAGCCGCGGCCGGTACAAGAACGTCGACAACGCCCTCTCGCTGGTGGCCGACCTGAACGGCTTCACCAAGTTCGTGGTGATGGCGATGAGGGGCCACTACAACGTTGCGGGCTTCGGCCAGGTCTGCGCCTGGGAGACGGGCTTTCCGATGGCCGTCGACTTCTCCAGGGGCGCGCCCTACTTCAACCCCGGCGAGACCGCTGCCTGCGACCTTCTTGCGAAACGGGAAGCCGACGCCATGATGGTCGTCGCCGCAGACCCGGTCTCCAACTTCCCTAGGGCGATCGTCGAGGGGATGGCCGAGATCCCGGTCGTTCAGATCGACCCGTTCCCAAACCCCACGACGCTTCTTGCGGACGTGGTGATACCGAGCGCCGTCTGCGGAGTCGAGGCCGAGGGGACCGCCTACAGGATGGACGGCCTATCCCTGCGGATGAAGAAGGTCATCGATTCCCCCTATCCGACGGACGAGGAGATCGTACAGAACATTCTGGATCGAGTGAGGAGGCTCGGCGATGATAATTAAGGGTGGTTTCGTCTACGATCCCGCAAACGGGGTCCTCGGCGAGGAGATGGACATCTCCATCGAGGACGGCAAAGTCGTTGAAAAGTCCAGTGGGGGCGATGTGATCGACGCCCGAGGGATGCTGGTGATGCCCGGCGGTGTCGACGCCCACGCCCACATCGCCGGGGCGAAGGTGAACACAGGAAGGATCATGAGGCCGGAGGATGGAAGGCGGGGGATCGAGCCTAGGACAAAGCTACTTCGCCCCTCGACCGGCTACACCGTCCCCAACTGCTACGCCATGGGCTACCGGTACGCCCGCTTAGGCTACACCACCGCCTTCGAGGCGGCAACGCCGATCCTCGAGTCGAGACACACCCACGAGGAGCTGGAGGAGATCCCCATCGTCGACAAGGGGGCCCTCACCTTATTCGGCAACAACTGGGAGGTCTTGGAGTGCGTCCGCGACGGCGACCTCGATAAGCTTGCGGCCTTCATCGCCTGGGGCCTGCGGGCAAGCCGTGGCTACGGCGTCAAGGTGGTGAACCCCGGTGGTGGCGAAGCCTGGGGCTTTGGCGGAAACGTCAAGGGGATCGACGATCCGGTCCCGAACTTCGGCGTGACGCCCCGGGAGATCATAAGGAACCTGATGAAGGCAAACGAGATCCTGAGGCTACCCCACTCCGTCCACCTCCACACAAACAACCTGGGCAAGCCCGGAAATTACGAGACGACCCTGGAGACCCTGAAGGCCGTTGGGGAGATCACCGCCGCCCGCGACCGGCAGGTCCTCCACGTGACCCACATGCAGTTTTCCGCCTACGGCGGGACCGGCTGGCGCGACTTCGAGTCGAAAGCCCCCGAGATCGCGGAGTACTTCAACCGCCACGACCAGTTCACCATGGACATGGGACAGCTGATCTTCGGGAGCGCCACCACCATGACCGCCGACGCGCCCCTGGAGTACGGGAACGCGCGGCTCCTTCACGCCAAGTGGTCCAACCACGACATCGAGCTTGAGGAGTCGAGCGGTGTCGTGCCCCTCGTCTACGCTAGGAAGATGCCGATAAACGCGATCCAGTGGGCGATCGGCCTGGAGCTCGCCCTTCTGACGGAAAACCCCTGGCAGATGATCATGACAACAGACCACCCCAACGGCGGCCCCTTCGTCAACTACCCGGAGGTAGTCGCCCTCCTGATGAGCCGTGAGAAGAGGGATGAGGAGCTGAAGAGCCTGCACGAGCTCGCCAGCAAGAGGTCGTCGCTTCCCTCGATCGAGAGGGAGATGGACTGGAACGAGATCGCCATCGTGACGAGGGCGGCTCCCGCCAAGATCCTGGGCCTTCCGGAGAAGGGACACCTGGGGATCGGGGCGGACGGGGACGTCACCGTCTACGACCTGAACCCAGTCGATGTGGACCCCTCGAAGGATCACAAAAAGGTGAAAGATGCTCTCGCCAAGGCCAAGTACACCATCAAAGGTGGAGAGGTGGTGGTCAAGGACGGTGAGATCACAGCCGTGCCCCAGGGCAGAACCTACTGGGTCGACGCCTCGGCCCCGGAGGAGCATGTGGCGAGGGTCCAAGCGGATCTCGTCGAGAAGTTTGCCAAGTACTACAGCATCCAGATGTCCAACTACATGGTCCAAGACGCCTATGTCACCCATCCTAGGGTTGTCAAGGCGGGGGTGATCTAGATGAGAGAGATCAAGGTAAAGCCGCGACGAGAGTTCCGGATTCCGGTGGAAGCGGAGAAAATATGCCCCGACGTCTTCGCCGCCCTAACCTTCGAGGAGATCGGAAAGCTCGAGGTCTGGGAGGGGAACAGAAAGGTGAACCTCTCTGACCTCTTCGAAATCTCAGGCGACGGCAGCACCTCCAACCCCGAGGAGACGCTGGTCAGGCTTTTGGGCGACTTCTCCAGGGTGAAGCGGGTCGGTGAGAAGATGTCCTGCGGGACGATCGCGGCCGAAGGCGACCTTGGGATGCACGCCGGAAACGGTATGGCTGGCGGCGAGATCGCGATAAAGGGGCGGGCCGGAGACTGGCTCGGTCGGGAGATGCGCGGCGGAAAGATCACCGCCAAGGGCGACGCCGGCGACTACGTCGGCTCCGGATACCGCGGCGAGACCTGCGGCATGCGCGGAGGCGAGATCCTGATCGAGGGCTCGGCCGGTGACTACCTCGGCGAGCACCTCTGCGGTGGGACCATCACCGTCCGAGGGAACGCCGGCGACTTTCCGGGGATCGCGAACCGGGGAGGCGTGATCACCATCGGAGGCGACGCCCACCTTCCCGGAACCGAGATGGCGAGCGGCACCATCACCGTCAAGGGAAAAGCCAGGGTCCTTCCGTCCTACCAGTACCAGGAGACGGTTGAGATCGATGGGCTGAGTCTCAAGAAGTTTTTGGGAGATCTGGTGGATAATGGAAAAGGTGAGCTGTACGCCGCATCAGTCGAGGACGGAGGAGCATGACAGTCAGCTTGATAAGTGAGTACCTCTCTAGGTCGGTACTGAGGCCAGGATCATTTTGAGGTGCTTTGAATTGATCGATCGGAGCAGAGTTTTAGAGATTTTAGACGGATACGACCTTAGCGACCCGCTGATCGGCGTGGTCGCTTCTCACTCGGCCCTGGACACCTGTGATGGGGCCGTCGAAGAGGGATTCAGAACCCTAGCGGTATGCCAGAAGGGGAGGGAGAAGACCTACGCCAAGTACTTCAGGACGAACAGGGTCAACGGCAAAGTCGCAAGCGGCGTCGTGGACGAGGTCCGAATCCTCAACAGGTTCAGTGACCTGATACGGGGAGAGCAGCAGGACGCCCTGATATCGAAGAACGTCCTCTTCGTTCCGAACCGGTCCTTCACATCCTATTGCGGGATCGACTCGGTGGAGGACGAGTTCGAGGTGCCGCTCCTCGGGAGCAGGAACCTTCTCCGGTCCGAGGAGAGGGGAGAAGAGCAGGACTACTACTGGATCCTCGAAAAGGCGGGCCTACCCTTCCCCGAGACGGTGGAGGCTGAGGAGATCGATGAGCTTGTGATGGTGAAGCTTCCCCATGCCGTCAAGACCCTGGAGAGGGGCTTTTTCACCGCCGCGAGCACCGACGAGTTCAGGGAGAAGTCGGACCTGCTGCTGAAGCAGGGGGTCATCGACCAGGACGGCCTGGACCTGGCGAGGATCGAGAGGTACGTCATCGGCCCCGTCTTCAACCTCGACTTCTTCTACTCGCCGATATTGAAGCAGATCGAGCTTCTCGGCATAGACTGGCGGTTCGAGTCGAGCCTCGACGGCCACGTGCGCCTTCCCGCACCCCAGCAGCTCACCCTCAACGAGGCCCAGATCAGCCCAGAGTACACCGTCTGCGGCCACAACTCAGCAACACTTCGAGAGTCGCTCCTGGACAAGGCCTTCGAGCTTGCAGAAAAGTACGTTGAGGCGACAAAGGAGCACTACAACCCCGGGATCATAGGTCCCTTCTGTCTTCAGACCTGCGTGGACAAGGACCTGAACTTCTCGATCTACGACGTCGCTCCGAGGATCGGCGGCGGCACCAACGTCCACATGGCCGTCGGCCACCCCTACGGAAACGCCCTCTGGAGGACGAACATGAGCACGGGCAGAAGGCTGATGCGAGAGGTCAAGATCGCCCTGGAAGAGGACGCCCTCGGAAAGATCGTAACCTGAATTCGACCCGAATTAGATCCAGCATGACTGAAATGGAAATCGTCCCGGAAGATTTTCCGAAGAAGATCAGAAAGACCCTGGTGGATCTGGGGCAAGCCGGAGAGGCGCCAGTAATGGCATTTCCGGCCGTTCCCAGGAGGTACCAGGACGAGAAGGCGATGGCCTTCGCGAGGGTAGGAGCCTTCGACGAGATGAAGATCTCCTCCTGGATCGTGGTGACGGAAAAAAACCTGATCTTCGTGCGGTCTGGCCTATTCAGAAACAGGATGGACAGGTTCCCCCTGGAGGGTATATCAGGCGTTGAGTACGTCAAAGAGTTTCGGGACAACACACTAAAGATCAGGATCGGGGATGCCGCTGAGGACGTCCGGTTCTACCACGAGGTCGATGGCATCCAGTTTTACAGGCACATAATGGACGTCGTCGGAAAGAGAGGATGACGACGATCCAGGTGGTGGCCCACTGCCTCCTCAACCCAGAGACGAGGCTGAAGGGCCTTCGTCCCGTCGTCTTTCGGCCCGAGCCGCCCCTGATCCAGCTCCTCTGCCCCGAGGCCGGATACCTGGGCCTCGACCGCTGGGCTGTCACCAAAAACCAGATCGATATCCCCTCATATCGGCGGTACTGCCGCGAGATCTTCTCCCACCAGGCAGACCTCATCGAGCAGCTCGCGAAGAAGGGGCACGAGATCGAGCTGGTCGGCGTTGCTGAGAGCCCCAGCTGCGGGATTCTGTCCACCACCGCCGGCTACACCGGCGGGAGGATCCGGCCCCAGGATCACAGCACCGTTCCGGGGATGGGGGTCTTCATGGAGGAGGTGTATCGAGAACTGGTTCGTAGGGGTGTGAAGTTTCACTTCGTCGAGGCAGGCCGACGCTGCCGTAACGGGCCAGCTCCGAAGCCCTTTTCCCTCCGGAGACAAAAACCTCTCCATGAACCTGAAGCAGATAGGCATGATCCACTCCCCCTACTACAAGACGAAGGCCGAGGCCCCCTTCCAGGGGAGGCATTCGAAGGAGGTCTGCGAGGTGGAGGTCTGCGACGAGTTCCTGCCGGGGCTCGCAGACGTGGAGGGGTGCACCCACCTCATCTTCCTCCGCTGGCTCGACCGGGTCGATCGAAACATGCTCAAGGCCTTTCCGCCGTACGACGGAAAGGAGCACGGAGTCTTTGCCACCCGGTCCCCGAACCGGCCGAACCCCATCGGCGTCAGGATCGTCGAGCTTCTGGAGGTCGACGGCGGGAGGCTGAGGGTCCGGGGGCTCGCCGCTGATCGACATCAAGCCCACCTCTCGGAGACGTCGGGGGAGGCTGTCGAGGGCTCGCCCAGCGAAGCCGACGCCGGTTGCAATTGCAGGCTTCCCGGCTATCGGCCTGAGAGATAATCGGGTATCGATGCCGCAGCCGTCCTACCCTCGCCGAGGGCCTGTATCACGGTCGCACCACCGCTCGTAGAATCGCCTCCTGCAAATACCCCCTCGATGTTGGTCATCAGATTCTCGTCGACCTTTATCCCGCCCCAGCTGGTCGTCTCCAGCTCAGGCGTCCTGTCCAGGAAAAGCCTGTTGGGCACAGTGCCGAGGGCGTTCACCACCGTATCCAGCTCCACGATGAACTCGCTGCCTTCGATCTTCACCGGTCTGGGCCGGCCGCTGCTGTCGGGCTCACCGAGCTTCATCCGGCTCAGCTCGATCCCCTTAACCCATCCGTCCTCGCTGCCGAGCAACCTTGTGGGGTTGACCAGCTCCACGAATATGACCCCCTCTTCCAGGGCATGCTGCAGCTCCTCCTCCCTTGCCGGAGACTCCCTCTTCGTCCTCCGATAGAGGATGTAAACCTCTTTTGCGCCTAGCCGGACCGCACATCGAGCAGCGTCCATGGCCACATTGCCGGCGCCGATGACTCCAACCCTGGCCCCACATACGATGGGGGTATCGTGCTCTGGGAAGTCGTACGCCTTCATCAAATTTACGCGGATGAGAAACTCGTTTGCCGAGTAGACTCCCATCAGCTCTTCGCCTTCGATCTTGAGGAATCGAGGCGCACCTGCACCCGTCCCTATGAAGATGGCGTCGAACTCCCGACACAGCTCATCGAACATTACATTCTGGCCCACGATGTGGTTGAGCCTTACATCCACGCCGATCTTCTGGAGATAGGAGAGCTCGTAGTCCACGATATCTTTGGGCAGGCGGAAGGCGGGAATACCGTATTGGAGAACGCCGCCCGCGACGTGAAGTGCCTCGAATAGCGTTACCTGGTATCCGAGCTTTCTCAGGTCGACTGCACAACTGATACCCGCGGGGCCCGAACCGATTACTGCAACCTTCTTGTCCCTCGCCTCGATATGAAGCTCCTCTGTGACCCCATTCCGCATCGCCCAGTCGCCAAGGAAGGCTCCGAGCTTACCGATGTTTATGGCATCGGCCTTCTTTCCCATGGTGCATACGCCCTCACACTGGTCCTCCTGGGGACAGACCCTTCCGGAGATTGCGGGGATCGGGTTATCCTCTTTGGCTATCAAAAAGGCCTCTTTGAACCTCCCCTCAGCGATCTTCTCAATCATCGCTCTAATTTTCATATTGACGGGGCACTTCGTCTCGCAGGCGGGATCCTTGCACCGGATACAGCGTTGGGCTTCTGCCATCGCCTCCTCTTCATAGTAGCCGAGGGGGACAGAGTCAAAATTTTTGACGCGATCTTCTGCAGTTTGTTCTCGCATGGGAACTCGGATCTTATCCGTCTCCTCCATCATTTAGCCCCCGTCTTGCTTTTGTAGTATTCCATGGCCTCGCCTTCCCTCTTCTTGAACATTGACAACCTGTTTATGATGTCCTTGAAGTCGAGCTTGCGAGCATCAAACATCGGCCCATCGATACAGGTGAGCTTCATCTCCCCGTCCACAAAGACGCGGCACGAGCCACACATGCCCGTGGCATCGATCATGATCTGCCGGACGGTGACGATCGTGGGGACGTCGTACGGCTCGGTGAGCTTTGCTAGATCGCGCAGTGCTGGTATATCCCCGCCTGCAAATACGATATCCACCTTTCCCTCTTCGAGAAGATCTTTTAGGAGATTGTTATAGTGTCCTTTGATGCCCTGTGAACCGTCCAACGTGGTGAGGTAATACTCATCGCAAACGGCCTCGGACAGCTCTTCAGTGGGATAGACGTCGTCCTTGGTGGGGAAGGTCTGAATGGAGATCACATGATTGCCCTCGATCTTCTGCAGCGCCTTACATAGAGCGTAGTTCTCTGCATGACCACAGACCAGATCAGAGGCAAAGACGACGTTGCCGTACCTCTTGACCTCAGGCGGATTCCCAAAAGGCCCTATGACCGATTCGAGGGAGTCGCCCACCTCAAAGCAGTCCAGCTCGATGGACGTCTTGCCCAACCTCTTGATGAACATCGTAATTTTACCGTCCTCCACCTTCTGTATGGACATGGGAATCCTTTCACCCTGGGGGACGCTAATCAAGACGGCGAAGTTCCCTGGCTGGAACCTTTCGGCCACCATGGGCGCCTCGACTTCAATAAGATAATCCATGGCGTTGAGGTCCTCTTTCCGTGTTATCCTGTGCGTCATCTCTTTTCCCACCTTATATGCAAGTTGTAGCAGCACTAATCTAGTTCTTTGCAACAAAAATAATTAGAAAAATTAATTGTTTATGCACTCATATCCCCAATGCTCTGCGCTTATCCTCGATAACCTCTATGATCTTCTCGGCTGATTTGTACGGATCGTCTTCGACGTAGAACTTCCCGCCAAAGATGTCTTCGACATCGTCAGTAAGCCACTTGACCACCCTCTCACTTGCGGCCACGTTTGGCTGATCTCCTATATGTGTAAAGATGCCCAACGTCACCGTCCAGAATCCTATGGGAACTGCCTTTTCTGCGATATATTCTGGTGCTGAACCCGCTACAGGAAGCTGATCGATCCGCACGCCAAGATAACCTGCAGTTGCGTTCAGAACTTCTTCCAGTCTGGAGTTATCGACACATGCACCCATAAAGATGCATGGTGGAACCGCCTCAACTCCGTTGGCCTTGGCAACTGCGTCCATTACCGCCGCTAAATTCTTGCCAACACCGGGATACGTAGGATCGGGTTTCAGAAGATCCCAGTAGGAAGCGATTGTTGCAACACATCCTGTAAGAAGGACCAAAACGTCGTTTTTGATCAGCTCTTTGATCAGGGTCACGGTCCGATATCCGTAGTCATCTCGCGGTGTAACACACCCTATTACTGCGGCAACTCCACGTATATTCCCGTTCTTTATGTTGTCTACGAGAGCGCCAAGGGGGTCTCCAGGCTTTGCTTTGTCGAGACATGCAACCAGCTGTCTGGTGGAAAATCCGGCCAGCATTTCGCTTGGCTTGTAGTCGGGGATGTAAACTTTGCTTTGATCTCTGTTGGCGTAGTTCTCAACCGCTATCTCTACCAATTCTCTGCCGATCTCCTCTGCCCTCTCCGGCTCGAACTCAACATATGTTGTTCCTTCCATTTTGGCCATGGGATCTGTAGTAACTATCTTCGTATGGAAATGGCTTGACGCATCCACTATTGCGGGTTGTGTGCATTGAATCTCCACGACCGCAAGCTCAACTGCTCCCGTCGCTATGACGAGTTCCTGCTGGAGGATATCTCCTGCAAAGTCGAGCCCTTTTCGCATCAGGACTTCCATGCCAGTGCAGCACATCCCGACTAAGTTGATCTTAGGTTCGTTGTTTGGATCTGCGTTATATTCTTCGACGGCTGTTATGACCGCATCCGACAAGAATGGTTTATGGCCGTGCAACACTATGTTGATTCTGTCAGCGTCTAAGACGGTGAGATTTGTTCTAACCGTTGTAATCGTGGGGACGCCAAGGAGAATGTCTTGAACGAGCGTTGCAGGATGCATTCCACAGTAGGCGTCAACGAGCCCTAATCTGCATGCACCCAAAAGAAGGTTCTCCATATCGTGATCCATTCCCATGGCGATTCGGTTCATCGCCTCCATTATTTCAGTGCAACCGCCGTCGATGAGTATCCCTTTTTCATCCCAGAGCTTCCTTCTATCTTCTAAAGATCTGAACTGCAGCATTTTAGGCGTGCCGTTCAGCTTCGATATGTCGTCTTGGATCGTCTCTGCAATTCCAACCAACTTTTCGTTGTCTGATCGTGCGCCGTTTAACCCCAGACCGTAGTACACTTCGTTTAGTCTTTCGCCATCTTTGACGGAATATCCCTTTATGGACCCTTCACCGACACCTTTCATGATGGCAGCAACCCGTCTTGCATGTCCTACATGGGCTGCAGCTCCGATGGTGGTCTCTGAAACCAGGTTCTTGGCTATAATGACATCTTTGCTCATGCCGCATACGCCGGTCCGATGCACATCTACACATGGACCCTGCTGACAGGTCGTACAAGTCGCTTGGAATGGGGCGTCCTTTGAGCGAGCATGATTCTCGTTATACCTCTGCCAAACGGTTCTTATACCCAGCTCTTTGGCCCTCTTTCGCATTTCCATCGTCGCAGGATCTGAAACAAAACCTCCTCTTCCCATTCTGGTTACCTCCACTAATGTAGCAATTCTTAGTTCGAGTTGTTGCTAATAAAGTTTTCTAGTCATTTCCCCATAATATAATATTATAGCCACTTATCTTCTTTATGCGATGTATATGATTATGATTGCTTGGTTTAAATGTAATATTTATTTTATACAATTTGGCATTTTACGTATAGATAATCTGTTTGAATGTTGCCTCACGGGTCGTCGGTTAAGACAAGAATCGCATGGTGCGGTGATCTCCCTATGAAACTGGCTAATGGTCTTTCGTGTCAAATATAGGCGAAAGCTCCTTAGAGATGTCGATCGTATTAATTATATTATAGTTATTTGCATAAATTTTTATAATGCTTATTATTTAATATAAATTTTTCAATCCAATGAGCTGCATAACTTTTGCATTCTGCGAACCTGCAAAAAGACTCTGTGATTATACCTCTCATCTCCGCCAGATTTGGGACAAAAGATGTGAATAGTACTCTTTTTATAGATTTCCAGATGAACTCAATTGGATTCAAATTTGGAGAATATGGCGGAAGATAAACGAGATATATGCCAAGTTCCTTGGCCTTCTGCCTAACGAGTACGCTCTTGTGAGATGGGAAGTTGTCTATGATAACTACAATCGCTTGATATGCGTCATTTGAGGTTTTTATATCATTCAAGAAGCCAGCTATTGAGGGGGCCTTTGAATCATCAAGGAACTTGCTCACGCTTTTGCCTTTTATCGCATAGAATCCAATAGTATTCGTATTGAATTTTGTTGTGTTTTTTATAGATCGCACTCTTTCAAAGCTCCAAACCTTGACCGTGTTCGCTGTATTCTGCGGCCTGGCTTCATCGATAAAACCGATTGCTATCTCTTCTTCCTTGATTCCTTTCTCCCTAAGCAAAGACAAAACAAGATCTAGTTGGTTATCCAGAACATGCTCAATAAAGTGTTGCGATTTGCCAGAATGGTCGACGGGCAGATAATTATAAATACAAAAACTTAATCAATATTATTTGTGAAGGATCGTATAGAAAGGGAGATCGTTGCTCTCGATGTTGAGAAGATCGACTTGAACATGCTCAATAAAGTGTTGCGATTTGCCAGAATGGTCGACGGGCAGATAATTATAAATACAAAAACTTAATCAATATTATTTGTGAAG
>Ga0268285_1000099_pt1 | contig 56321 bp, 43 predicted proteins | sample saktaG_2_FD_190144 | JGI IMG/M metagenome (GOLD analysis project Ga0268285, IMG submission 190144) | Saline water microbial communities from Sakinaw Lake, British Columbia, Canada - sak_2013_06_06_120m | ecosystem: Environmental > Aquatic > Non-marine Saline and Alkaline > Saline ... | reverse complement strand
TGGATGGCGAGAAATATAATATTGGAGGTTGTATTGGTGAGAATATGGGTGGAGGAACTTCACCTAACTGTTTCTGGGACATTGAAACTTCAGGACAGGAGACAAGCGCTGGTGGAACAGGAAAAACAACAATGGAAATGAAAACAGAGTCCACTTTTACAGATGCAGGATGGGACTTTGATAACATTTGGAATATATTAGAAACAGTAAATGATGGTTATCCTTTTTTAATACCAATAAGTGACACTATTCCTCCATCTTCAGTCACTGACTTGTGTGTTATAGATTCAATTGTGGTCAAGCTTAGCTGGACTGCCCCGGACGATAATTATGGACTAGGATTAGGTCTTTATGATATACGATACTCTACCTCCTTCATCAATGAGAGCAATTGGGCTGATGCTGATCAATGCACTGGTGAGCCGATACCTCAGACACCAGGTTCAACTGAAATATTTACAGTAAGTGGTCTATTACCCTCTACACATTATTACTTTGCACTTAAGAGTGCTGATTTAGCATCAAACTGGTCTGATATCTCTAACTGTGTTGATGTTACCACTACTGCATACTACGACGATACACCACCTGCTCATGTCACAGATCTCCAGGTGATAAACTCAAGCTGTTTCTTTTTCACTTTGCAGTGGACTGCTACCGGGGATGACAGTACATACGGGACAGCAAGTTTTTACGATATAAGATACGGTATGTTACCTATCAATGATAATAATTGGGATGAAGCTAATCAATGCACTGGTGAACCTGTTCCACAGGAATCCGGTTCAATTGAAGTCTTTACAAGTATTGATTATGATATGTTTGAAAATACTACATATTATTTTTCACTGAAGACAGCTGATGAGCAGCTCAACTGGTCAGATATCTCCAATTGCGCTTCCGGCACAACCATGCTGAGCACCCAAATGGAACTTAGCTATGACGACCTTCAATATGAGGGAAATGTTGATGCAGGCACATATTTTGTGAGATTTCCTCAGTATTATGAAGTTCCTTATGAAGTGAGTGGCTTTACCATCCTCAGCAGTGGAGGTGGAACAATGTCTCTTTATCCTGATGATGGTTCAGGATTGCCTGATACAACTACTCTTTTGGGTACCACTTCATTTTCAGGCTCTGCGAGTTGGAAGCATCATCCCCTTGATAACGATATCGGTATCAATTCCCCTGGTAATATCTGGTTATGTATTGATAGTAATGATAACTTTAAATATGATAACTCCTCTCCTGATGGGAATAGTTATATATATTCTAACGGAGAATATTATCAGTATGATGACAGAGACCTTATGGTCAGGGTCGATCTCAAGGGAGCAGTTTTAGAGCATGATGTTCTTATTGAGTCAAATGAAAAAGATCATACTGCTGATAATCCTGATAGATATATTGCACCAGCAGCACATTCAGTGGTTCCAAGGGTAACAGTGAGAAATGCCGGTTCTACGATTGAAACCTTTAGTACATATTGTATAATTGACTATGCAGGGACAAATATTTATTCAGATATAGTGACTGTGAATAATCTTGAACCTGATTCTACTTTCAGCGTTTCTTTTAATCCTTGGTCAGTTGGAGAGGAGAATAGTATATATCAAATGACTGTTTACACTGCACTTTCAGGTGACCTCTGTTCCTTTAATGACACTTTAAGCATACCTCTTACTGCTTCTTACACTGAGGAATTGACTTATGACCTGGATATGTGGAGTGCTTCTTATGTGGTTATCCCAATAGGTGGTCACTATCCGGATGTGCTGGCAAGGGTAACGCCATCTGCTTATCCAGCCCAGATTACGGAGCTAAAATTCAAATTTAACTGGCAACAATCTCCCCCTAACCATCCCCTGGATTTAAGAGTATATTCTGATGTCAATCCTTCTGATTTCTATAATTTTGAACCTGGTGAGCTTATCTGGAATGGAATATTTTCAACCAACGGTACAGGTCCGGGATGGCGTATATATAACATTTCTGATAGTAATGTTATTATCACAGAATCGGATGGGGAAGCGTATGTTGGATATACTTATATACAGAATTTAAATGTTATGACAGATGCTAACTCCTATTATTGCTATCCAGAACGATTCGGAACATTCTTTGGAGGAACTATTCAAACTATTGAAATGAACCAGGATTACTTTATGCGAGCAACAATGGTATATACATCTACAACTCCTCCCTCTCCACCGGAGAATGTTAATATTGAGATTATTGCTGATGGGGATAGTGTAAGAATTTCCTGGAATAATGAAGGTTTTTCTTATAACATCTACAGTAGTGATAATCCTTATGCTACTTTCCCGGATGAATGGGGTTCTCCTCTAGCTACTGTATTTAATGTAGGTGAGGTTACTCTGCCTGCTTCTGGAAACAAAAAATTCTATTGTGTTACAGCAGAGAATGCCAAAAGCAAGGTTAATAAATTTACAATTAGGAAGATTGAATAGGATTCTGATAACTCGGTATGAAAACCAGTCCCGACATATCAGGACGAGTTTTTCATTAACCCGTATTCCCTCCTGCTTAAGTACTTGTATGGCGAGCAGTTATTGCAGAATAGTAGAAAAGCCTTCTATCTTTACCCGTTTGAACGGTTTAACAAAAACCATCAAAATGGTTTCCGCTTTTTACTTCTGCTCCCATGGTTTTGTGATTGGTTTTGTTTTTAATTCTATTCCCGGTGATTTAAAAGATTTGTATGTCTTCGGCACATCAAGCTCTTTTATTGTATCATCCCGTTCTTTTTCGGTTTGCTGAAGCGGTTGTGGTTCTGCTTGCGGGATAACGGCTGGTTTTGGTGTGTCATCGACTTTCAGTCCCTGAAAAACCTGGAATTGTTTCCAGTCATCTTCGAGGAATTGCATGAAGAGTTTGTCCTGCTCGTTTTTATAATCCTCGATCTGCTGCTGTTCCTTTTTGAGCCACTCCTCATAGTCGCTCTGTGCGAGCAGAGGTGCAGTGTTAAAAACAAGTAATATTGCAATAAAAACATGAATTTTATTTTTCATATATATACTCCGATCTTTTAGTCTGGAATCTTATATCGAGGAAGATGAAAGGAGGGATTTTTTTGGCAAGAAAAAAATGGAAGTTGGGGGGTTAAATTTAACCATATGGAATAAAATCAAATATATTTAACTCCCAACTACGGAGATTCCTTGTATGTTTACAAATAATTGAAATCGTGGTTTAATTCGTTGTAACGTTTAATAAATCTAAGTATTTGCTTAAAATTTACAATTATGTTAGCTTTTTCTTTTAAAATTTTCTAAAATTAGGAGCCATCTATTCATATGATCAAAGGAATGAGAAATAATATCATCCGATAGGATTTTATTTATTTTTTGTTCTTTTAGAATGTCTTCCAAAGTGCTATTGCGGCATAGTTCATATTCTATAATTTTTGTATTCAGATAATGTCTCCTACTTTTATCCATCGCTTCAGATGTTGGGTACATTTTTTGATTCTTTTCACTTTTTTTTAATTCACCATATTGTTGAAAATCTTTTTGAACATTATTTGAAATTATACTTTTACACATATTACAGGAGCAAACTTTAGAAAGGTAAGTTTTTTTATTTTTTGCCCAATTTTTTTCTAATAGAATATCAGTTGCATCTGGATGATAATCAACTCGTTCATAGAAATTCGGGAAATAAAACTTTGATAAAGGAACTCCACCCCCAACAGGTACCACAGGTCTATACTCACCGTATTCTATTCCATGACCTACACCCGCTAATAATGAAATTTCACCAGACAATATAATAGAAAGAAAACTTCCATGTAAGTTTATTATTGGCTTCCCAAAAGTGTTTAGTTTTCCCAAAAAACTAATATATTTTTCCAAGAAAGGTTTTCTTGAATTTATTTCAGAAAATTCGTCAATCCATAATAAAAATCCATCTACTGAACATTCTTTGTATTTCTCAATTAGTGCATCAACAAACTTGTCATCGGAGATAATATCTTTATGAATTATCATTTCTGCAAATAATGGAATTCCATATTTATTAATAGAGGTACTTTTATTACAAAATTTTATATTAGCATCAATTTCGTTATCGAAATCATCAGGTTCAATATAAAAATATGGGCTTATTAAGAATTGTGGTCTAAGTGAAGTATAATCGTAGTCTAGAAATTCTTTTTTATCGTCTTTAAGTGATGACTGAATTATATCAAATTCAAAATCTAATACATTTATACAAACTTCATTGATTACATCTGAAGAAAGTTGGGTTGGACGTAGCCTCGATTTTCCAGCCTTTTGTTTTATTAATGAACCATACCTTTCAGCTAGTTTTTTTATAGAACTTTTAATTTCCCACGAATCATTTTTTTTCCTCATTATTGTTTTTAAGGGTTGCTGGAAGCCATATGTTTGTGGATCAATGAAATATGATTTATTTTGAAGAGAAGAGATGAAAGCAGCCATACCTGCAGAGGCATGTGCTATAATGTTAGCGTTAAAACCTATTAAATCGAATGAATCTTTATAGTCTCCAAGAAAATATTTATTTTCATTAAAAGTGCCAAAAAGCATTATATGTAAACAATTCCCATTACTTATTGCCATTTTTCCCCCCCTTTTTAATATAGTCTTTTATATATTCGATATTGGGTTCCCATTTTGAGCCTCTTTTCCTGGATTTTTGTTCAATAATAATGGTATTTAAATTGTAATCATAAACCAATACACCAGCACCAATATAAGAAGCTTCTTTTTTTATTTTTTCTATGAAATTTACTTTTGGAATACATATATACATATAATCTAAAGAATTTGAATTTGATTGTAATTGTTCAAGTGCCTTCCGCCAATTTCTTAATTTAAACTCAACTCCAATTATGTTCATGTCAAAATCTAAGCCAACCAAGTCAATTACACGATTGTATAAAGGAACTTGCCAATCATACTTATAAAGGATTCTGTCCAAAAAAGGAGTTGCGGCTTTTTCAAGATCTGTCTCATATTGAAAGGGCATATTTTTTCCTAATTTTACTTAAAAGATTTGAAGTAATAATTCTACTGAATAAATAAATAAGGATAATAAATAATGAAAAAATGAAAAACAGCAAGGGTATAATTCTTGAGATTATGATTGATTTCATAATTATTAATATGATTAACACAAAAGCAATACAAAATAATATACAAAAGACTATTTTAAAAAAATAGAGTATTTTTTCAGATTTTTCCAATTTGTTGATGTATAAATAGATTTCACTAAACTTTGCATATAATTCAGAAGTTAATTCTAAACCTGATTTTATAATATCTAGCCCAGAAATTTCTAGTTTTTCGCCACCTAGCGCAAAAAGTAAGACTCTATTTATTTCGTTCTTATAATGGTCATCTAATTTCATAACACTATCATTAATTTGTTTTAGAAGATAATCGCGACATACGACAATATGTCTTTCAATTTTTTCACTGTATTTATCTGAATTTATAAAATTCAACATTATTCCAACTATTGGTGGTATAATTATATATACAATTAGATATAGAGATGTTGAATTATCCAAAAACTTTTCCCCTTATCTTTGATTTATTAGTATATTCCGGGTATTTTAAGTATGTATATCTAATAATTGCATCCAGACTTGATTCAATAAGTTGCTTTTTAAATTTTTTTATTATGTTTTTTTGATTTTCCGATAAGTGTACATATATCCTATCTTTTACAAATCTCGTTGCCTTCTCTGACAGCTGGAAGCACTCCTCTTTTTCTTGCTCGGCGATAAAATTTTCTTCCCCATCAAATAAATATTCTTCAAGCCAATTATCATATTCGTCTATCTCAAAAATTTCTTTTTCAGTATCTAAATATTTTATATTTATAAAACCATTATTTATAAAAAATTCAATGTCATTATAAATCTCTTTTGCAAATGGTCCATAGAACCAAGAAATGAATTCTGGGAAGGATATTAAATTTATTGATGAATCCTTCAAAAAATCTTTTTGTATTTCCTTATTAAATAGAAACATCATTTTCATTAATCTTGTTCTTCCGTTTATTGGTACATTTATAGGTCCTAATGCTGTGGGCGAATATAATAGAAGTAATAGAATATGTTTCTCTGTAAATTTTATTTTTTTCATATTTACTCCATATTTTATAATACCAAAAATGTTTTCAACATTATTATTAGCAAGAAATATTTAATTCTCAAACTCTTCATCAATCTTATCCATCAATCCAATAGTCTTCTCAAACACATTACACACCTTGATAAAGTGATTAATTTCGGAATAATTTAAGTCTATACCCTTTCTTGATTTCAACCATTTTTCAAGAACTGGATAACCACCAATATAGAAATTCCAGACTTCGGATGAAACAGGATAAAAATAGTAATCTGAATTGATATAAACTTTTTTATCTTTATATAGTACTGTTTCTACATTGGTTGAACCAATAGAAGTTTTTATGTCACTTTCTGGATATGTTTTCTTCAATAAATGATGTTCAATTAATTCCGAACCGAGTTCGGAAAGTTGAATGAATATTTTTTCATCCAAAAAAGGAACTCTCGGAAAATCGATTTTCAATAATTCTAAATATTTTTTCCTAAAACTTGATGAATGTAATACTGCATAAATATATCCGATTATTTGTTCTGGGGTTGGTTTAAAAGAATATTTTATGTTTATAAATTTGGTAAAACTGTCTGTGAAATTTACTGTTTTATTTAGATGTTTATCATCTTGAAATAGATTATTATCTGATTTTTCTGAATAAATATATAACGGTGAATTATAATTTTGACTGCCAGAATAATGTTTATCAATAATGTTTTCATTAATCAGGATATGATTAAAAGAATCATCAGAAAAAATCCTAACATAACACAAACCTATGTTTTCTTTTGAAAGATAGTGTTTCATTGTATTAATTCTATTTCTCTGGATTTTACTTTTATCATAATAAATAAATCTAACATCAAAAGGTCGATAGTTTATTATTCTTACATTCTCTTCATCATAGTCCTCAAAATTATATGATTTTTGAAAACTTATTAATTCTTTATCATTACCACTTGTTATACCAGAAGTTGATAAACTAAATATATCTCTCATACCCCAAAAATTACCATACTCTTGTATTTTATTAATTTCTTTCATTTGTATAAAGAAGCTCAAATCATCTTTGAATCTATTCTTTCCCCATCTTGTTTTTCTGAATTCAGCATTAAATTTATCAACATCAATTTCTTTCCAATCAATTGTAGAAATATCGTTTGTTATTAATTCTTCATTCTTATAGTTCCTCGTTCCGTAAAAGTCATAATAATACAATTTGTTTGCAGTGGAGTTTCCGTTTTTTATAAAAAAACTGATGGCAACACCCTGTTGAATGTCAAAAACATTTTCATCAACACTGCCGTCAGGACTTTTTTCATTTATCCTTGAGTTCCCGTGCAGATTCAGAATGTATATTTCATTAAAATCTTTCAGAAGTTTATTGCGCATCTTTCTATGTAGTAAACCGTTCAAATATGAATTGTTTGTAATTATTCCGATGATACCGTTTTTGTTATTTTCCATTTTATTATTTGCAAAACGAATAAATTTGATGTAATCATCATTCATAGGTTGAACATTCTTTTCATCTTCGGGTATATAATCTTTGTTCAGTTTCATTATAGTTTTTTTGGTATTTCTCGAATGAATATTGTATGGCGGATTCCCGGTAATAACTAAGATCGGTTCTTTCTTTTTTATTTTATTAGCTTTTTTTCCTTCTTTTGATAATACAGGAAGATGCCAATCAGTCTGACTTTCACCATCATCTAAAGTATCGGTTAAATAAACCTGGAATCTTTCATTTTCGTTTAATTTGTATCCTTCATCTTTTAATAATTGTGATAGTTTAAGATGACATACAGCATAAGGGGCAACAAGATATTCAAAACCATAGAAATTTCTTAAAATATGATCTTTAATTAGACTAGTAAATCTACCGTCATTGTTGTTTATTTTTTCGAAAATAGATTCAAAGATTCCTACAAGGAAAGTTCCAGTACCAGAAGCAAAATCCAGAACGGTGACAGAGGAATCTGCAAAACCTAAACCTTTTTTAAATTTTTCAATGAGAATTTTATCGATAGATTTTGTGATAAAACTTACTACTTCAAAAGGTGTATAATAAACTCCTTTTTGTTTTCTTTCCTTGCTGTCATATTCTTTTAAAAAATCTTCATAAAAATATAAATATGGATCAGCTTTTTTATTTTTGAAGGATAATTCCTTGTATATCTTTCCTAAATCTACGTTATTTATCAAATTCACAATTTCTGAAAAAATCCATTTTATATGATTGGGGAGATATTTATACTCATCATCGATTATTTTAAAGAATTCTTTTATAACTTCAAAAGATATTGGTATTAGTTTATGAGCGTCTTCTACAGTAATTTTTGTATTTGATTGTAGATATGATAAGAAAAAACCATAAAGAACTGTTTGCGTGTAGGCATTAGCAAACTCGTCATCTTGTAAATCTTCAACTAAAGTTTTCTTAAACGCTTACTTTAATCCGATTAATTGATTTGAGAATCGATCATCGTTTTTTGCATCCAGAACTTCAACAATATATTCTTTTAGTATTCTACCCCTGGAAGCAAAATATTCAGCAAGTTTTTTTGATTTTCCTATCATTATTGGTTCGGCAATAAAGAACTTTTCTAATAATTTTCCGACTTGAATAATATTATCATTTTCTAATTGTGAGTTTCTTTTATCAATATCCGGTTCATCGAATAAAACTGCCGTCTCTCGATTGTCTTTATCGTGCACTAAAATAAAGTCATGATAATTGGTAATTATTAGATTTTCCGTAACAGATAAATATCTTTTTATTTGAGCAGTTCGTATTGTTTTATTTAAATCATTTTCGATATCTTTAGTCTCGATATAACCGATAATTGCTTCGTTAACCTCAACTCTGTAATCAGGGGCTCCAAAACCTTTTTCTCTTTTTGGTTCCTGAATTATTTTTATGTTTTTATTTGGCTTTATTTCATTCAACAAATTTTCTAATGCGGTTCTGTGACTTAGTTCCGTGATTTTTCCTATTTCTTTTATTTTATTAAAATATTTTTGATATTTTTCCATAAAATTTTATCCCAATAAAAAATTGATTTTTACTTATAATCATGGATTGATAATAGTTTTTTTTCGGTTTTCATAGTCAAGAAAATGGCTTTATACAAATTCTACTATATAATGAAATTAAGATAATTTTCCTTATTGATAACCTGTATTGGTGAATCTGGATAGGCACTTTTCCATTTGGGTGGAACGGTGATCTGGTTTTTATTCCATTTAATTTCAAAACCCTCGATCTCCCCGTCATGTTCTTCAACAAGGTCGATTTCAGCCCCGCTATAGGTTCTCCAAAAATAGGAAGTGACAAAATCTCTTTTGTATTTATGCATTTTAAGTCTTTCTGCGACAATATAATTTTCCCAGAGCTGGCCGATATCATTACGAAGGTCGATTGGTTTAAAATTATGTATAATAGCATTTCTAATTCCAAGATCCAAAAAATAATATCTTGAATTTTTTGTAATAACCTTTCTCATATTTTTGGAAAATCCGGTTCGTCTAAAAATTATGAAAACCTTTTCTATGAGTTCTAAATAGCGTGTAACAGTATTCTTGCTCATGTGCAACTGGGTGCCCAATTCGTTGATAGATACTTCTTTTCCGATTTGGTATGCTATCAATTGTAAAAGTTTTATGAGCTTATCTGCATGTTGAATATTTTCAATACTTAATATATCTTTGAAAAGATATGAGCTTACCAATTCTGTTAAATATTCTTTTCTTTTCGAAGTATCATTCATTAAAACGACTTCAGGATAACTTCCGAATATCAATCGAGACTCGAGATGAGCTTTTGTTTCATGGATATTTTCAATTTGAGAAATTTCTTTTTGGGCAAGTGGGTACTGGCTTAAATGATATTTTCTGCCTGTTAATGGTTCTCCCACTTCCCTGGATAGGTCAAATGATGATGAGCCGGTTGCGATTACTTTTATTCCGGGAATATTATCAACAATAAGCTTAAGGTTTAATCCGATATTAGGAATATATTGGGCTTCATCGACTAACAATAAAGATTTGTTTCCGACGAATTCCTTTAATCTTTCGATTGATTGACTTTTAAGATAATCCTGAACTGTTATATCATCACCACTCACGTACAAATAATCAACTTTTTCACCGGTTGTCTGACGGCTTTCTATGAAATGTTTGATGAGGGTAGTTTTTCCTACGCGCCTTGCACCGTAAACAATAATTACTTTTTGTGGTTCGATCATTTTTGAAATGTTTTGCAAATTGATTTGAGGTATATACATAGTATTTATTCTCCAACGTATTTAGACAAATAAAAGGCAACGGCTGAAATTCTGTCAACAAATTGACAAAATTATCGGTAATTCTGTCAATGAACTGACAAATTTACAGGCAATTCTGTCAGTCAGATGTGTTGGTTCCCATTTTTGTGGGATTATTATTCGTTGATTGCTGTCAGAATAAAAGGATTTCCCTTTCCACAAAACACAGGAGCTTGACATACAATTCTCATATCAATAATGTATTCCACTTTATTTTAAGGATTGTTAAATTTTATGAAAAAAAATATAGTTATAAAGGGTGCATCAGAGCACAATTTAAAGAATATTGATGTCACACTTCCGCGAAATAAACTAATTGTATTCACCGGTGTAAGCGGATCAGGAAAATCATCTCTCGCCTTTGACACGCTTTACGCAGAAGGACAGCGCCGGTATATCGAATCCCTTTCATCCTATGCAAGACAATTTCTTGGGCAGATGGAAAAACCCAAAGTTGATTATATAGAAGGTCTTTCTCCTGCTGTTTCAATTGAACAGAAAGCAGCAAGCCATAATCCGCGCTCGACAGTCGGAACAGTCACAGAAATTTATGATTATCTTCGTGTATTATATGCCCGCATCGGTACCCAGTATTGTTACCAGTGCGGCAATCCTGTTTCTTCACAAACACTGGATCAGATGGTTAACACGCTGCTCGAGCTCGAGCCCGGAACAAGGATACAGATATTAGCTCCTCTTGTGCGCGAACGAAAAGGAGAACATAAGGATGTGCTCAGCCGCATTAAGCGAGAAGGTTTTGTGCGCATGCGTGTCAATGGTGTAATTCATGACGTAAATGATACTATAAAATTAGATAAAAAAAGCAAGCATAATATCGAGGTTGTCGTTGACAGATTAATTGTAAAAAAAGGAGTAGAAAGTAGATTGACAGATTCGATGGAACTTGCTCTCGATCTCGCTGACGGTGTGGTTATGGTCGATTTCCCCACTAAGAACGAAACCCAGCTTTTCAGTATCCAGAATGCTTGCCCAACGTGTAATATCAGCTATCCGAAGCTTAATCCTCAGATGTTCTCTTTTAACAGCCCTCTTGGAATGTGCGAAACATGTAATGGACTGGGCACTCGCATGGAACTCGATGAAGATAAGATCGTTCCTGATAAAAATAAATCTCTTATGGAAGGAGCAGTTCAGTTTTGGGGACCGCTCCAAGAAAAACGCCGTTCCTGGAGATATAAAATTCTCCTTCAATTATCCGACGAGTTCGGTTTTTCTCTAAAAACACCCTGGAAAAATCTTAGCGAACAGGCACGGGATGTCATTCTCTATGGCTCGCGAGGAAAAAAGTTCAGGATCGACTGGGATATGGAGACTAGCTCCGGACATTATATGACGCAATTCGAGGGGCTTATTCCAACTATTCAACGCAGGTTTCGTGAAACGAAATCCGAGGCCATGCGGAGGATGTATCTTTCTTATTACAGCGAGAAACCTTGCATAAGTTGTGATAGCACGAAACTTCGTATTGAGAGCAGACATGTGAAAATTAATGGGAAATCAATAGTAGAACTCTCCCAAATATCTGTGAGAGATGCTTACGACTTTGTTAAAAATCTGAAATTGAGCGGCAACAAGCAGATCATAGCAGAAGAGCTTATCAAAGAGATAAAGGCACGATTGCAATTTATGCTGAATGTCGGATTGCATTATCTCACACTTGATAGAAGCGCACCAACTCTATCGGGTGGCGAGTCCGAGCGTATCCGTCTTGCCAGCCAGATTGGAAGCGGACTTGTTGGCGTGATGTATATCCTCGATGAACCCACTATCGGGTTGCATCAGCGCGATAACAGACGATTGATAAGTATGCTTGCAGGTCTGCGAGCTATTGGTAATACGGTCATCGTTGTAGAACACGATGCAGAAATGATGAAAGAAGCTGATCATATTCTGGATTTTGGCCCTCTTGGCGGAGTGTATGGTGGTGAGATCGTTGCCCAGGGTTCTTTTGAAGAAATTATAAAGAGTGAGAATTCTCTCACGGGCAAGTATCTTTCCGGAGTATTAAACATTCCTGAACCAAAATTCTATCGCGCAAAAAAACATGGATACCTCACACTAAAAGGAGTTCATCAAAACAATCTAAAAAATATCAATGTTAAGATACCGTTAGGAGTTTTTACCTGTATCACAGGCGTATCCGGCTCGGGGAAAAGCTCACTTATTAATCAAACCCTTTATCCTGTGATCGCCAACCAGCTGTATCACAGTACCCATGTGGAAGGTAGATACGAAGACATTGAAAACCTCGAAAGTATTGATAAGATTATCAATATTACGCAGGATCCCATTGGACGAACTCCCCGGTCAAATCCAGCCACATATACAAAAGTATTTGATGAGATCCGAAACATTTTTGCTCAAACTCCATCCGCAAAGGTGCGTGGTTATAAACCAAGCCGGTTTAGTTTCAATGTCACTGGAGGACGCTGTGAAGCATGCCGGGGAAATGGCGTCAAGCAGATAGAAATGCACTTTCTTGCAGATGTCTTTGTAACCTGCGAGGTGTGTAAAGGAAAGCGTTTCAACAAAGAGACCCTTCAGATAAAATATAAAGATAAGAATATATATGATGTGTTAAATATGGATGTTCAGGAAGCGCTGAAATTTTTTGAAAACATACCTACAATAAAAAGAAAATTTCAAACCCTATGTGATGTTGGTCTGGATTATATCAAGCTTGGTCAACCGTCGCCCACGCTTTCCGGGGGTGAAGCACAACGAGTTAAACTATCCCGCGAATTAAGTAAAATGAGTACAGGAAATACTCTTTATATACTTGATGAACCGACCACAGGTCTTCATTTCCATGATATAAGAAAACTCATTTCTGTTCTGAATAAATTGATCGACAAGGGCAATACGGTAGTTGTTATCGAGCATAATCTTGATGTGATAAAGTGTGCGGACTATATTATTGATCTCGGTCCCGAAGGTGGCGACGAGGGAGGAAAGATCGTTGCCACAGGCACGCCATATCAATTAGCGAAAGAAAAAAAATCCTATACAGGGCAGTATCTTCAAGCCCTTTTTTCGGAAATCAAAGGGCGAAAGAATTGACAGAGATTGGCTGCTTTTAATTGTTATCATATATTTTGATGGAGAATAAAAAATATGCAAAGGTCTTTCATCCTGTTAGTCATGATATGCCTTTTTCTTATTGGGTTGATCTCATGTACTTCACGGGAGAGACCATTTAGACCTGCTGAATTTACCGTCAAGCTACAACCAAATCCCCTCGATGCAACTCTTACTGATGTTTATGTGAAAAATGTGAAAAAAGATCAGTCCCAGCTCTTCATCACCCTTCCAGATGTAGAGGTTGAGCATTATCATCCGGCGGAATTTCACAAGGGTTCAATATACGTGATTCGGCGCATACATCCATTCTCAGAATTTCCTGATCAATGGAAGGAAGAGCTGTGGAAATACACGAGTATGAAAAAAGGTGACTGCATTTATTCTTCACCGGGCATGGATTTTCGAGTATCTCCACAGGAGCGGAATATCGCGCTGGTTTCTGATACAATACTTTATATTATTGATGCAATAGATGGCTCGACGATAACTCATTTTTATCCATCGAAATTATCGAATGTGCAGAGAAAAGGTCTTCAAATTCAACCAATCGCATGGACAACAGGAGGAACATTCTTCTGGGGTTCTCTCTACAGGACAGTGAACATTCTTACCTTTTTTCGGGTTGTTGCAGAAACCTGGGAAGTTGACTCCTATGATGTCGACTCACTGGACATAAACTCATCGGACTATGCACTCAATCCCGCCAACGGCATGCTCGTGTACAGTGATTTCCCTGCTATTTTTGATGCGGATACCTATCAGCATGTGAAAAGGAGCAAAATGCGGATTCAGCTTTATATCTATGATCTGAAGAGTGGCGAAAGAAAAGTGCTGGCGACAACTTATTCCAAAGAATTCAAGCCCGAGTGGTTATCCTCACGCACAATTGAAGTGAATAATCCTGAAGGCGACGGACGTATAATTCTCTCATTGTAATCTCCAAACGCGGATAGACCGAAACCAAAATGACAAAACCACAGATAGCACAGAGAACACTGAGAAAATCTCCTCTTGAGAGGAGTCCCCGATTTATCGGGGGAGGTTTGTTTAATTTGATATTCATCCCGAAAGCGTTCGGGATTTGTAAAAAAGTGAAAGGAATTTAGAATTAAGTGACTAAGGAGTTTTGATATTCATAAACTCTATAAAAAGGAACCTTCTATGTTTGAGCAAGAACTGATATAATTAGTATAAATAAAGTAAGTAAAAAAAGGAGATAACATGAAAAAAGTTATTATTTTATGTGTGATTTTGATAGCAAGTATCGGTGTGGTCAATGCTTTTGACTATACATACTTTCCCACAGCTACGACGGATGATTTCCTTGCGACAAAAGTGAATCCTGCTGCCCTGGGATTCGGAAACGCATCTGGGGTGGGATATCTTCACTCCTTTCAGGATAAGCAATTCCAGAAAAACTGGGCGCTCTTCCTGAATGTGAAGGATCTGGGATATTGTTATGAAAAGATGGATTCAACGGAACGTCACACACTTTCTGATGGATTTAAACTCGCGAAGAATGTGTATTTAGGTACGGATTATGTGTGGAAACCTGCAGGATTCTGGAAGGGGGATTGGGGCTTATATCTGCTTTCCCGCCCCTGGGATTTCCTTTCTCTTGCTGGTTCATGGAGAAATATTTCTACAAATAATGAAAGCTACACATTGGGTTTTGGACTTCGTCCAATTAGAGTAAAGGGTAGATTCTGTTATAAGATAACCCTGACCTGCGATGTGACCTACGAAAACGATAAGTGGAGAAAGCCGATTGCGGGTATTCAAACCCAATTCCTCGATGGCATTCATTTGAATGGCTATTATGATTTTGAGAACGAAGGCATATCATTGGGAGTAGGATTTGATATTTCGCACTTTAAGACCGGTACACAGTACAGCGATAAGAGTAAAAGCGGCATGGTATATGGCAACATATCAAAAAAGCGTTACCATTCCTTTTTAATTCCTGAAAAGCAGAATAAATTCTATAATTATAAGCTTTCGGGCGCAGTGTATGATGTCCGACCCACACAAAATTTTGGTCCTTTTGAAATTGTGTCATCTTCGGGAAATACAATGGAAGAGATCATCAAAAAGGTGGAAACACTGAAAAATGATGACAGAATACAAGGAATTGTCTTTCAATCCGGAAACCTGTCTGCCGGGCTGGCAAAATTTCAAGAACTACAGGATGCCTTTATCGATTTCAAATCTACAGGCAAAAAAATAGTATTTTACTATGATTATATCACGAATTCCAATTATGTGTTTGCCTCATCTATTGCTGACAAGATATATCTTAATCCGGGAGGTGTTCTTGATCTGAGAGGGATTTCCGCTTCCATACCTTATATAAAAGGTTTGCTTGATACACTCGGCATTGACGTGATTAGATTTCAAAGCCATGCATACAAGAATGCAGCGAATATGTTTACAGAAACCCACATGACAGAAGCTGAGCGCGAAATGTACGAAGATCTTCTTTCAGAGCTCTACACTCAGATGGTGCTTATGATATCCGAGGGCAGAGATATGACGGACGAGCAGGTAAGAACAGCTATTGATAACGGACCCTATCTTCTTGCAGAGCGAGCGCTTGAAGCAGGATTGGTTGATGGATTGCTGTATCAGGATCAGATCGAGGATACGCTGAAGGCACTTTATGGAGATGTGCAGATCACCCAGCAGTATAAGATAGATGAGCACAGGGTGGATTGGAGCGACGAACCCACTGCGAAAATTGCTGTTATTTATGCTATTGGGAATATCCATTCAGGTGAGAGCACACCCGGTAAATCTATCGGTGACAAAACCTATATGAAAGCGATAGAACAGGCGCGAAAGGACCCATCCATAAAAGGCATTATCCTGCGGATTGATAGCGGAGGTGGCTCATCACTTGCATCGGAAAATATCTATCGCGAAGTGTTGCTTTGCCAAAAAGGTGATAACAAAAAACCTGTAGTCGCATCATTTTCGGGTGTTGCTGCATCGGGCGGATATTACATTGCATGTCCATCTGATAAGATTTTTGCAGAGTCAACTTCTGTAACCGGCTCCATTGGCGTGATCGCTGCGGTTCCGAATTTAACAAAGCTATTTAAGAAAATTCATATAAACTGGGATACAGTCAAAGAGGGCAGAAATGCCGATTTTGCTTCGATCAGCAGACCTATGAGTGACGAAGAAAAGAAGATGATCACGGAATCTGTGAGCGCTGGATACAAAGATTTTGTAGGCAAGGTTGCAAAGAACAGAGATATGACCTATGAAGAAGTGGATGAGGTTGCCAAGGGGCGTGTGTGGTCCGGCACAAGAGGACTCGAGTTCGGGCTTATAGATGCCTACGGAGGAATGAAGGAAGCTGTTGCTGAGATAAAGAAATTAGCTAACATTCAGAAAGAAGTTGAGTTGGTTGCCTATCCAAAGAAAAAATCAGTATTATCAATTAAACTCGGCATGAAAACACCTGGTTTTGAATTGAATGATCTTCCTAACGAAATAAGAATTCTTGTGGAGAAAATTCAGGAGTCAACCTTTTACAATGAAGAGCGAATTTATTTCCTCATGCCCTATATTATGCCGGAGATACTTGAATAATCTTAAACACTGATAATTTTATGGGAGAATCGCTGTTGTGGTTCTCCCTTTTTTTGATTGAAGAACGCCGAACATCGATTGAAGATTTCAGAATAGTGCTGCTCGGGTATCTTCTTAGATCTAAAATCGTTAATCGACATTCGATATTCATTTTAGTTATTGGCATAATAAAGTGTAACAAGACGATAGAGTCCACCACCCCAAATAAAAAGGGCATGTCATTCCCGTGAAAACGGGAATCCAGAATAATAATAAATATTTGTCGGAGAGCATGTCTTAAGTTGGAGTTTGTTTAGAATTACTTGTCACAAGCTCTGCGACCAGTCTACGTCCCGATCCCAGTGAAATAGGAAAAAGAGATTTCACCCGAATGAATAGAAAAAAGATTTCACAGGGCAGGCGGGACAAATAAATCGGGACTACGCCCTGGCAGGCTTGTGGCAAGGTAATTATGAAGTGATGTTTATAAAAAATAGACTCTTCGACTATACCTTTGCACTCTGTGCTTCAGGTATGCTCAGAGTGACAATGTTTTTAATTTAGAGATCCTTTTTGGAGTGCATCGAGCCCCTCGATGCCAAAGCATAGAGCATTTAAGCCAACAGAGCCGACTACTCCAAAACCCCAAATAAAAAAGGGCATTTCATTCCCGTGAAAACGGGAATCCAGAATAATAATAAATATTTGTCGGAGAGCATGTCTTAAGTTGGAAGGTGCATACGAATTACTTATCACAAGCTCTTCGACTTGTGACAAGGTAATTCTTTTAGACTTGAATCGCAGCGAGCAAAGCGACCCTGTGAAATAAAAAAAAGATTTCACGGGTTAAAAGTGTGATTCGAGGACTGGATGCACATCCTCGCTTCATACTTCGCCACGAAGCAAGTCTGTGCACGATCTCCTTCTTAAATCTTCATTCGATAATCGATATTCAACATTCAGTACAACCCGAGTCGTTCCCTTCACGACCGACTCGTGTTAAAAAAATCTTCCAACCAAAAAGGGCATGTCATTCCCGTGAAAACGGGAATCCAGAATAATAATAAATCTTTGTCGGAGAGCATGTCTTAAGTTGGAAGGTGCATGCGAATTACTTATTACAAGCTCTTCGACCAGTCTCCATCCCGATCCCAGTGAAATAGGAAAAAGAGATTTCACGGGACAAATAAATCGGGACTACGCCCTGGCAGGCTTGTGACAAGGTAATTATGAAGTGATGTTTATAACAAATAGACTCTTCGACTATACCTTTGCACTCTGTGCTTCAGGTATGCTCAGAGTGACAATGTTTTTAATTTAGAGGTCCTTTTTGGAGTGCATCGAGTCCCTCGATGCCAAAGCATTGAGCTCTTAAGCCGACAGAGCCAACTACTCCAAAACCCCAAATAAAAAAGGCATGTCATTCCCGTGAAAACGGGAATCCAGAATAATAATAAATCTTTGTCGGAGAGCATATCTTAAGTTGGAGCTTGTTTAGAATTACTTGTCACAAGCTCTTCGACCAGTCTCCGTCCCAATCCCAGTAAAATAGGAAAAAGAGATTTCACGGGACAAATAAATCATGACTACGCCCTGGCAAGCTTGTGACAAGGTAATTCTTATAGACTTGAATCGCAGCGAGCAAAGTGACCCTGTGAAATAAAAAAAGATTTCACGAGTTAAAAGTGTGATTCGAGGACGGATGCACATCCTCGCTTCATACTTCGCCACGAAGCAAGTCTGTGCACGATCTCCTTCTTAAATCTTCATTCGATAATCGATATTCAACATTCAGTACAACCCGAGTCGTTTCCTTCACGACCGACTTGTGTTAAAAGATTTTCTTTATGCTTCCAGTATCTTCACAAATACTTTTCTCTGGCGCGGTCCATCAAACTCGCAGAAGAATATTGCCTGCCACGTGCCGAGCACAAGTGAGCCATTCTCGATCATCACCATTTCGGAAGCACCGACAAGAGTAGATTTTATATGTGCAGCAGAATTTCCTTCCATGTGCTGGTAATTATCCCGAAGAGGAACGATCTTATCGAGTTCCTTCATTATGTCTTTCATAACAGAAGGATCAGCACCTTCATTAATGGTAACCGCTGCGGTGGTGTGGGGAATAAATAAGTGAACAATTCCATCAACAATGCCTGATTCATCTACAAGGTTCTGGATTTGAGCCGTAATATTGATCATATCGAACTGTGAACCGGTTTTTATTGGAATCGATTTCATAACATGTCCTTTTTATTAGGAAGTTGAGCACAAAAAATATTCTGTCAACCAAATTATTTGACAATTAAAATATCGTATCCCTATTTGACGTAGCATAATTGAAGCTACATAATATGTGTGAATAATAAAACCGAAAAATTTAGGAGGTAGCATGAAGAAAGTACTCTTCGGTTTGCTTATAGCAGTATTTGTCGTAGGCGCTATTGGCTGCTGCGGCGGCGAAAAAACAGTGAAAGAATCCACCATTCCGGATTGGTTCTTGAATCCACCAAAGGATACTGATTACCTTTTTGGTGTAAATTCGGGAACATCAACCCAGATGCAGCTTGCCCTTGACAAAGCAAAAGTTGGTGCGCGTGCAGATATTGCACAGCAGCTTGAAACAAAGGTTTCTGTTCTTGTAAAGAGTTTCCAGGAAGAAGTCGGAAGCGGCGAAGATGCAGAATTGAATGCATTCTACAGCCAAACAATGAAGAACATCGCCAACCAGACGCTTAAGGGCAGCAGAGTTCGCGAGCAGAAAATCGTTCCAGAAAGCGGCGGTATGTTCAGAGCATACATGCTCATGGAACTTCCCCTCGTGGAATTCAATCAGGAAGTCGTAAAGAAAGTAAAAAACTTGCAGCTTTATGACAGATTCCGTGCTTCTCAAGCTTTTGAAGACCTTGAAACTGATATTGAAAAATATCAAGAAGAGCAGCAGAATCAATAATTTTCTTATGTCTTAGAAAACCCTGGGAGCTTTCCCGGGGTTTTCTCTTTTCAGCGTATGAAAAAGATTGTTTTTGGTTTTCTCGCAGTACTGCTTGTACTCTCGTGTGCATCATCACAAAAAAGTGTAAAAACTCACAAACAAACAAAATACCCCAAATGGTTCATCAATCCGCAGAATGCAGTAACCGGTTATGGACCCGTGTATTTTTCTGAGGAATCGATTGCGAGAGAAGCGACCATGCACGCAGTTGAAAATTTTATGAAATTATCCCACTGCTGTGTACTGGGCACTCAAACCTATATTCAGTCCATCAAAGGGCTGGACCTGGTGTACGATTCTCTCTTTATACATGTAGAGGAATCTCCTTCAGACGAAAAGACTCTACAAAAGCACTTTGCCCATGCAGACACTTTTGCCACCAAAAATATTATGATCGTTATCCATTCTAATTCACCACTCGATGAGCTGAGCAAACTACTTGCATTTTCCCAAAAATGCGAATGGATCAGCACACCACCTCAGGATAAAGAATATATCTATGCGATAGGTTCATGCAATCGGATCTTCAATGAACACAAAGCATGGGACAGTGCAGGAAACAATGCAATACTCAACCTCGCCAGAAAAATATCCCTCGATAATGCAGCAGAAACGCTGGTAAATGAAGACAAACTGATGAGCAAGTTCAATGAAAATGTGAATGTTGAATTGCACAATATCGAAGTAGTTGAACGCTGGAAAGACTCGAAAACAAATTCCTATTACGTGCTTATCCGCATGTGATGGAGTTAGATAATTAACCCTTAAAATACAAAACACCATATGAAGTATTTTATGAGTATTAATATGAATAACGAGTGTTGCACTTATTACTTGAATCTACGAAAGAAGCCCAAAATTTTTCAACAAATTTTTGAATTAATCAAATAGGACTTGATCATCCCGGAGATTCATCGCAAGATTCTATTTAACCCTTTCTTAGCAGTACGTTAATATAATAGATTATATTGAAAAGACTTGCACTGAAAGTATCCCTCGTGCATAAGCGTAACCAAGAAAATAAATCATAAGGGGTATTACAATATCTGAAGGATCATTCTCGGTTAGTCTGAGCCAAGATAGGACTGGAACTCCCTAAACTCTTGGCAGTTTCTAACTTCCTTTTAGCATTTATCTCCAATTTAATTGTTAATAAGTATGGATAAAATAATGTTAACCCAATGGATACTCTTTTTAATAATCTTTATTCCAACAAAAACCATTACATTATGGATTATCAGCAAAATTTTGGCATTAGATGATCAAAGATTAAAAACGGCTTTTATAGTTACCTTGGGCATAACAGTTATCGTGGTTATAGGTAATCTTTTTAATCCACAGAGCTTTCATCTTTCAATTGTTATTTATCTATTAAATATTTTGATTATCATTTTGGGTTATTTTTTTATAAAAATTGTTTACGGTCTTGATTTGATGAAAACTATTGTGGTAGTACTCGTATGGTCAATTCCAGACATATTTTTGAAAATTATCCACATTACATATTTTTAGTGATATTTGATAATAACTTAGTATTAATAAAAAAATTTGTTTTGCAATTTTGGAAAAGAGTTATTTTTTTCGTAAAGAGAAATAAGAAATTTGAATATTAAAAATATGAAGAGTGCATTATGAAATTAGTTTATAAAGTAATTTTTTATACTTTTATTGCCATATATTTAGCTTATTGTGGAGAAAAATCGGGTAATGTGGAGATTATCAATAATCCTAAAAATCCTGATGTGGAGCAGATTAAGACAAAATTAATCAGATCAATCCCTTTGCAATTTGATGAAGAAGATTTTACATCATGGACCGTTGCGGATGAGAAAGTTTATTTTTGTAATATGATGCAACATAAGATAACTGTTTTAAAATTTGATGGAAAAGAACATGCTCCAAGAAGCGGTCAATTTTTTTTATGTATGAATCGCGTAAGGTTGATTGCAATGAGGTACACAAGTCCGCAAATGATGATGATCGTCGCACCGGTCGGAATGTTCGCAGTAAAGGAAATAGCGATTCCGCTCAAGGTGAAAACCATACCCAGCCCAATAGCAGAAAGGATCATCGCGTGAAGGGTTCGTGTATATAAGCCCGCAATTGCAGCAGGCAGACTTAGAAGCGCAATCACGAGAATAATACCGACAATTTGGATCAGCACAACGATAGTAAGCGCAATAATACAAAGGAGAAGAATATACAGAAAATCGACAGGCAAGCCGCGCAATCGTGCCTGCTCCTCATCATAAGTGATCGCAATGAACTGCCTGTAAAATATTAGCACAACAAGGATGATGAGCACATTAAGTCCTGCAAGAATATAGAGATTTGTGGAAGAGACCATGAGTATATTTCCAAAAAGATAGGAAAGCAGATCTGCGCTATAACCGGGTGTGAGATACATAAAAATCACTCCAACAGCCATGCCCATTGCCCAGAGCGCACTGATGACAGTATCTTCATGCTGGTTTGTTTTCAGCTTTACAAGTCCGATGATTATTGCAGACAAGATTGCAAAAACAAATGCGCCGATGATGGGTGGAATTCCAAAATAATATGCAATACCTACTCCTCCCAGAACTGTGTGAGCGATCCCTCCGCTGATAAAAGTTATCTTTTTTACAACTACGAAGGTGCCTGTTATTCCACACACGATACTCGCCAGGATTGCTGCTAGGACCGCATTTTGCAAAAATGTATATGTCGCGATGCTCGAGAATAATTCACTCATAATTATAAGTTACAATGGTGACGTAGAAATTTACTGTCTTCACTATAAATATCAAAAAGCGATTTTCCGGTGAGTTCTGCAACTGAATGCATTGATGCATAACGATTCAAGCAGCATATCTTGTTAACGTAGGAGGAGACAAAACCAACATCATGAGTGATCAGGAGAATTGTTGTGTTCCTGTTGAGCATTTTGAGCGTATCGTAAATATCTTTTTCCATAGTGACATCCACGCTGGCAGTAGGTTCGTCCAGTAAAAGGATTTTTGGCTCGTTTATCAGCGCCCTTGCAATCAGTACACGCTGTTTCTGTCCACCGGAGAGTTCATGAAAATTTCTGTATGCCAGATTCCGGATCTCTAATTTTTGCAAAAGGGAAAATGCTTTTTCCGTTACTTCATTTTTGTATGATGGGAAAAGCGAGTTTGAAGTAAGCGTATTCATTTTTACAATATCGATCACATTAATAGGATAATCTTTGTCAAAGATGCTGTATTGCGGCACATACCCAATGAATTTTCGGGCTTTTACCGGTGTTTTTCCAAAAATTGAAATCGTGCCCTTGCTTGGTTTTAGAAATCCCAGTAGCAGTTTGATAAGTGTGGTCTTCCCAGCGCCGTTTGGACCGAGAATTGCAACGAAATCATTCCTGTCTATCTCAATGGAGATATTTTCGAGGACCGGCTCGCCGTTGTAGGAGAAGTCCACATCGCGAAAAGTTATGATCTGTTCGGGTGCATTATTCTTCATCGAGCACTTCCTTAAAAACATCAGCGATTGATTTCATATTTGTGACATAATTTTCTGCAAGCGGATCGATTGAGATGACTTTTCCCTGAATTGCCTGCGCTACAGTTTGTGCTGCCGACGTACTGAACTGTTTTTGCACAAAGATCACGCGAATATTTTCCTCTTTTGCATAGGCAATGATTTTGGTAAGCTGCTTTGGAGACGGAGATTTGCCCTCTATTTGTATCGGGATCTGGATCATGCATAATTCGTCTGCAAGATATCCCCATGAAGGATGAAAAACGAGAAATTCTTTATGTTCAAGCTGTGACAGGTGCTCATCGAAATAGTGCTGAAGAGCAGTGAGATCATCCAGGAAATTTTGCAGATTTTCAGAATAAAAACCGCTATTTTCAGGATCGATAAGTTGAAGGTTTTTACAGATCGTCCGTGCCTGAACTTTCACGAGTTCGGGACTCAGCCAGATATGCGGGTCTTTTTGATGGGAGTGATCATGATCTTCTTTTTTGCCATCATTATACTGATGAGCCATTTGTCGCTGAAGTGTAATGAATGAATCCATCGAGCGCAAAGTAATACCTTCTCTTGTATCAACAATTTGTAATTCAGGATTAAGCTGTGCGAGCTTCTTCATCCAGATTTCTTCAAAGGGAACTCCAATGCGAAAATACAACTCTGCTCGAGAAATTTTTTTCATCTGAGAAGGGGTTGGCTCATAGGTGGCAGGGTTGTGTCCGGGAAGCACCATCACGTGGACTTCAGCATTATCACCAGCTATACGTTCAACAAAATATTTCTGCGGAAGCACGCTGACAAAAATATTGAGCTTATCTGATTTTTCAATAGATTTCGCACAGGTTGTAATGAGAAAGAAGAGGATCAGCGCTGGCACATATTTTATCATGATTCAAGACAATCCTTGCATAGACCTTCAATCTGAAGAAAGTGTGTTTCTGCTTTGGACTGAAGTTGTTCTTCAACTGATTTTTTTATCTGCTCAAAATTGCAGTATTCAATGCAGGAAACCTTCTTGCACTTTCGGCAGATAAAATGATGGTGGCTATGCTTAATTGAGCAAAGAAAATAATAAAACTGGTTGTCCCCCTTCTGTATTGAAGCGGCAATGCCGATCTCTTGAAATTGCTGAAGGATCCTATAAACTGTTGGAAGTCCGACCTTTTGAAATTTTTGTTTAAGCAATACCCATAATTCTTGAGGAGAGGAATAGGTGTTTTTACTATTCATCACTCTAAGGATCTCAACTCTTTTTGGAGTTTTTTTCAAGTTATGATTTGCAAGCTGTGTAAAATAATGCTCGAGAGACATGATGCTCCTTTCTTCTAAACAAAAATCGTTTTCATTTAGAATGCTGTCAATAATTTTATCATGCTTGCTTGCATATCCCCAAAATTTTTCTAAACTCGACTTGGGGAAAAACCGAAAAGGGTAATAAATATTAACCGGGTAGCGGTTTCTATTTCAAGAAGAGGCAGACTGGACTTTACGCGACAAAGGAGAGTGTAGCTCAGAATGCATTTTTCATATCAGGAAGTTCGGACTTATGCATTCCCAAAGAGGGCTTTGGGAATGAGAGAACTGGTGAGGGCTTTGGGAATGAGAGAACTGGTGAGAGCTTTGGGAATGAGAGAACTGGTGAGAGCTTTGGTAATGAGAGGAGGTGGGTCGCTCTTCTGTGTCTTTATATCACGATTCATCGGGGAATTCGAGTCTCGAAAGACTGAAGTGTAACGGAGACTGGCGGTTTAAAAGATTCAATAATGGTATCTTCGAAAATCTGTAAAGTCTGTGTGGTTCTGCGTGCCAATAAAAATTAAATTGGTAAAGATGGTAAGAGGTCTTATTCTCATTGACAAAAATGGCAATTATTCTCCGGCTCATATTACGAAAAAGATGGCATATGCGTATTTCGATGATTCGGAAGGAATTGTTGCAGGAATAGATTTTAATACTTAAAAAAACAGCATTTCTTGATATGTAAGAATCTCGCTCGTTGTTTACTAACTTAGGTTCAAGTTTTTATTGCAACAAACTTACAAAAAAGGATAAGTTTGTTGCAATAATGAAGAAGTATAAGAGATTAAAGAATGAAGATCGAGAGAAAATAAGTCAGTTATTATCACAAGGTAAGACTTATCGGTTGATTAGCAAAGCATTAAACAGGAATGTTAGTACTATAAGCAGAGAGGTGAATAAATACCTAAAGATAGATGTAGAATACAAGGCTTTTAATGCTCAAGAAAAAGCAGAAGTATTAGCTAAAAGACGAAATTGTAAGAGAAAGATTGACAAGAACGAAGAGTTATGGAATTTTATCAAAGAGAAATTATTGTTAAGGTGGTCTCCAAAGCAAATATCAGAAACGCTTAAGTTGCAATATCCAGGAGATAAATCAATGCAAATCTCACACGAGAGCATATATACTTATTTGTATATATTACCAAAGGGAGAGTTAAAGAAGGAGCTTATTAGCTATTTACGGCAAAAGAAACGTTTAAGAAAAAATAGGAAAGGAGTTACAGATCAAAGAGGTGTTATACCCAATATGATCAGTATAGAGGAACGACCGGAAGAAGTAGCAGAAAGGACTATTCCTGGTCATTGGGAAGGTGATTTATTGATGGGCAAAGATCATAAAAGCGCATTGGGTTCACTTGTTGAGAGGACAACCAGAACAGTTATTTTAGTTCCCTTGAAAGCAAAAGATGCCACAACTGTTAGGAAGAGTTTTGCAAAAGAGATGAAGAATTTACCACAGCAAATGAAATTATCTCTTACTTATGATAGAGGAAAAGAAATGACAGAACACCAATTTTTTACAAAACAAACTCAAATTAAAGTGTATTTCTGTCATCCTAACAGCCCTTGGGAAAGAGGAACCAATGAAAACACTAATATGCTAATTAGAGACTTTTTCCCTAAAGGAACAGACTTTAGTAAAGTTAGTAAGAAAGAAATTAAGAAGGTTCAAAACATGTTGAATGAAAGACCAAGAAAAACCTTGAATTGGCTAACTCCTAAAGAGGTATTTAATAATTTAATTGTTGCAATAAAAACTTGAACCTACCTAACATAAAGAGCAGAATACAACTGAAAGTGTAAACAACGTGAGGTTTTCTTACAATTAACCCTATCAAATCACGTGTTTTATAAAAACTTGACAGTCAAATTTTTTTTTTTAAAATTGATTGTCATATAATAGTTTTGATCAAGAACATTAACTTCTTTGATAGGCATTTATCCCTTATAGGGATTTTGGCGGTAATCAATTAAGATTTTTAAATGAGTAGCTATGAAAAAAACGATTTCATTTATTACGATTTGTTTCTCGTTCTTATTTTGTATTGTAGCAGAAGCTCAGGAATTTGATTTTTGCGATGCACAAGAAGGTAGTACTGCTAATGCATATCCATCTTTGTGGGTTACAAGTTTATTTCCTATATGTGTAGGTTGCGGACATGCTGGTTGGGTACAACATAATAGTTTTAATCAAGAACATTAACTTATTTGATAGGAAAATCTCCTGCGGGAGAATACAAATATTATGTTAATCAAATATAAAATGAGGAGTTAAAATGAAAAAATTTATTTTTATTTTAATAATATTGGTTTTGTTTATTTGTCAGTTATATGCACGGGTTCAAGATCCAAGTCCACCATCTATAACTGCTGAAAGTAAGCTAAAACCTACTGGTGAAACAATTAGAGACTGGCCCCATCCAATAAAATGGGACCAGATGGATGGAATTGATTCATATTCCGGTGCTAGTTTTATTTGTTATGATGAACCTGCTGATGCATTAACTGCTGATGATTTTGAATGTACAGAAACCGGCTGGATTACTGATATCCATTTTGCTGGATATTCTTATTATGGAAATGAATGGATTAATCAATTTCGTGTTACAATCTGGAGTGATTTTCCTGCAACTCCTGATGATGAAAGCCATCCAGATCTATTACTATGGGAAGTTTATGTAGATCAAGCTGATCCTCTTGATCCTTTAGGGATTGGCTGGACTGACCTGGCTGATGGCACATTCCGTATCAACCTTCCTGAGAGTGAGTGGTTCTATCAAGAAGGAACGGATACAGCACCCATAATTTACTGGATTGGAATCCAGGGTGTGATGGTTGATGATGCTTATGCTGATTATTTCTATTGGAATTTTAGAGACCGTTATATCCAGACCTGGAATGATGATGCTGCCTTTTATTCAGAGTATTATGGTTATTATCCACCCTGGTATAATTGGGGTTGGGTAAGTGTAACGGTTGACCTTTATGATGGACCTTTCCCTGTTGATTGGGATTCATCAGCAGATATGGCTTTCAGACTTTCAGGAATAGCTGAACAAACAACTATCAAATGGGGACAATTACCTGATTTGACCCCAACTGGTATGGATATAGATGCTACATGGCAACCTGAAGATCCTGACTCTCTACCAATACTTCTTGCAGATGATTTCCTGTGTACAGAATCAGGTCCTATTACAGATATTCATTTCTGGGGCTCCTGGCTCAATGATATGCCTCCTTATGGGGAGTGTCCTGAAGCAGTGGAATTTACCCTAAGTATTCACTCGGATATTCCTGCTAGTCAGAGTCCAACAGGTTATAGTATGCCCGGAGATACTTTATGGATGAAAACCTGGACTCCGACTTATGATGATGTTGAATGGATCAATTCAGGCCCGGAAGATTGGTATAATCCTTATTATCCCGAGTGGTTGAACGATAATCATTTATGGTGTTACAAGTATAATTTCTATTTAAATCCTGAAGATTATTTCTATCAGCAAGGTAGTCCGGATCTATCTATTGTATACTGGCTCGATATTCAGGCAAAACCATTGGACGAAAGTAATCCAGATATCCGATTTGGCTGGAAAACATCTCTCGACCACTGGAATGATGACGCTGTCTGGGGAATCGGGCAAGAACCGTTTATGGGACCCTGGAATGAGTTAAGATATCCACCTGGTCATGAATATGAGTATGATTCAATAGACCTTGCATTTGTTATTACCACTGAAGAAGAACCTACTTATGAATATGATTATGGAGATGCACCGGATCCAACTTATCCAACACTTCTTGCTAATATTGGTGCAAGCCATATCATCGATGGCGTAACTTATATGGGAGCTCTTATCGATGCAGAACCTGATGGCTTGCAGAGTCCGGATGCTTTGGGTGATGACTGGAACAATCTTGATGATGAAGATGGAGTTACTTTCACCTCAATTCTGGTTCAAGGATACACTACTTATGTGACAGTTAATGCTTCTGTAGATGGTGTTCTTAATGCCTGGGTTGACTTTAATGGTAATGGTGATTGGGCAGATTCTAATGAGCAAATATTTAATAATGTAAGCCTTGCTGCAGGAGATAATAATTTGAGTTTCAGTGTACCGACTGGTGCAGTACTAGGTACAACCTTTGCTCGATTCCGCTTTAATACAACAGGTGGTCTAACCTACACAGGTCAAGCAAGCAATGGTGAAGTAGAAGATTATCAAGTTATTATTCACGAACCAATTGAAGACAGCAAGATGCACTTTCCACAATGGCCAGATCCATCTGGTTGGGATGTTCACTGTACTGAACCAAATATTATTGCTGATGATTGGACATGTATTGAATCAGGTCCAGTGACTGATATTCATTTCTGGGTATCATGGTTTACTGGTGATGGTTCTTTTAGTCTCATCGATAGCATTCATATAAGTATACATGAAAATATTCCAGCGGGATCTTCCTATAGCATGCCAGGAACTCTTTTATGGCAAAGAAACTTTAAACAAGGTGAGTTTGACTATGAAGAATATGGACAAGGATTGCAAGGATGGTATGATCCAGTTCATGATCCAGTTATAGTTATTCCCGGAGACCATGAATACTTTGATTTAATTAATTTAACGAATATTCCTGATCCTTTCTACCAAATAGAAGGGACTATCTATTGGCTTGATGTGAGTATATTTCTTGATCCCGAATACTCCGGTTACAAGTTGGGTTGGAAGACTTCACAGCATCACTGGGAAGATCTGGCAGTATATCGTGATGCTGCAGGAAATTGGATTCCTCTTTATGATCCTCTTTATCCAGATTATCCACTTGATATGGCTTTTGTAATTACAGGAAGTGTTCAACCTGATGAATTAGACCTTGGTGATGCTCCTGATGATGCAACAGCTCCTGGCTATCCTACATTGCTCGCAAATAGCGGAGCAAACCATACCATTGTACCCGGTGTATTTTTGGGTGCAACTGTTGATGCGGAACCTGACGGGCAGCCAAGTCCTGCTGCTGTAGGCGACGACAATAATCCATTCCCAAGCGATGAAGATGGGGTTGTTTTTGCAACAACTCTTGTGCCTGGAAATCAAGCAGAAGTTGTTGTTGAAGCATCTGTTGATGGATATCTCAATGCATGGGTTGATTTTAACGGAGACAAAGATTGGGCTGGTGAACAGATATTTGCCGACAAACAACTTCTTGCCGGATCCAATATAATTACATTTAATGTGCCGGCTTCAGCATTAACAGGGACCACCTTTGCACGATTCAGATTTACCACCTATGACACTTATGGTTCGTTGACTTATAAAGATGGTGCTATCGATGGTGAAGTTGAGGACTACTTAATTGAAATTTCAGCTGATTCATGCAAGATGCACTTTGTCCAATGGCCTGACCTTACCACAAATGGTGTTGATGTATTTGCAATGGAAGACACAACATATATGGAGGGTGAAATATTAGCCGACGATTTCTTCTGCACTGAAACAGGATATATTACTGATATACATATCTGGGGCTCATGGGTTGAAGATTGGTATGAACCGGATAATATGCCTCCATTCACCCTGGGAATCTGGTCAGACCAACTAGCGGGTCCAGGATACAGTCAACCCGATTCTCTTTTGTGGGAAATGACCTTCGGACCCACAGAATACGAGTGGATGCTTTATGCTGAAACAGACGGGGAGTGGTTCTATTCCCCAGGCTGGCAACAACTAACTTTCCCGGGTGATTCTCTTGTTTTCAAGTTCGATTTCTATATTGACGAAACTGAAGCTTTCATTCAGCAGGATAGCACGATTTACTGGCTAAGTGTAAAAGCCTTAAGAGGAGGGGGTTACGAACCTATATTCGGTTGGAAGAGCTCGATCAATCATTGGAACGATGATGCTGTTTGGTATTATTGGTTCCCCTCGTCTAAAAATAAATCAGCAAAACTATTATGGAATGAACTTCTCTATCCAGAGGGACATCCTTTGTATTCTGAGTCAATGGATTTAGCATTCTTCATAAGTAGCACCCCAGTTCCTGAACCTGAACTTGATTTTGGTGATGCACCAGATCCTCCCGGAGCAACGATGTATCCAACTACCCTTGCAAATAACGGTGCAAGACATATGGTCGATTATGTAACATATCTTGGTGCTCAAATTGATGCAGAAGCCGATGGCTGGCAGTCTCCTGACGCTTTGGGAGATGATACCCATGATCTTCCTGATGAAGATGGAGTTATATTTAAACCTATTATAACTGGAAGTCCTGCACAGGTTATTGTTACTACAAGCACACCTGGTTATTTACAGGGCTGGATGGATTTCAATGATGATGGTGACTGGATCGATCCTAATGAGCAGATATTTGCCGATTCTTACATTCACTTTGCAAGCACAGTTTGCTTGAACTACTATGTTCCTGCTACTGCTGATACAGGTTATACATTCGCTCGTTTCAGATTTAGCACCTATCCCGGACTCGCAGATTCCGGACTTGCAGCAGATGGTGAAGTTGAAGATTATAAAGTAGAGATTATTGATAGTTCTGATGTTAAGTGGTCACAACTACCGTGTGAAGAATTACCAGGTTTACATTCTCACGACTATTCACCACCTTACCAAGAAGTTGTTCATGCAGATGATTGGCTATGCAATGGTGGACTTGTTACTGATATTCACTGGTGGGGTAACTATGAAGTAGATGCTTTTGGAGCAGAAATCAGAGGATCTGGTATCAACCACTTCCATCTGAGTATTCACAATAATAATCCTACTGGAGGATGTATCCCATTAGATCCAGAAATCTGGGGTGTTGATGTTCCTTTTGCTTCTGTATACGAAACTGATACCGGGTTATTAAATAGCGAGGGATGCAAAATCTACATGTATGAGTATTACTTAGATATCCCATTCGAACAAATTGAAGATGAATATTACTGGTTAGACATCTGTGCATATTCGAATGATCCTGCGGATTATGCAATCTGGCGTTGGCAGGAATCTGCTCGAAGATATACTCCAATTTTATGCGGAGCAGCAGAAAAATTATTGCCAACACCAGGGACATGGCTAACCGTTCAATGGGGTTCTACTCCACCATATAGATATAGTGATATGGCATTTGAAATTACATCTGAAGAATTACCCACACAGGATTTCGGTGATGCACCTGATTCCTATAAGACACTTCTCGCTACTAATGGAGCCAGACATACTGTAGATTATATGGTTTATTTGGGTGATCTTATAGATGCTGAACCTGATGGTTTACCAACCATAACAGCTCTTGGTGATGACTGGAATAATCTTGATGATGAAGATGGAGTTGTTTTCACCTGTCCATTGATTCCGGGTGAGCAGGGTGCAATAACAGTAACAACAAACTCAGCGGGTAGTGCTTATCTCAATAGCTGGATAGATTTCAATGGTAATGGTGACTGGTCAGATGCTGGTGAGCATTTCTTAATAGATCAATCACTTTTTTCAGGTATTCACTCATTAAACTTCAATGTGCCTATAGGAGCTACCATTGACTCCACCTATGCACGATTTAGATTCTGCACAGTAGCCGGTCTTGCTGATACGGGTTTTGCACCAGATGGTGAAGTTGAAGATTACAGGATAGAGATATCAGAAATTCCGGATGATGACTGTAAGATGCATTTCCACCAGTGGCCCGATACAACATCTTTTGGTGTAGATGTTTGTGTAACACAAGACTATGAAATGACAAGAATTGTGGCTGATGATTTCTTGTGTATGGAAACAGGACCTATCAATAGCATTCATATCTGGGGTTCGTGGAAATTTGATTGTCCACCTCCACCATCATTTGCTAGTTTCCAATTAAGTATCTGGTCTGACAATCCAAGTGGACCTAATGGCTGGAGTGAACCTGCTGCATTTCTTTGGGAAAAAATGTTCTTCCCGGGTGAGTATTTAGAAGAACCATATTATTATGTTCCTGATGGAGAACACTGGTATGATCCCTGCACAGGTTACTTGGGATTCCCGGGAGATTATACTGTCTGGAAATATGACTTTACGATTCCAAACGTAGATGCTTTCACGCAGGTAGAAGGAAATACTTACTGGTTAAGTGTTAAAGCAATCCCTGAAATACCTGAAACTCAATTTGGTTGGAAGAGTTCAGTTAACCATTGGAACGATGATGCAGTTTACCAATGTATGTTCCCATTCGATCCGTGGACTGAAATGATTTATCCTTATGGACATCCATTTAATCTAAGTGGTGAAGAACATGTTTCTATGGATATGGCATTCTATATCAATTGTGAACCCAGCACACCTATTGTAAGTATTAGTGTTTCCTCAGATACGGTATATGTCAGTTGGGATCCAATACCATGCGCAGATAGCTATACGGTTTACAGCTCAATAGATCCGTATGCTGCATTCCCATCCGCCTGGACAGTTGAACAAGCCGGGATCACTACAACATCCTGGTGTGAAAATGTTTCCGGAACAACAAAGAAATTCTATAGAGTAGTCGCAATTAAGTAAAAGAACTAACTCAGGGGCTGGCTTGTTGTCAGCCCCTTTCTTTTTGTAAATTCAGTTTATTTCTGTTATTTCAGTCTATCTCAATAATTTTAAAATAGGCGTAATAGACAAAAAGTTGTTGCTAAAATAGCGTCTAACTCAACTTTAACACCATGAAATTATAAATAATATTTATGTGGTTGAGGAAATATCAAAAAGAAAGGGTTAATACCTTTTTTGTGTTGTTTTTTTTAGTTATTAGATAGGATTTCGTTGATAATTTTGTTTCTTAACTTTTTAGAAAAACCTCGATGAGATCTTAATAAATCTTTAATTTTACTATTCAGACTTTCTATATCATTTGTTGTGTTTGGGATATCCAGTTCGGGATATTTTTGATAGGTAAAAAGATATGGTAAATGACGTCTTATACTTCGTCTTGCCGAACGTAATTTTCGATGCGTATAACTTCTGCTTCCGTTCGGATGTAATGTCTTTTCTTTTAAAAAATCGTTCCATTTATTCTCCCAATTTATAAAACCTTCATTAAATTCAGATTCACTAATTTGAGTTAAATCCGAGGTTAATTTTTTTAATTCTTGTGCTGCTTCAAGACGTGGATTAAGTGTCAAATATCGTCTTAAAATCATCATCTGATGGAACTGACATACTTATACCGGAACATCAGCAAAAACCTCTTTAAGCCCTTGTTTGCCGTCTGTTACGGCTGCTGCTATTGTATAGCCATTGCTCTCTATCTCGTCTCTGAGGTCCTGATAGGATACCATCTGCTCACTTGTGACATACTGCCATGCTAAGTTCTGTTTTGTGGTATAGGAACGCAATATACTGATTCCGTCCCTACGACTGAAAAAGGTCGTATCCACGATAATAACAACTTTAGCAGGTGATAATTTTAGAGAAGATATTGAGCTTTCCATCAATTTGTTAATAATCCAATTTCTGCTCTTTTTATAACTCTTACATAACTGATGTATGGTACATTGATCATATACATATTCATGCCAGATGTGATCGTAAATATCTCGGGTCTTGTAGTGATTATTCTGGAAGGTTCTATGGCATGAAAGACATTTATATCTTTGTAAATCATCTCTAGTTTTACCATGCTTTCTTATGTGTCTTGATTGACAATGAGGGCACTTTTTTTGTCCATTTAAAATTCCTTAAATTTTAAATCGCCATTAACTAACTAATGGCCAATACCTTACAAGCTATTTAGCAACACAAAAAAGGTATTAACCCAAAAGAAATAATATTGGCTTAAAGAATATATTTCGTCAGATCTTCGTCAGTAATGATCTTTCCAAGTTTTTGGGTAACCAGATCTTTTGTGATCTTGATCTTTTCAGTCTTGTTGTCCGGCAATTCGTAGAGGTAATCTTCCAGAAGTATGGAAAGGATAGTATGCAATCTTCTGGCGCCGATGTCCTCCATTTTTGTGTTTGCAAGCGCAGCAAAATTTGATATCTCTTTGATCGAACCTGGCGTGAAATGAACGTCAACCCCTTCGGTTTTAAGCATTTCAGTATATTGCTTGATTAGCGCATTCTTGGGAAGAGTTAGGATCTTTGCGAAATCCTCTTTAGTAAGACTTTTCAGCTCAACACGAATAGGGAAGCGTCCCTGCAATTCCGGAATAAGGTCTGAGGGCTTTGAAACGTGGAATGCTCCTGATGCAATAAATAGGATATGGGTTGTATCGACCATGCCGTATTTTGTGGGGACATTTGTACCTTCAATTATTGGAAGGAGGTCACGCTGAACACCCTCGCGTGACACATCGGGACCGTGCATAGATTTCTCACCGGCGATCTTGTCGATCTCATCGAGGAAGACAATGCCGTTTTCTTCAACGCGTGTTATGGCGATCTCTTTTACATCGCTCGTATCAACAAGTTTTTTAGACTCATTATAAAAGAGGTAATCGAGTGCTTCACCAATCTTCATCTTTTTCCGTTTCCCTCCCGATGAGTGCACGGGCAGAAAACCTGCGAGAATCTCACCCATATTTATATCAAAACTGTCCATGCCCATGCCTGAGAAAACTTCGATACGCGGCTCAGGTATTTCATCAAGTTTCATCTCTACTTCTCTGTTATCAAGCGAGCCGCTCCGGAGCATCTTTCGGAGTTTTGCTCTTGTTCTCCCGTGTTTCTCTTTTTCCTCTTCAAATTTTTTACGCTCCAGCTTTTGATCTTCAAGGGAGAGATTTGTTTTTCTCAGGCGTTTGAGGGGAGGGAGCAGGAGGTCGAGAACCTTTTCTTCTGCCCGTTCTCGTGCTTCTTCTTCAACCTCAAAAGTAAGCTCGTCGCGAACCTGGTTGATAGAAAGACTGACAAGCTCACGAACTATAGATTCGACATCCCGACCTACATAGCCCACTTCAGTGAATTTTGAAGCTTCTATCTTGATAAAAGGAGCATTGACGAGATTGGCGAGTCTTCTGGATATCTCCGTTTTGCCCACGCCGGTAGGTCCTATCAAAATGATATTATTTGGGAGTATTTCATCGCGAAGTTCTTCGGACACATTCTGTCTTCTCCAGCGGTTTCGGAGTGCTATAGCTACAGCGCGTTTTGCATTATCCTGGCTGATAATATATTTATCAAGTTCTTTTACGATCTGTTTGGGGGTGAGTTCGTGCATGTCCATTTAGATTTCCTCTATGACAGTATTATTATTAGTATAGATACAGATTTCAGCAGCGATCTTTAGCGCTTCTGAGACGATCTCTTTCGGGTTCTTTTTCTTATCTTTGATGAGAACCATAGCAGCAGCTTTTGCATAGGGACCGCCAGAACCGATAGCTGCAATATTGTGGTCTGGCTCGATTAGGTCGCCGGTACCAGATATCACAAGCAGATGGTTGGCATTACCCGCAATGATCATTGCTTCAAGGCGTCGAAGGAATTTATCTGTTCGCCATTCCTTTGCGAGTTCGACGGCAGCTCTCATAAGATTACCCTTGTATTTTTTAAGTTTCTCTTCAAATTTTTCAAATAAAGTAAACGCATCGGCGGTTGCGCCAGCAAAACCTGCAATGACCTGTCCTTCATATAGTCTGCGTACTTTATGAGCAGTTGCTTTGAAAATAGTATCGCCGAGTGTTACCTGTCCGTCGCCACCGATTGCTACTTTTTTCCCGATCTTAACACCGAGTATTGTTGTTCCCTTAAACTTTGTCGCTTCCATTATCTTTTATATCCTATGATTTCTTACTCTTATTTTTCTGTTTTTTTTCTTCTTTTTGAAGATTCCCATTGATATATTTTTGGTAAATTTCATCGATTTCCTGTCCGCTGAGGGTTTCCTTATCCAGTAGTTCGTTGGCAAGTGAATGAAGAAGTGGTTCATTATCAGAGATTATTTTCAAGCATCGCTGGAATTGTTTTTCTATGATAGTTTTAATCTCTGAATCGACGAGTTTTGTAAGGTCTTCGCTATGATTATTCGGTCTGCCGAGTTCTTTGCCGAGAAATATATTTGTATCTTTATCCACGATTGTCATAGGACCGATCTTTTCGCTCATGCCCCATTCGCACACCATTTTTTTTGCCAATTCAGTAGCTTTCTTTATGTCATCTCCCGCTCCGGTCGTAGGTTCACCTCCTGCGATCTCGTCAGCAGCACGTCCACCAAGCAGGTGTGCAATCGTAGATTCGCAGTAGCTTCTTGAGTAGGTGAGTCTATCATCAAGAGGAAGGAAATGGGTTGAACCGAGGGAGCGACCGCGGGGAATGATCGTCGCCTTATGGATAGGATCGCTACCGGGTATGAACTTGGCAGTCATCACATGACCTGTCTCGTGATAAGCAGAATTTTTTTTCTGCTCGTCAGTGAGTACCATACTTCGGCGTTCTCTACCCATGAGCACTTTATCTTTTGCGGTTTCAAAATCATCCATTTGTACAGATTTATGTCCTACACGCGCACCCCAGAGTGCTGCTTCATTCACAAGGTTTTCAAGATCAGCTCCGGAGAAGCCGGGGGTGCTTTTAGCAATCACAGAGAGGCTTATATCCTTTGCAAGAGAGACTTTCTTTACGTGTACCTTCAGAATACCTTCTCTCCCTTTTACATCGGGTCTATCTACTACGACTTGTCGGTCGAAACGTCCGGGACGAAGAAGCGCTGGGTCAAGAATATCAGGTCTGTTCGTGGCGGCAATTATGATAACGCTTTCATTATCCTCAAAACCGTCCATTTCAACAAGGAGCTGATTGAGTGTCTGTTCGCGTTCATCATGACCTCCGCCAAGTCCTGCCCCCCGGTGGCGACCAACTGCATCGAGCTCATCTATGAAGATGATACAGGGTGAATGCTTCTTTCCCTGCTCAAAGAGATCACGAACACGAGAAGCTCCAACGCCGACGAACATCTCGACGAAATCGGAGCCACTTATACTAAAGAAAGGCACATTTGCTTCTCCTGCAACAGCTTTTGCAAGTAAAGTTTTTCCTGTTCCGGGAGGTCCAAGCAAAATGACGCCTTTCGGTATCCTGCCACCTAATCTCTGGAATTTCTTTGGATCCTTGAGAAATTGAATGATCTCTTCAAGTTCTTCTTTTGCTTCATCTACACCGGCGACATCTTTAAAAGTCTTGTTAGAGCGGCTGCCGGCGAACATCTTTGCACGGCTTTTTCCAAAACTGAATGCCTTTCCTGCTCCGCCCTGCATAGAGCGCATGATGAATATCCAGAACCCAATGAATATTATAAAGGGAAGCCAGTAAGAGAGTAGGGTTGTGAACATTGAGGGTTTCTTAGAAATGATCTCAATATCTTTATGGGCTTCTGCAATATTCTTTACCAGATCCGGATCATCAAAAGGGATATTTGTAGTTTTTTTTGTATTGCCGATAAAGTAAGAAATATCTTTTCCGCTGAAAATTATTTTTGAAACTTTTCCAGACTCTAAATCATTCCGGAACTGAGTGTAAGAAGCTTCAGATGAACCTCCACCGCCTGAGAAAAGCTGAAAGAAAGCAACGACTGCCAGAATAACTATGAGCCAGACAAGAAGAGAGCTTCCTTTTGGTGATTTTATGGGTAATTTATTTTTGGGAGGTTGATTATTATCTTTTCCCGGGGGTGTTTTATTTGTCATTTAATTGATATATCTCCTTTTTTAAAATTCCAATATAGGGTAAATTTCTATATTTTTCATCGTAGTCCAAACCATATCCTACAATGAACTCGTTTGGTACATCAAAGGCTTTGTATGACATTTCAATATCCAGCTCATGGGCATCGACTTTGTCCATAAGCACGCATATTCTCAGAGAGAGCGGGTTCTTTCCCTGCAGATAGCGAAGTATGTAATTCAGTGAAAGTCCCGTATCAACGATATCTTCGATTATTAGGACGTGTCTATCACTGATATCAATATTGCAATCTTTTGTGATCTGAACTACTCCTGAACTTTTTGTGGAATTACCGTAACTTGCCACTCCCATGAAATCGATCTCGATAGGGATGTCCAGTGCCCTCATAATATCTGCCAGGAATACGACACCGCCCTTGAGAATGCTTATGAGAATGGGATTTTTATCTTTGTAATCACTTGAAATCTGCTCACCAAGCTCTTTGACTTTTTCCTTAATGTCCTGTTCAGTATAAATAATTTTTTCTATATCATTATGCATACGAAACCCTTTTATATATTTAATTTAAAACGTATAGATATAATATACTCTAAACGATAATTTAGCAAACTTTATTTCATAAGACGCCGTGCTTTGCGGTAGCTCTCTAATTTTTTCATGATTTTGATACGGAGTACGTGAGAAGTTCGCGATGTGATCTTGACAAACTCATGTATCCGCATACCTGCCACCCAGATAATTCTATTTTGATCCTCTATGATGATCTTTTTCTTACGTTCAAGCCGAGGTATTTTCTCATCGATAAAGAATTCTTTTAATTTCTTTTGGTTCTGCATACCAAGTGGAATGAAGCTGTCTCCTGGCTGACGATAATGGGCTTTGAGCGGAAAAGTGACTTTATCAAAATCTATATAGCAGGTATTATTCTCATCAAAATTAAAACCGTGAACGGGCAATACTTTTATTTCTGACAGCATTACATAAAAATCACCGAATAGGATATGCCTTGTGTATCGCTTGATCTCACGGGAATAATCAGAAGTAGTATAATCTGGGGGCGACATCTTGAAAATGAGAGTATTGGCGTTTTTTACGACATAGACGTTGTGGGGCAGGTGAATGAATTTGCCACCGGGTCTCCTGAGGAGTTCATAAATTTCTGACAGGTGTGCGGAATAGAAATCCGATTCTGAGCCGGTCAAAAAGCCGAAGATCCTTCTGAATACATAGAAATAAAGCACTTCACTTTGTTTGAGTTTGTCCAACAGCACAATATATTCGTTCTCGCTTTTTTGCTGTACGACTTCCTTAAAAATATCTTTGCTGTGGGTTTGCAGGAACATATCTGTCTTCTGGAAAATATGAGAGCTGTCATAGATCTTATTGATCACTGTGGGGTTGAATTGCTCAGTGATCATAGGAAGAATGCGATGACGTATCTTATTCCTGTCATACCCAAGGTCATCATTTGAAGAATCATAGGAAAAGGATATGTTGTTTTTCTCTGCAAAAGTAGCGATCTCTTCGCGCTTGAAGCTCAGCAGGGGACGAATGACACTACGTCCCTTTGGAAGCATGCCCTTCAAACCGGTGAACCCACTTCCTCGGAAAAGATGGAGCAAAAAGGTCTCTGCCTGATCATTCATATTGTGCCCGACTGCGATTTTATTGAAGTTATATTTTCTTAAAAGATCTCTGAAAATGCCGTAGCGTATCTTTCGTGCAGTGTTTTCAATATTCGATTTATCTGTGATCGTGACATTATGAACGATAATGGGGATGCCCCACTTGTAGCAAAGATTTTTTACGAACCGCTCATTCTCTTTGGATTCGTCTCCACGAAGATTGTAATTAATATGAGCAGCAAGAGTCGTGAGCTGGAACTCAGCCGTGATTTTCTTCAGTAAATACAATAGTACGGTGGAATCAATGCCACCGGAAATACCAATGAGCAACTTGTCGCCCTGTTCGATCAGGTTCTCATGATGAATGAACTGCTTAAGCCGGGTTACAAGATTTTTACGATTATTCATAAATTATTTCTTTATATACTTTTCTGCAAAGTCTCTTCCTCTGTTTATCGCATCAAGATTTTTTTGCACGATGTCTTCACCCTTGCGTCCAAAAACTGCCCGAATACTATCTTCCAACATATTAAAAGGAATTTCCAGGAAAGGCGTAGAGGCACCCAATATTACTATATTCATGGAACGGGGAGATCCGATCTCCTTAGCGATGGCATCACCATCAATCGCAATGCTGTTTTTGTGAGCTTTTATTTCTTTAAGAAGGTGTTTCATTTCAGGATAATTTGGTATATTCACAAAAGGAGTAATATTTGTGATGAGCCAGCCGTCCGGTTTGAGATAGGGAAAATAGCGAAGCGATTCCATCGGCTCCAATGAGATGATCATATCTGAGCGACCATGGGGAACGAGGTCGGAGTGAATCTCTTTGTCGGAAATACGAAGATGAGATTCCACTGCACCGCCACGCTGCGACATACCGTGCGCTTCTGCCTGTTTGAGATAGAGGTCCGCTTTTACAACTGCATAACCAATGATAGTTGCAATGGATAGAATGCCCTGTCCTCCTACGCCTGCAAGTATGATATTTTTTTTCATTATGTCCTCCCTCTACTTCTGTTTTCTGAGTTTTGCCGCAATGTGAATACAGGGACGGCGAGGAATAATAACTGAAACGCCATTATAATTTATCTCATTCTTTATGATCTTAACATTTTCTTCGTGATGACTTTTCAGTGGATTGATAATGTGAAGATGCTCTTTCTCCACACCGATACCCATACAGATATCTTCTACTCTGCCAGTTACTGCGGAGTCCTGCATTCCTGTCATCGCTACAATACTGTTATCAAGAATGAATGCTACAATATTCGCTTTTGAATTCACCGCATCCAGAAGTGGTGTCATGCCAGAATGTCCAAACGTGGAGTCGCCGATCACTGCGATGGAAGGGAACAATCCTGCATCCGCAGCGCCCACAGCCATTGAAATAGACGCACCCATATCCACGCAACTGTTGATCGCATTGAAGGGAGGAAGGAATCCAAGCGTGTAGCATCCGATATCAGAGAAAACATGCCTGGGTCCGTATTCCTTCATGGCTTCATTGAGGGCATAATAAGTATCTCTGTGCGGACAACCCTTGCATAGTTCTGGAGGACGTCCTTTTACGATTGTTGGCACTTCTTTTATTGGATATGGTTCGAGACCAAGTGCGGTTCGAAGTTTTGCAGGATCGAGCTCGCCCCATCGGGGAAGAGTGCCGTCCATACGTCCTTTGATCTTCAGACAATTATCAAGATAACCGCGCAGCCATTCTTCAATCACCGGCATCCCGTCTTCTACAACAAGAATTTCGTCACATTCATCTACGATTTTCTGAATAAGTTTTCTCGGAAGTGGGTACTGGCAAATTTTCAGAATAGGATATTCGCACTTGGCTTCGACATGGTTTTCCTTCACATAATTATAGCCAAGTCCGCAGGTAATAATGCCGAGTGATCTATCCTTTCCATCATGATACTCATTGTATTTTGAGTTTTCTGATTCTTTCTCAAGAAGCTCTTGCTTTTCAATAAGATTGATATAGTTCACACGTGCAAAAGCAGGCAGAAGCATGAATTGGTTTGGGTTGTCAGGCAGTTTTATCTCATTTTCATTGAGATATTTTGTGCGGACAATGCCTGCACGAGAGTGCGAAAGGCGGGTAACAAGTCTCATAATGACAGGTGTTTTGTATTTTTCAGAAAGAGCGAAGGCATCAAAGGTCATGTTATATGCCTCTTGCTGATTCGAGGGTTCGAAAACAGGAACAAGTGCGAACCTGCCATAATGACGGGAATCCTGTTCGTTTTGAGATGAGTGCATGGATGGGTCGTCAGCAACTGCTACGATGAGTCCTCCGTTTGCGCCTGTTATGCCGGAGTTCATAAAAGGGTCAGCAGCAACGTTGAGTCCCACATGCTTCATAGTCACCAAAGCCCGTTTGCCTGTGTATGACATGCCGAGGGCTTCTTCCATTGCTGTTTTTTCGTTCGCAGACCAGGTACGATGAACATTTCGCTGTGCAGCTTCTTTGCTGTGTTGAACATATTCGAAGATTTCGGTAGAGGGTGTGCCTGGATAGCCGTAAGCACCGGAGAGCCCAGCATCAAGAGCACCTTGAGCAAGGGCTTCATCCCCGAGGAGCAGTAATTTGTCCATTATTCCTTCTCCATAAAAATTTTTTTCAAAGAAAGAAGTGGCTGAGAGTTTATGTCAATGAAATCTTCTAATCTCAACATTATGAATAAGAAATAAATTTATGCTTGGAGTATAGAACTGAGTTTTTGATATTTGAATTCGTGATACAAAGTTTTATAATGGCAAATAATGTTAATCTTTATCTTGGAGATTGCAAAACAGAATTATCCAGATTATCTGATAATTTAGTTGATCTAATATTTATATCTCTGCCATATGTCAAGTATATGATTTCATCACAACCATGCATACCTTCAAAAAATTTTAGATTTATAAGAAGGTGACAAATTTGAGACATCATGTTTGAGTTCCGATTTCCGGGACGATTTTGGTGTCGAATAGCTTTCATAAAAAAATATTAACCTCGTTACCAAGCCCCTGCTTGGTAACGCAGGATGTTGTTAGAGCGTTCCCAAACTGGGGTTTGGGAACGAGGGAAAGGGTCTCCTTTTTGAAATATTAAGTCATCGTTATTACATTTCCCTTGTGACGATGAGAAACCAAAATTTATTGACACTATAACGAGAAAAAAATCAGAATCCGTTTTGAAAGAAGGATGAAATGGAAATTGATATTAAGAAATTTACTTACGTTACCGGCTTGATTGGCAGCTGAGTAATAATTTTGCTTTCAGTAATTACTGCGCTTGTATATCAGGGTACTCAGGGGGAGCATTATTCACCCCTCAATCATTTCATTTCCGAACTCGGGCAAAGGGGAGTTTCCGAATTTGCACCGCTTTTCAATATCGGGCTCATGATTGGTGGTCTGCTTTTTGCATTATTTATGCTTGGACTCGGCATGCACATAAAGAAATTCTATGCGTATATTGCTGCCGGGCTCGGTGTTATCACAGGCATTGCATGCGGCTTGGTTGGTGTGTTCCCCATGAATAATATGCACATTCACGTACCGGTTGCTTTGACTTTTTTCCGTGGCGGGCTGATCACGATTTTGTTTTTTACATTAATTTTCCTTTTTGATAAGCAGAAAAAGATCTCCAAATGGATGATTATTCCCGGTGGAATTACTGTGCTGGCTTTTGCAGCTTTCTTGACCATACCTAAAATGTTGGGATATGCAACAGGCACTTCTCTTTCTGTGCCCGATGTCCGACCTGCATTCTGGCTGAATCCATTCCTCGAATGGCTTGTTTTTCTGACGGTTATTTGCTGGGTGATTTCTTTGTCCTGGTATTTGGTGAAGCGGAGCGAAAAAAATTAGAAAGAACCTCACCCCAGCCCTCTCTTTCGAAGGAGAGGTAATCAAAGTATGGTGAGGATGGTTATAAATAACTATTTGACAAAAAATGCAGAAAAATGAAATATGAACTTAGAATTGGATTTGGTTTTGGATTTAAAATTGAAATGCCCTGTTTATGCATGTTTGCTTTGGGTTAGGTGTCAAAGGTAGGATATAATATCTCAACAGCTGTCGGATATGATTGAGTATTATCAACAGTGAGATTTATTGGATCACTATCTGTTTTATTGTTGCTCTCGTCATAAGCTCTAATTGTTATTGTATGAGATGATCCATCTTCGTAAATGTTTGTATCCCAGATAAGAGAATAAGGCTCTGTTTCATCAATACTTGTAGTTGCATCCCCATCAACCCATAGTACAACTTTATCAATTTTATCGTTATCAATAGCTACGCAATTTATGATTGCATATTCATATACCGTTGTTCCTGTCTGAGGATTAGTAATTGTTACAGTTGGCGGAGTTGTATCTGGTCCAGTCCGTTTTTCACAACCAACAAAAAAAACAAAAGAAAGTGATTATAATTAATAATGCTTTTCTCATATTATATCTCCTATTAAACTATATTGCAGCTAACGATTAGTATATGAGGCGTTGGGTATTTCGAAGCACCTCATTTTCAATCCGCTAGAATGTTTATTTATATTCATAATCTTCAATTTAACCACTTGCTGCCCAATGACTTATATACATTGTTAGCTGCTGGGCTTTCTTCATTCCATTGCTTTTTATGTTTGCCAATTCCTTTTTTCTGCGGTGGCATTGCAGGCTCTTCTGTAGGTTTTGGTTTAGCGAGGCTTGTGCGACCTGCAAATGTGCCTGGAATTAGGGTTGATTATTTATTTTTTCTTTACAATAAACTCAAATTCATTGGCCTCAAAAAACTCAAATAGATTCATGTGTCTAATATTATAATGTTTGCAAGCAGCGGGCAATCTTGTTGCTTTTCGCTCACTCTCGGTTGTTACCATTACATAAGCTGATTGGTCACCGAACATTCCGTCTTGTTCCATTATTTCAACCAACATTGCGACAAGCCAAGGGTCCGCCTGGTCTTTTTCCGATTCTGCATCAATCAGTTTTGGAAAATTTCGTAAAATATTAGGCACTAACTCAAGTTGTCTTTGCGATGTTGAAATAAAATTAGACCTGAACTTATTTAACCATAGAGCAAGGTCATCTTTTTTCCCAGTCTTTGGAACAATCTCATCAAATACAATTTGGTGTGATAAAATCTTTTTACGGTTAAATAAGTCATCTAAATAGTGACCATAAATCAGGTATCATCCGCATTGGATAAAAACGATGCATGGTTATAAATGCACTGGCATCAACGCAGTATATTTCTCTTACATCAGATTTCATTTATTAACCGATTAACTCTTAAACCAAGTGCATGAGCAGCATCCGTATAGTTAATACGGTTTGTGCCGATTGCTTCAAAAACGATATTATAAAAAGTCTCACCTCTGGAAGCTTTACTTTTAACCTCAGGTAATACAAAACCTTTCTTTTTGGGTTTGTCTTTTTTATAAGTAGCTTTTATCTCATCAAGTAAAGTGTAAAACTTAACATCAGGCAACATTCCTTCTTCTTTTAACCTGCGAAGATAAACTTCACGGCTAACTTTTAATTTGCGAGCATAGGTTGTGATATCCATTAAATCATCCGTTGGGACAAGTGTATTGACCGGAGCCAATAAGTTACCTGCAAATGTATTGCATGCCCATTCTTCTTTTTGATTTTGCTCCACATTGTCAACCAAACACATACTGGATTGATGTCTGATAATATGAGCCAATTCATGAAAAAGGGTGAAAACGCGACCTGTATAACTATGATTGATGTTGGTTACAATAATGTATGGCAAACTGTTAGTCATGCAAAAGCCTTGAAGTTCATCTATTGGCATGGAAAATTGAAAAATTAGTATGCCCAATTTTTCTTCAATAGCTATTCTCCAATTTCTATAAGCTTCACTTTCAGACTTCCATTTTAGTTGTTGTTCTATATCAATTCCTATCAATGCCCTTAATTGTGCAATAATTTCAATTTCACTTTTTAACGTTTCAATTTCTTTTAACCAGCTTAATTTTTTGTTCCAATAATTATCACCTTCAAGGTCATTAGCTATTCTCTGCCAATGAGCACTCCTTCTTAAAGTGAGTAATATTTCTTTAGAAAGAAAACTATCAGCAGGCGATAAATTTCTAAAGTCTTTTGGCTTTTTTATCTTGACTGGGACTTCAGGCAAGAAGAAAATAGCAAGTTGTCGTTTATAATAAGTAGCCAGGTTTTGCAATTTACCAAAGGGGATTTCTTTCCCCTCTTCTTCCCAATTGAGATACCGATTGGATTCAACAGAAAGCTTAACGGCTACCTCTTCAACATGGTAGCCTGCTTCCTGCCTTGCCCACAGCAAAACCTTCGGGTTGATATTTACATTAATTCTTACCATTTAATTTTATCCGGCGAAGTTATTAATTAAATTTTATTTTAGTGATTTTATCTTCAAACTTCAATAAGCGTATTTGCAACCGTTTCCGTTCTTCTTAGTCATTTATTCAGTTTTTTATCGTTAATATTCTCTAAGTGTTGGCAAGAGCAAGCTCTTTTGCAATTTTGGGTTTTAGCGTGAGCCCATATATATTGCAAATGTGCTTGTTGTACACTTGCTTTCTATTTGTCTCGTCCTGAATTTCCTTTTCTATTGGCAAACATCATTTCTTTCGTTTATTATTTTCTTAGCCTTACAGCTAACGATTGTATTCCCGTCATTTATCGCGTATACCCCCCAAATTGGGTGTGTATACGACAATTGTCGTGGATTTTGGTTTTAGTTTCTTTCATAATATTTTTCATTATTTAAACAGTTCTTTTCGTCCAATTTCATAATTAACAACAGCATTCAGCTCAGTTAATACTCTTTTATTTTATATCCTTCCTTGTTGTCAAATTTTGTTATAAATTAAATTTGAAACTTGAGACATGTCTGCTGCGCTTATAGGTGAGTCGGAGAGCATGTCTTAAGTTGTCGCGCTTGCGAATTACTTATCACAAGCTCTTCGACTTGTGACAAGATAATTCCTACTTCCCTCTATCAAATATCGAAGTTGGGCAGAATTCCTCGATCCTCTCAATAATCCTTTCTGCCTGCTTAAAACTTGAGACATGTCGTAGAGCATGTCTTAAGTTGTATATATTTACGAATTACTTATCACAAGCTCTTCGACTTGTGACAAGATAATTCCTACTTCCCTATATCAAATATTGAAGGTGGGCAGAACTCCTCAATCTTCTCGATAATCCTTTCTGCCTGTGCTTCGACTTCCTTTTCTGTACAATTATTTGTATTTATCTCAAGAACCTGGGTCATTTTCCTGGCTCGCGGAATCCAATTATCATACTCATCATTTAGCTGCTGAAGATAACTTTTCGGAATACTTTTTTCGCTTTCTCTTCCACGCTGCTGTATTCGCTCAACAAGCTCGTCCACATCAGCACGCAGGTACACGATCAAGTCGGGATCCTGCAAATAATAGGTCATATTTTTAAAAAGGTCCTGGTAATTCTCAAAATCACGTTCGGTCATAGAGCCATTTTTATAAAGGGTTCGTGCAAAAATTTCTGCGTCTTCATAAATGGTTCTGTCCTGAATGCATGAGATGTTGTTATCAACGATCTTTTTCTGCATCTCAAATCGCTTTGAGAGAAAGTACACTTGCAGGTGAAAACTCCATCTGTCCATATCCGCATAAAAGTCATCGAGATAGGGATTTGTAATGACCGGCTCGTAGTACGCTTCCCATTGCAGCTTTTCGCTGATCAGCCGGGTCATGGTGGTTTTGCCCACGCCGATATTTCCTGCGATTGCAATAAAATAATGGTCTTCTGTGGTGCTTCCAGAATCATTCATGGGTCGAAAATCTTTTGCTCTGATCATATATGATCCTTCGTTATTTATTTATAAAGCATTATTAATATTTTGAATTTCAAAATCAGAATTTCAAATGACAAATAAAATGTCAAAATTTAAATGGCAAAGCAGATATGCAACATTGGCCAGTACACTGGTATGCTTCGAGAACCTCAGCATGACAGCGAATTTAATTATTGTTAATCTACCCCATTTCTAAATATTTAGATATTAGAAATTATACCATCAGGATTACTTATACCCGAATTCTTTTAACACTCTTTCTTTTTTCCGCCAGTTTTTGCGTATTTTTATCCAAAGATTAAGTCGTATTTTTTTCTGAGTAAGGTAATGAATATCGCGCTGTGCAGCAAGGCGTATCTCTTTTATCATTTCTCCGTTTTTGCCGATGATGATCTTTTTTTGGGAATGGGATTCCACAAAAACGTTAGCCCACACCTCTGCCCGGTCATCCTCTTCTTCATACATGTCAACAGTAACTGCAGTGGAATAAGGTATTTCCTGGTGAAGATGCAGAAATATTTTCTCGCGGATGATCTCCTGTGCAAAGAAGCGCATGTTGCGGTCTGAAATATTATCAATAGGATAATATGGGGGATGGATCGGGAGCAGCACAAGGATCTTTTCTAACAATTCGTTGATCCCGATGCTTTTTTTCGCTGAAATAAAAAAAATGTCCTCAAAACCCCAGTCAATAAGTGTGGCATTTGCCTCTTTAAGTGTTTTTTCATTTTTTGCAATATCAATTTTATTAATGACTGCGAGTTTTGGGATCTTTGATTTCAGGAGGATACCGCTAACCTGCGTGTCATAATCTGTGGGAAAGGTTTCGATGTCGATTATAAACAGGAGGACTTCGGCATCCTTAAGCGCTTCGGAGATCGAAGTTTGCATTTTTTCCTGAAGAAGATAGCGTGGTTTCAGAAAGCCGGGTGTATCAATAAAAACGATTTGATAATCATCGCGGGAGAGAATACCAAGCAGGTTCTGGCGCGTGGTTTGAGGTTTGGGAGTCGTGATGGAAAGCTTCTCGCCGAGAAAGGCATTCATCAAACTGGATTTGCCCACATTTGGTTTTCCGATTATGGACACAAATCCTGCCCTAAAATTCATCTGTTCAGACATTTTTGCACAACCTATATATCATCATTTCAAGAATGGTTTTGTTAAGCTTTGCATCCACAGATTTGAGTTTTTTGTCAGCTTCCAGCAGTAGTGCAAAGATCAGGTCAAAATTTTCAAGCGAATAATATTCGGAAGAATTCATGAATGACTTCAAGCCCCAGCCGCCAAGCGAGCGTTCAATTTCTGTCTTTGATCTGTTCTGCTGAAACCGTTGAATGAGAATATCCCAAAGCGTGGTATAGAATCGTGTAAGCATAGTGACGATAAGCACAGGCGACATATTATTTGCCATAAGGTTTTCCAGCACTTTTATTGATTGCCCCAAATTACGCTGAGTTAATGCATTTTGAAGCTCGTGGATAGTGTTCCCTTTTGAAATGCCAATACATGCCTGCACGTCTTCGGGAGTAATGTGAGTTCTGCCCCCGGAGTAAAGCGCAACTTTTTCCAGTTCGCTGTGAAGTTCCTGGAAATTAAGCCCAATGTAATCAACCATGATACGCGCAGCATCATTATCAATTGTCTTATTTAGAGCAGTGGATTCTTCTCTAAGAAAGCGGATCGCCTCGCTCTCATTATAAGGATGATAGAAATAATATGTTTGTGCGAACTTTGCAATCTTGGCATAAATTCCGGAACGGGTATTTTCCTTATCGGATTCGATCACAAAGATAGTATCCGGGATCGGTTTTTCAAGATACTCAGCTATTTTTTTCTTATAGACAATGTGCATTGATTGGAAATTTCGCAGAATGACCAATTTTTTATCGGAAAGCATTGGTGGAGTTTGCAGTGCTTCCATGACCTCATTAGCTTTCGCTTCCTCTCCAAAGAATATATCGAAATTGAAATCCATCACATTGGGTGGAACGATTGCAGTTTTGAGCTGATGAAATGCTTTATCTTTCAGGAAACTTTCTTCATCTGTGAAGAAGTAATTATTGTGAATGATCCCTTTTTGAAGCTCAGCTTTGAGGTCCCAGTATTTAAGTTTTTTATTCATCAGAATTTTCAGTGAGTAGTTCGAGTTGGTCTTTTGTTTTCATGTTCTGGGGTTCGGCAATATCTGTCGCCATAAGCTCACGTATCTGGTGAAGATTGGGAAGGTCTTCAATATCATTGAGTCCGAAAAATTCGAGGAATTTATCAGTTGTCGTATAGAGCAGCGGACGCCCGAAGGTTTTCATCCTGCCCGCAATTTTGATAAGCTTCACTTCCAGTAGATTTTTTATATGATATTGAGAATTCACTCCTCGGATCGCATCTACTTTTGGGCGTGTAATTGGCTGATGGTAAGCGACAATCGCAAGCACTTCAAGAGCGGAAGAAGTCAAACTGATTTCTTTTTTCTCTTTGTATAATTTTTCAATAAGATGATAATACTGCCGATCTGTTGCAAACTTGTAGCCGCCTGCGATCTTTCTGATGCAGAAGGTTCTCCCCTGATCGCTGTATTCAAGGTTCAATTGCGCAATCAATTTATCGACATCTTGGCTATCATCAATTTCAAGAAAATGAGCTATCTGTTCAGCCGAGATAGGTTTATCTGAAGCAAAAACAAGCACTTCAATTGATTTTTTTGGATTCTTTGTCATAATTTATATAAAAAATATTGTGATAATTCCAATGATCCAGCAGTAAATGGAGAAGTAAAACAACTCGGCTTGTTTGATCATTTTTATAAGAAAGGAAATAGCGAAATAACCCACAATTGCAGCCACTATACCGCCAAGAATGAAATTCAGCACCACTTCACTTGACGACATTGCACTTTGCATATTTTTTATTTTCAAAATAGTGGCACCGAGAATTGCAGGGATGGAGAGAAGAAATGAAAATCGTGTCGCCAGATCGCGGGTTCTGCCTGTAAAAATGCCGGTCGTAATTGTCGCCCCTGAACGAGAGATGCCGGGAATGATTGCAATACTCTGAGCAAAACCTACCAGTAAAGAAGAGGGAACGCTCATTTTCTTTTTGGTCGTATTCCTAATTTTGTCAGACGCAAAGAGAATACCGCCAGTAATGATGAGCATGAAGCCAACAAGAACCGTGTTTTCGAAAAGTGATTCAAAGATGTCCTTAAATGCGAATCCAATTATCGCAGTAATTACTGAAGCGATGATCAAATGAAAAAGAAGGTGGTGTGCATATTTTATATTTTCGGGAGCATCTTTTCTCCAGTTGAAGATAGACTGGATTATTTCCCATATATCTTTTCTGAAATAGATGATCACGGCGACAAGTGTGCCAAGGTGCACTGCAATCTCAAAAAGAACACCCGGGTCGTTAAACTTCAGAAGTTTTTGAAAAATCACCAAGTGGCCGGAACTGCTTACAGGAAGAAATTCAGTAAGTCCCTGCACAATGCCGAGGATTATTGATTTAAGTGCGGTCATAGAACATATTCTTTCGGAAGCACAATATCTGTGATAGGAACGAGCTCGATATTATTTCCTTCAAGATTTTTCAGTATCTGTTTAAGTTCTTCAATACTGCTTTTTTTTGCATGGGTAATGACAATGATCTTGTTTTTTCGCGATGCGAGATCCAATATATTATTTGTTTTTGCAATAACTCTATCAGGATACTCTCCGGAATCGAGGAAGATATCTCTCTGACAGGTTGGAATTCCCATGTCTTCTGCAAGAGTATAGCCCACAGACTTTGCCGAAGTGCGGCTGTCAAAGAAGCACATGTCATTAGCTTTCAGAATTTCAAGAACCGGTCTCATGACATACTCATGCTGCGTTGCAAGGGAACCCATATGATTGTTCACACCGATGCACAAGGGGAGTTGTTTGATGAACTTTTTCATTCTTTTCTTTATTTCATTTTCAGTTAGATCGACATAGATCGCATTCTTGCCGGGGTCATCTTTCGGGTAAGTTTCCGGCTCCATAGGCACATGTATAATGGTTTCCCTGCCTTGATTATACGCTTTTTGCATGATCTCTTCACTATAGGCAAGATCGGGAAGAATGGCAAAAGTGATCGATTTGTTCAGAGCCAAAAATTCATCGAGAAGAGGTCCGGAAAAATATCCGAAATCATCAATAATAATTGAGAGTTCTGTGATCTTATCATAGAGACCGCTCGTGTCATTTTTCAAAATGAGAATGTAGTATTCCTTTGACGCAGGGTCAAAAATTTCCATTTCGATCTTGCTGCCGTCATCGGATTCCTTCACACTCAGTATCTGGCCGCCATTTTCTTTGACCTTATCAGTAATGAAGATATTGCTGATCGTCAAGCTGAGTTGATTAGAATTTATAGTTATCTCTTTATAAGTTTTATCATCAATTTTGTAGGTTTTGATGAACTTGTCAGGAATCTCAAGGCGTTTGAGTGCATACTCAATAATGTTGCCTACTCCCTGTACTTCCGTAGTTTCTTCAGTGACGGAAAGTGTGTGATCCCGAGGTGGTTTTTTGAGCGAAATGACCACCTGCCAGATGAAAAAAACAATAATAATAAAAGCTGCGATGACCAGTAGACTCTTGAATTTCAAAAGGGTATTTTCGTCTTTCTTTTTTGAAGTTTTCTTCTTATATCGTTTGCGTTGTTTATTTGCCATATAGACTTAAAATGAGTAGTGCTTTTTCTTTGTCAAAATTATTGACAAAGATTTAATTGTACGTGAGTTTTGCTTAACGAATATGAATGGAATTGTTCTTGCATGGTTGATATGATTTTTTACATTGTATTATTAAAAACAACTCAAGAAATATACATTGTATATCTTGTTCAAAGAAGTTCAAATTTTTACAATATTTATAAAATATGAAGGAGAAAGCATGATTGAAATCCGTATGCATGGTCGTGGTGGCCAGGGAGCGGTGAAAGCTTCTTTTGTGCTGGCTGAAGCTGCTTTCCAGGGTGGAAAGTATGTTCAGGCATTTCCTCGATTCGGTGTTGAGCGGCGTGGTGCTCCTGTAGAAGCCTTCACTCGGATTGACGATAAGCCGGTACAGATTCGATCACAAATTTATTACCCGGATGGAGTAATTGTACTTGATCCGACGTTGATAGAAGTAGTTGATGTCACCAAGGGTTTGAAGAAAGGCGGGTGGATATTGATCAATTCCGATAAGGATCCTGAGTTTTATGACTTTGGTGATGACTATAAGGTTTATACTGTTGATGCAACTGAAATTGCAGTTCAAAACAGACTTGGCTCACGTACAGCCCCCATTGTGAACACAGCGATTGTCGGCGCCCTTGCAAAAATTACCGGTATTGTTACAATTGATGCAGTTTTTAAAGGAATTGATAGTTCTATTCCCCGATTTCAAGAAGAAAACAAGAGTGCTGCTAAGCAGGCTTATGACTCAATAGCGAGCGGATAGAAAGGATGTGAATATGGTTATTAAGTTTCAAAATAATGATAAGCCGGTTAGGATCACCGGCGCGAAAGATATGCCTCCAATGCCTGCTGCGCTTGGCTCAATGCGTCAGAACAAAACAGGCAGCTGGCGAAATGTCCGCCCTGTCATCGATTATGATAAATGCATAAAATGCTTTATCTGCTGGAAATTTTGTCCCGAACCTGCGATCAAGATCGTGGATGAACTTCCTGTCATCGATTATGATTATTGCAAAGGATGTCTTATGTGTGCAGAAGAATGCCCCAAAGATGCAATTGGTTTCGAAAAGGAGGGTAAATGAAAAAGACAATGATTGGAAACTATGCAGCTTCTTGGGGTGCACAGCTTGCTCGAGTGCAAGTAATTGCCGCATATCCGATCACACCCCAGACGCTCATTGTTGAAAAATTATCAGATATCGTGGCTGATGGTGAGCTTGATGCGAAATTCATCAAGGTAGAATCAGAACATTCTGCAATGGCAGCTTGTATTGGTGCTTCTGCAACCGGTGCACGAGCATATACTGCAACCAGTGCTCAGGGCTTGGCTCTTATGCATGAAATGCTTCACTGGGCAGCGCTCGCAAGAATGCCGATAGTAATGACCAATGTGAACAGAGCAATGGCTCCGGGTTGGTCGATCTGGGCAGACCAGAATGACAGTCTTTCACAAAGAGATACCGGATGGATGCAGATCTATGCTTCGAGCGCACAGGAAATACTTGATTCAACACTAATTGGATATAAAGTAAGTGAAAAAGTATTACTGCCGACCCTCATCTCCTTTGATGCTTTTTTTCTTTCCCACACTATGGAAGTTGTTGATATGCCGGAAATTGAATTAATTGATAAATACCTTCCACCTTATAAACCTGAATACAAAATGGATGTGAATGATCCCCGTTCTTTTGGCGCTCTCACAGACGAGCAGTATTACTATGAATTCCGCTATAAGATGCAGAAAGCTATGGACGAAGCAGTTGATGTCATCAAAGAAGCCGGCAAAGAATATGAAAAAATTACCGGCAGAGCTTATAATCTGATCCATCCATACAGATGTGAAGATGCAGATATGATACTTGTTACTTCAGGAACTATCGCAGAGACTACAAATGTTGCTGTTGATGAACTTCGTGCAGAAGGCAAGAAGGTTGGTAATCTACGAATCCGCGTGATCCGTCCTTATCCAAAGAAAGAAATTCTGGAAGTGGTCAAGGGTGTGAAAAAACTTGCTGTAATCGACAGGAACATCTCGCCAGGTTATTCCGGTATTTTCTCCCAGGAATTGAAATCAGCTTTATATAATGAAGTAGATATTCCGGTGCGTTCTTATATTGCAGGACTTGGCGGGCGCGATGTAAAAATAGAGGATATTAAAGATATGGCAAATGATACACTCAAGAATGATGCCCCAAATGACCTAATATGGAAAGGAGTCAAAATATGAGATTAACAATTCCTGAACACGAAATAATGACTCCCGGTCACCTTGCCTGCCAGGGATGCGGCGGTTCACTTGGGATGCGCTATGCACTAAAAGTGTTTGGCAAAAATACAATGCTTTCCATTCCCGCCTGCTGCTGGGCAGTGATAGATGGTCCCTTTCCTTATACGTCTGTGAACGTACCTCTCTTTCATACTGCCTTTGAAACTGCTGCAATTATGGCATCAGGAATAAAGGCAGGTCTTATGGTGCAGGGAAAAGATACAACAAATGTAATTGCCTGGGCTGGAGATGGTGGCACTTTTGATATCGGTTTGCAGGCAATTTCAGGTGCAGCAGAAAGAAATGATGACATTACCTATATTGTGTATGATAATGAAGCATATATGAACACAGGTATTCAGCGCAGTTCTGCGACTCCTCACGGTGCATGGACAACTACTACTCCTGTAAAGCACTACAAGAAAGGACCGAAGAAGAACATGGTCGAGATCATGGCTGCTCATCGCATTCCTTACACTGCAACTGCATCAGTGGGATACCCGGAAGATTTCTGTAAGAAACTTGAGAAAGCAAAGAACACGAAAGGATTCAAATTTCTCCATTTGCTTGCACCTTGTCCCACAGGATGGAAATATGACCCGAGATATACTATCAAATTAGCAAAGCTCGCGGTTCAAACTAATTACTTCCCGCTTTATGAAATTATTGATGGAATTCACTACAAGCAAACTATGAAAGTGAAAGAACGAAAACCCATCAAAGAGTACTTAAAGTATCAGGGAAGGTTCAAACATTTGCATGAAGATGAAGTGCAGTTTCTTCAGGATTTCATAGATGAAAACTACGGACTCCTCAGGACGAAATTAGAGTAATTGTGATAATAAATTCAAATCCCCTCTTTGCAGAAAGCTGTCCATTACACACAAATATTAATTAGCCTCGTAGAGGTGTAATATTTGTAGCCGATTGCGTTAGAGACCGTAATGTAGAAAAGATATTATAAAGCTCCATAGGAGCGATATATTTCGCCCTTATAGGGCTATCAATTAGGCTTCTTTTTTACCGAGGATTTACATCCTCAGCTATAAATATTTCACCGCTGCGCGGCTATACATATTTCACGAACCTAAAGTCAGTTACAAACTTGTGTGTAATGGACAGCTCTTTTCAGAAAGAGGTAATTAATTTTTTTAATAAAAAAAATTAATTAAAACTTGACACGTTTTTTTTATAGGATTTATATTAGTGTCCTCATAATTCCCTCCTTTACTCTTAGTAGAGTCGAGCCGCTTCCCCGGCGGCTCGTTTTTTATATATCACAATCAATAACTTCTCTTTCAGAAATCATTGTTTTGATCTTTAGAGT